>JAAUYG010162675.1_pt1 | contig 10828 bp, 7 predicted proteins | sample 7278091 | NCBI WGS metagenome assembly JAAUYG01 (sample SAMN14350201, study PRJNA611818) | marine sediment metagenome | isolation source: surface marine sediment (0.6m) | place: French Polynesia: Moorea | collected 2018-08
ATATTAAACACTGGATTAAAAACTAACCACACTAAAATCACGTAAATTTGATCTACTGGGATGTGTAAGGTCGATAAAAATACAATGCATGTATCAATGAAAAGGGACCATAGCTTTATTTCTTGCTTAAGCATTGACATATATGTATAATGGTGATGATATAAATTTATGCCATCCTTATTGTTCTTCTTGTTGTGATGATGATGATGATGATGATGATGATGATGATGATGATGATGATGATGATGATGATGATGATAATGATGAGGATGATGATGACGACGACGAAGACAACGATGATGATGATGATGATGATGATGATGATGATGATGATGACGACGACGACGACGATGATGATGTCGACGACAACGATGACATTAGATAGTGATTATCCGTGACGACGACAATACCATAATGCCCGTGAAAACTGTAGCATGAGCACCACTGTAATAAGGACCGCAAGCTTAAGGAGAGACTCGAGACTCCAGGCTCGGATTAAAAGAAATCGTGAAAAAAGTATTATCCCGTCATGGCTAAGGTGGACCATTCCAGGTCTCGCTCGCCTTATAAGCTGTCTTACTGCATAGAAACGCCTGTCTAGCCGGAAGCAAACCGTATCACTTCCGGCCAGGCGCTCTTGAAAGGGATCTGGATTGACGTGCGATGGGCTATGCTAGTTACAGGGCCAAACGCAGACGTCTGTAGCCTACTAACAAGAACTTCTCCGAACAAGAGAACCCAATCCCTGGGGTAATTTGCAGAGTGGCTCCGGTATCTGCTTAGGCGCCAGCTACTTTGTGAAGACAGATGCTATTTAATTTATCACCATTTCAATTCTGTAATTCTTTGCGATCCGGGCTCTAACGACCCTGTCCCATGTCACCGACGGGCGTGGCAGAGACGGGGGGGGGGGGGGGGTACATGTGGGGTTCCAACAGTCTGGCGTCTTGCAGATTTGAAACAGATAAAGTTCCCCACGCAACGGATCACAGGTTGGACATGATTGGTGGTCAGATAAAAGGTGCGGGGTATTTGCAGTGAAAGCACGGCTTATATTGAAGTTTTGAGTCAAAGGAAGAAGAAACCATGCTGTCAGAGGAAGAAGAAAGCATGTTCGTCAAAGGAAGAAGAAAGCATGTTCGTCAAAGGAAGAAGAAAGCATGCTGTCAACTGAAGAAGAAAACATGCCGTGAAATGAAGAAGAAATCATGTTGTCAAATGACGAAGAAACACGCTGTCAAAGGAAGAAAATGGCATGCCCCCAAGCACACCAGAAATTAATTCTGTCAGGCTTGCATCTTATTTTGTTGATGCCTGTAGTTTAGCTGTCAGTGACAGGAAAGAGTTTATATTGAGATGATAGGCGAGTTGCAGTAGAAACCGCCTGCCTTACAGTTGAAGACCTGAGACAAAATAACAGTACAGTGAAACTTGTATATAAAGACCACCCTGGGGACCAACAATATGTGGTCCTTATACACAGGTGGTCTTTATATACAGGTTCAATAACATGGAAAGTATACCACTGGGGACCCGTAAAATGTGGTCTTTATGTGCAGGTGGTCTTTAGAGCAGGTTTGACTATGTTTAACTAAGCACTGGCTTTCTCCGTTTAAAATACATGCGTGACACAAATGAGGAAATCGACGACGATTAATGTTATTTTGTATTAGTCTTCTCGAAACTGTGTCAGTTGTGCTATTATCTTAGCAAAAGTAACCAGAAGCTACATTTCATAACGACTGTTCAGTGGACGTCTTGACGTAGCAGTGCCTGGGAGTGTGTTTATGTCAACTTAAAAAAGTATTGGTCGAAGAATTGTTCAAAGTAGAGTAGGCCCAAATAGCGTTAGCAGATTCACCTGGCACCCTACTGGCCAACTACATGTGCATGTACATGTACATGGACTGCTACACGGTTGAACTGTTACTGAACGCTTTAAGGGGGTATTTGATGACTTTTTATGAGTGAAAAAAGAACAGAATAAAACTATATTCCCGTCGATCTGTGTTACATAGAAACTATAAACTATCTACTAGTATTCACGTCGAGTATGTCATTTAATGAGGATTGAGTGGAAATGAATATGCATATGGTAGTGGTATTTACAAAGACTTATATGCACATGTAAATATACTAGCAAAAATTCAATAATGGGATATCGAGCAAAGATTCACACACTTACTCTATTTCCGCTTTGTCAGTTCTCGTGCCCATATGTATATCTCAATACATTGTACGTTCACTGCCAATAGGGAGTATTTGGAGCCAGTATGACTAATCGGTTTCATTCGGAAGCCAAACTACCTTGGTCATATGACTACCATTTAGCCAATCATATTGCGACAAATAAAAGCTTCGCCAATCGTGAGATGCCCCTGTTTTTGCGCCTAAACCCTTCTTTCGGGTATCTTCGGAAAATTTTCCCGCCAAGAGGTTAAAATACTCCCCATTTAAACGTGCTTTTCTAACATGGTCAATAGTCTTCGCAGTACTACCTGGACCACTGTACACCATGTACATAAGGTGCATATCTTGCGACACCTACCGGACGCTCTAACCACTAGGCTACAGAGGCGGTCTTGGTCCGGATGAGACTGCCATCTTATGTGACAATGCAGGCTATAGTTAGGCATGTTTAGGGAAGGCTCCGTGGGGACTCCCGCGCGCTGAAACCAAGCATTCGTTTTCTATTATGCTGCCCCTATTTGCATCAACCCAGAGGGCTGTGGCGTCCTATCAATCCCTGGCCTAATTTGCTGGCCGGTACCATTTTCTGTCCCTGTACATTACCCTGGCGCCAGCTCAAGGACGAAACTTTTTTGTGTGTGCTCGTGTGTGTGAGAGAGAGAGCACATTTGGCAGGGTTTGTATGTGCGATCACATCTTACGGCACATCTGGCAGTGGCTGTATGTGTGAGCATATCTCACAGCAATTATATGTCTGACAGTCAATGGTTCTTCTCTCTCGCTCTCTCTCTCTCTCTCTCTCTCTCTCTCTCTCTCTCTCTCGTCACACATTGACTACAGTCCATTATTCCCCAAACCTTCACGATGTAACGTCTCTTCATACCTGTATTTTATAACCCGTCTCCGTTGCATTAATACATTCACACAGGCTGTTCAGATGTAACAGTGAACAACATAAGGTACTTCCCTTCGACTGAAAAAGTTAGACGGTAACTATTATACTACATATGCATGTAATTATTAATCGACGGTGATGTTGTGGCATGATGACTGTCATTACTGTAACGTACTGACCGCCACGTACCGTATTTCAAGCTAAACAGCTGCCTAGCTTTATAATTATAATAACAACACGGAAGTGTCCAATGTGATATTCCACTGGAAGTCGCACCGATCAGAGTTCATCCTTTGCCGTATGATTAACATGATATATTGTCTTCCAATATAAGGGGGACACATAGAAAAAAATCTTGTCTTAAAACATGTTAACTGCATTTTCCTTTCCATAAATTTTTGCTGTTTGTTGCGGTCAGATGACGTCATTTGTTAGCACCGTGCTTTTTCTTGTACTGTCAGCACCACTTTCACCATCCCTTCCCCACAGTTATCGACCACACCTGCCTCATGGATTACCCATTCCACCTTATCTGTCAGGGATTGATTTTGCTCTCTTTCTCTCTTTTTTTTTCAGATTCCAACTTTGTCCTTGGCAATGCCCAAGCAAGCGGGCATCCTATTGTGTACTGCTCCGATGGCTTCTGCGAGCTTACCGGATTTCCTAGGGCCCAGGTGAGGGCGATAGAGGCTAACGAGCCTTTTAACTAGCGGCAAACGACAAAGCCGGCACGTCTGCGACGAGAGATAAGCAAGGCGTTTTGTCATGTTGTCATGCCTGGTTTCTGCCTGGAAGGCACACACGTACTATCGCGTCACAGTGCTTACGAATGCAGCGCATTTGCACTGTATACAAATTAGCCAGAGAGCTTCACACGAAAAGAAACAACACAACGAAACACTTTTGTTTTGTATCTTAGAACGGGTTACGGAGGTATCCTTTTAATATTTAAACGTTGTGATTATTAAGTATATGTATGTAGTATTTGTAACCCGTAATGACCAATTCGGTACACAAAACAATTTTAAAACTGAAAAAGGCATACTTACTCAAATATCTGCACGTTTAAAATAGAGTCGATGTGCTTAATAGGGGTAATGGCAGGGGGCTTGTCGCTTTTTCCTGATTGTGACGGCATCTTTGAGACTAGTTAATGCGGTAAGACAATTGTGTAACGTTGGCCAGATCACTATAAAAAATGGCATCTGCGACTCGCATTATTACATAACTGACGTTGAGGTGACGCATGATAAAGCAATGAGTGTAAGACGAAGAACAAATCCACAACGAAACAGTTGTATACATCTAATAGTATGAAAAACATCGAGCACATATTACTTTACATTCTTGGTAAACTACATGCATGACAGTAGCTCAAGATTCACTCTTTAGTATCCCATGTCTTGATCATCCTTATGTTAAATGCGTCAACGTTATAGTGGATGTTTAAAACATGACCTGAAAATAAACAAAACTCTTTAGCGCCTTGACACCGGACAGGACCACACCGGCATCTTCTGTCTCAGAGGCTTTTAGACACCTACATGTAACTGTTGTAAGAAAGATAAACATTTATTAAAATTCTGCTGCGTATACAGAGGACCAACACCATGACCACTCTGGTGCACTTTATAAACTTCAATGTATCACAAAATTACGCACAAGTTTGGATGTAAGGACAGTTTCTCTGTTAATATACCTGCTAATGTACGTGTACCTATGATTATTTGCCATTCCATTTCCCCATGGAGGTACATTTACATGTATAGCTTGTAGTGGAATCGTTATAGACATATGCCATAGTTTTTTGTACTGTCTAGTTCTTGTGTTCTGAACCCAAATGAAGTTCAAAATTTCTGCTGTTCTAATCTTGTAAGAGTTTGGACCATGTAAGGTTAGATGTAGATATTCGCAAGGATAGTTGGAATGAAAAGCGTCTGTGTGGTCAGACGATACGCATTAGTGATGGAAAATTCAGAGGTTGTATTTTATTTGCAGGTTATGTCTAAGCCGTGTTCCTGTAAATTCCTGTACGGGGAGGGAACGCTGGATGAAGACAAGGAGAAAGTCGAAGGTGCCCTGGGGGACCACGAGGAGTTCAAGACGGAGCTCATGCTGTACAGAAAAAACGGTGAGAATGGAAAGACTGTGCAGATCAGCTCGTGCAGTTCAGACTAAGCTCATGCTGTACCGACGGTGCTCATGCTGTACAGACGGAGCTCATACTGTACAGACGAAGGTCATGCTGTACAGACGAAGCTCATCCTGTACAGATGGAGTTCATGCTGTAGAGAAAGCGGAGAGAATGGAAAGACTGTACAGACGAAGCTCATGCTGTACAGATAAAGCTCATGCTGTACAGATGGACCTACTACTGTACAGACGAAGCTCATGCTGTACAGACTAAGCTCATGCTGTACAGACGGACCTACTACTGTACAGACGAAGCTCATGCTGTACACACTAAGCTCATGCTGTACAGACGGACCTACTACTGTACAGACGAAGCTCATGCTGTACAGACAAAACGGGGAGAATGGAAAGACTGTACAGACGAAGCTCATGCTAAACAGACGAAGCTTATGCGGTACAGACGAAGCTCATGCTGTACAGACGGAGTTCATGCTGTATAGAACAACGGTGAGAATGGAAAGACTGTACAGACGAAGTTCATGCAGGTCAGACGAAGCTCATGCTGCTCAGGCTAAGCTCATGCTGTACAGACTACGCTGATGCTGGACAGACGGACCTACTACTGTACAGACAGTGCTCACGCGGTACAAAAATGACAAGAGCGAAAAGACTGGGGCGAATGAGTGGGGTGAACGATGGGTGCGTAACACGATCCAACGGACGAACGAGCGACGAATCAATCAGACAACTAGTCAACCGAAAAAACAAGCATCCAAGCTGTCAGTAACACATTGTCTGTCGCAGTGCAATGTTTGAAAGAGCTTAAGGAATACAATTCTATGTTCGTTTTTTTTTCAACTTTTACCAATTAGTCTATAATACCATGGATTATCGCCTTCAGAGTACCCCAGAAATTAGGTCCCCTAGAAAAGATCGCTTAGGTATCGACCACGCACGGTCCTAACCTAATAAGCACTATGTTTCTCACGTTCGGCGACAGCGCAGTTTCAATCCGATGTCGCATTTCTCTCAATATATATGTGTGTAGTCGCCTTTTCCTTCCCCAAGAACCAAACAAGTGTTTGGCATTACAGTCGGTAACAGAGTGCCTGAGATCCCAATCAATCAATCAATCCATCCATCCGTCCATCCATCATCCATCCATCAATCAGCAGTGATTGGAATTGTATTTCGCTATTCCACAACTGTGCTCGTGGTACAAATAAGAGATATGGTATAACTACATTTTGTAAACGCGTAAAACCTTTGTACAAGTAGGGGCGATTTTGAGGCCACGATACTAGAATTGGGGACAAGATGATAAGTAAGAATAGGCTTCCCTCTTATTACATGGTTAAGGTACCTATGGCTTTAATCTAAGCAAAATCTCAAAATGCTAAACACGTTTAACAGTCTCTGTAACCGTATTACAAAGGTTGGATTGCATGCCGCTTCCCATTGCGATCGCGATTCGGCCAGCCAATACAACCACCGATTGGTTTGGAAAACCATTTCACATATGATACTCCCATGGTGCGTCTCTAGTCTTACAACAACAAGGATCATTGTGAGTTATGGAAGAAATCAAGACCTGGCAGGGATGTCCGCCCAATAACACCCAGATCAAGATCTATCCCCTTATCCAGCCCCACCACCCAACTGTACTTCTAAGTGAGGGATACTTCAGCATTGGCACAGTGGCGGTGAAGGAAGCCTTGGTAAAGAAAACAAGAGGCCCAGGGGCCTTGATATTCTGCTTCACCTTTTGTCAGATGAAACCAACATAGTTTTATGGATAATTTCGATGTAGCCGAGGTAACGTATCTTCAAAGTAATTTGGCAGATCGCCAGAAAAGTAATAGCCTGTATTTCCCCCCGCTTACATGCTTGCTCTAAAGTTTGGATGAAATTGATGAAAATTGGGGGAGGAGTAGCCTTTTGAAAATCCTAACATCCAAAATTTGCAAAGTACACCGAATGACCCCAAATTGAAGTCAAAGAATGGGACCTGAAAACTACCCTAAATATGCAGTACATAGGACCATGAGTTCCAAATTTTCATAGCCTTCGCTCTACGAACAGCCGTTTTCAAGATATTGCACATTTTAGGATTTCCCATTGACGATCATGTTAAAATTTTTCAAGTGCCACAACAGTTTTACAACTTGGCCGATTGCCAAGAAAGTAAAAGGCCGTATATCCCCATGGTAGGCAATGCCCTTATAAAGATTGGTTGGGGTCGGATCAAAACTGTAGGAAGAGTAGCGTTTTGAAATTTCCAGCCCAATATGGCCCTGTGTTAAGAAAAAAAATTCAAAGTGACATATATTTTTTTTAAATTTGGCAGATCACCAAAACATGATAGCCTGTTATCCCTCCAGATTACCATACTTTCCACATTAAGTTTGGTTGAAATCGAATGAAAACTGGGAGAGGAGTAACCTTTTGGAAATCTTAACATCGGAAATTTTGCAAACTGTACCGAATGACCTCAAACTCAACTCAAATCACTTGACATGGAAAGTACTGAACCTAATGCAGTGTATAGGACCGCCAGTCCCAAAGTTTCATCCGCTTCGCTCTACGATGAGCAGTTTTCAGGATTTTCGGATCCCATTGACTCCTATGACAAAATTTCAAAGTGTCATCAATTTTTTTAAACTTTGTCAATTGCCAAGATAAGTAATAGCCTGTATTCTACCATGGTAGTCAAAGTCCTCATAAAGTTTAGCTGAAATCGGATGAAAACTGTAGGAGAAGTAGCTTTTAAAAATTCTAGCCCTATATGCTCCCATGTTACGAAAAAAATTCAAAATGCCATAACATGTTTCAATTTTTGGCAAAACAAATCGCCAAAACATTGATATTCCCTCATGACTACCCTTTTTATCATAAAGATTGGTTCTGGTCAGATAAAAATTGTAGAAGGAGCAGCGTTTTGAAATTTTGCTCCCATAAGGTCCCACGTACGAACACAAAAATAAAATCTTTAAAATTTGAAAAGTGAAAATTTTGAAAAAAGAAAAAAAAAAATGGTCTGGAGATATGGTAGATAGGAAGCTACCCACAAAATTTTAGCCTGGATCCATGCAGAGGAAACCTGAGGACGGACGAACGACGGGCGCCCACGCCACGACTAGCTCTGCTGACAAAGAAAAGCAGAGGTAAAAACTAATTACGACCCAGACAGACCATTGTGTTGCAGATCCGCGTAGAAATGTCCCATCTTTGCCGCTGATAGACCATTGTATACTTGGACATCTGTGGGGGTCTTTGTTGTCCAAGGGAAAAGAGATTGGGATCCATTGGAATAAGGTCTTGCAGACTTTCAGACGACAGAGCGAAGCAACAATAGCAGACGGAAGCTCGCCTTGGACCCTGAGGGATCGTCAGCTATAGACTTTGTCTCAATATCGAAAGTTGGATACACTGTATATTGGCCTAGCCCTCAAACTGGAATTTCGCATTTGCGTGCGTGGATTTCTAGACATATCTACTAAACGTTCAGTGAATGTGACAGGTTGTTCACAAAATTATCAGAGATACTCATAACTGGTGTAATTAATTCTCTGCAACTCTAATATATTTATTAACCTTCATTAGTGTATAGGTAGGCCCTTAATTACGCAGATTCGGTTACTTTTGCTGTGTAGATCGAATGATTTAGCGAAAGTAATATTCGTACATAAATGCATTATGGATCAGAGAAAGCTCTCCGTAATTCATAATAAAAGTTTGAATCTCTCGTCTTACTATTGATTGCAATCATGGGATGCCAAAATCTTAATCATAAGCATTCTCGCCAAGGGTGTCAGATGTTTAAAACGCTCTCAGCCCATGATATACATGTACCACCTTCCTGGCTGTGTCAATTGTCATGGCACAGGCGTCCATCGCCGTCAGCCATCATCTTCTCAGAAACTGCCAAGTAGATCCAGTGCCAAACTTTGTAGAATGGTGACTGTCCACCATATCTACAGACCATTTTATTGCCTCTTTTGTTTGTTTGCTTGTAATTTTAACGATTCGTTTTCGTTAACATGGGACCCTATCCCTATCAGAGCAAACATTTCAAAAAGCCGCAACTCCTACAAATTATACCCGAACCCCATTTTTTTATCCTAATTGTCCCCACAAAAGTACTGTTTTAATTAAATTTTGAGAATTTAAATTTTAACATTTTCCTTACGATGATGGGTCACCACGGGAGTGAGCATTTCATAAAAACTCCTCCCTCGGCCACTCCGGATTATTGCGAAACTCGCTGCATTATTTATATGATTTTGTTTTTTTTGAAACGTTACCTTTACGTCTATAGGAAATGTATTAAATGCTTATATTTCGTAAAAGAGATGCATAAGACCATGTGTTACTGTTAAAGGCTAATAGGAAGTCATATATTGGTAGTCCTGCCACACATATAGGTTTTGAAAGGTTCTATTTCCCCCTGGTTCTATTTCGTAAAGGAGCGGAATCAAGCCACAAGTTACTGTTTGGCAATAATTATATGTGGGCAATCCAATGTGACATTAGATTTTACCTTGAGTGACAAAGTTCAGGGGTCAAGGTTGCTCAGATTTTGAGGGCTTTTATCTCGTAATGGAGCAGCAGCAGCAGCAGCAGCAGCAGTAGTAGTAGTTTATTTCTAAATTGTACATAATATCAACAAGATCAAGTAAATGAATGATATACAATTCTCTGTGCAATTTAAGGCTACTCGCACCTAAGCCAGTGGCTGAAACCGTTCTTTGCTTGAAATGGTAACTATGATATAATATATAGATATTTATGAACAGTAGGTGCGTGCCTGGGAGAGGAAAAAATAGAAGAATTTTAAATATTTGAATACTAGTATAATACTGGGAGCAAACAAATGACAATAGTAGATATACTACAAAGAATAAATGGGGGCGTTGAGGAAAAAAAGAAAAAAAATCCTTTACAAAGATCATTTGGAACACCATAACAGCAATCGGTGACGATTTTTGGAGCTGAGTTAGGCCATATGTTACTGCTACACAGTAATAGGAAATCATATATAGGGAGTCCAAATGTACCATTCGACTTAATATTTAGGGAACTTAACGCGTCAAGTTAACGTCACTTAGGTTTCCAGCCTGACAGTCCAAGTTCACTGATATTTCAAACCCTTATATCGTATGTAACCATTGAACACTAATAGGAATTCATAAACGCGGAGTCCAACCGAACCATTAGACTTGACCTTGAAATGTAGTATTTAAGAAAGGTGTCGAAATCTTTTCAATGCTGTCAGTAGTCGCTACAGCTGCATTTGGTGTAATGCAACCTGTTGTGTGATCGTTTTTTGTGTGATCGTACATGTGACAATACCTGTACATGTTTTGGTGCAGTGCATAAAAATTTGACATTTGACATCTGCAGATACATGTATAGCAAAGGTAACCTTCTTCTTTTTTTTGCAGGAACTTCGTTCTGGTGTCTGTTGGACATCGTTCCCATCAAGAACGAGAAAGGGGAGGTGGTGCTCTTCTTGGTCTCTCACAAAGACATCACCAGGGAGAAAGAGAGTGAGGACGATCTCTCCGACACCGAAAACAGTATTTCTGGTAAGCAGAGAGATAGAAAGAG
>JAAUYG010138318.1_pt1 | contig 10826 bp, 10 predicted proteins | sample 7278091 | NCBI WGS metagenome assembly JAAUYG01 (sample SAMN14350201, study PRJNA611818) | marine sediment metagenome | isolation source: surface marine sediment (0.6m) | place: French Polynesia: Moorea | collected 2018-08
AGCAAGCAGATTAATGCATAAGAGATAGGATAGGATTGGGATTTCCTTACGACTTTGAATTATCCGGGAATTTGAATCATCCATATTCGGATTAAGCGGGAGGTACCTGTAGTTATTCTGGTTTCTGGTTTATTTCCACCTGAAAGGAATCCGGGCAAGCGCATTTGGTCTTCAGATCTCATTAGCCTTGCCTGACTCCTCAGGAAAAAGTTGACATCTTTTGAAAATCTAGTCGTGACTTTGTCCTTGTGTTCCTGAAAGAAATCAAAGTCAATTCCAAATGCCAGGCTCCTGCCCTTTTGTCACGGATGTGAATTTCCTTTTGATATCTAGTCTCATCAGAGTGTTCAATTTTCAGCTGCATCTGCCTGGTTTACAAAATTACAGAAGGTCGAGGAGAGTCCGTGTCGTGTTTTAAATTAATGACCAACGAAGGGAGGTCAATTTGCATCCAATTGTATGCATGCAGGTGATACTAGCAATCTGTAAATCAATCAGTTGCATCTAATCCACTTTACCAGGCTTTTTATAGCCAGAGAAATATTATGATTTCCCCTGTGTTCATTTAAAGATGGAAATTATGCATCAGAATCATTCCTTTGGCCTTGGGCTTATTTGGCACCGCAAACCTCAGGTATCAAAAGAACATTAGGCCATGGCAACGTTTTCAATGAGTTTTCTGCCAAATGACCAGAGTAAAAGAATGCATTTCGATTGGATAGTTTTTGTGAATGAAATGTAGCCTTTGCAAAAGATCATAATGATAGTGCACTTATTGTGTAGTGCCATTAGCTACAAGCCTAAATGGATGTTACACATGACAGAATAGGTGTTTTGAAAGGCAGAAATGCAAAGAGAAGTTTGCGTGTGCTGATGTCATTGTGACGTGCGAATCCCATATGAAAAGCTTCTGTGATCTGGGAATGATATCAATTGCCTTTTGGATCTAGTTCTTGGCCATGGAAGGCCTGGCGTTTCCTTGCACTCATTCCCTTTGGCGTTTTCTTCGTGGCAAAAGCTACAGATGTATTTGCAGCCGTAATGACTGGCTTTGCTAGTTCCAATCACCGACTTTCAAAGGTGATATTTTATTCTCATTTCCTATCTTGACAGTTCTCATGGTTTGTGTGTCAGAATGATGTTACCAAATCTGGGTGGATTGATTTCGGCAATATTTAATTTACAATCATTCCGGTTCTCCCGGGCTGCTCTGGTCTTCGTTGGGGATTTGACAATGAACAGAATCTGTGGAGTGAAACCCCCCTTTGACAAGTGTATGGACGACACGTCAGTCACCATCAGACAGCAAGATGGTATCGGCCGTTTTGTCAGGTGTTGTGTTACTGACGTTCAGAGTTGCTTCTCTTTAGTCTGACAATTTTTCATACATCCAGAAAGTGGTTTTGAAGAGAATAACTAAGTGGGTGTTTTCGCGTGAAATGATTGATGACACTCCAACACGTTTGTAATAATTCTGAAATATGGCAAAGAAAAACAGCAAGCATTCCCATTGCTCTTTTATTGCCGGCATTTAAGCAAGCTTAAATGCGTTCGAGGTACTTATTGTTAATGGACCACTTCTCCCAAGGTTATGGTGTTCTTAAGGTAATGCTGAAGAAGCCATCAGAAGTGTTGGCAGATTGTGCTAGGTGTCGTCAAATGATGATAGCCAACTACTCTCCTCAAAGTAGGAAATAGAGTGTTGTTAGTCACCCAACAGACGCACTGTGAGAGATACTCAGTGAGGAAAACCTGCTCAGCACGATTGTTTCCGCTTTCTCGCTCAGAAGGAAACAGGAAACAGTTCAAGACAGCACTGTTTGTCCTTTTTGCATGTGTAGTGCAGAAGGTATCGCACGAATGTTGCTGAATGGTGCCTGGATTAAGTTCTTGCCATTTGTGTTTTCCCTTTTGAGCTTTTGTTTTGGTTTGTGCATGTCTGTTCGTTCGTTTGCCTTGATTCTGCATGTTTCGCACAACGCAAGTTATTTTGTCAACCCAAATGTCGAGTCCCAACACCACTTTTGCGTGTATTCTGTTCATATTTTGCACCAAAGAGGTGAATACGAATTCTTGTCATGACGTTGCATTGGACAGTCAAGTCCGTATAGAGATATATTTTTGTTAGCTGATGTGAGTTGATGCGATTGCATTACAAAATGGGCACTTGGCAGGAAATAGGCGAATCTCATGTCATCATATTTGACAGACATCTCTCTGCTGATGACATTATTTGCAAGCCGGCTTGAGCAAACCGATTTGGAAATTCGCGTATTTCCTTCTGAATGTGCCCACATTTACCTTTTTGATAGCTACAGATGTTACAAATGTTAAGAAGCAAAAAATATTGTAGTAGTGTAGAGATGCATCAGTTTTATGAAACCTTTGTTACGTTTACGAAAGTGCTCAAAATAGTCATTGTACATATTTTAAGAGCAATCTTCAATAAAGTCAATAATGAGTTTTTACATGAATGACTTTTTGGATGCACGTGTTGGAAACCTGCAGGTGCTAAGAACGTATCTGGAAGGGCACGGATTAGAGTGTGGGTGTGTGTGGCATTTGCAAAGCCAACCCCACAAAAAACGGGATTGTGACGATTCTGAGACAAAGAAATCCGAGCCGCAAGCGTAATGCTGCCTTGTTAGGTATTTTTCACTTGCCGCTGAAATGTGAAGCGCTTTTGTAGCCTTCTTTATGGATGTAGGTTTTGTGTAGAAACGTTCTTGGGAGGTAAATTTCCCGTGATTTTCTTGCCACTGCATCACAAGTTGTCTGGGTCAATCTTGTTGCGGGAAAATTGATGCAATAAGCCATATTTGAGGGCTGCGTTTGAGTACCGTTCGGCAGTGCTTTACTGCTGTCTCAAGATGATTGCTTTTGGCTGTTGGCAAAATGGATTCAAAACACTGTGATCAGCGTAGTGGAGAAATTGGGACTTGTGTCCTCTGTGTTGGGCATTGACTAAAAAAGGTACTCTGGGGCCTACGTACGGGTGTCATAATGCCACGCAAGAGTTGGTCTGTTCAATGGAGAAGGGTGGTGGGGCGGCTACGCACAGGTCTCGCGGGTTAGCGACCCCTGCTATCAGTGGTGCCTGCAGGTCAGCCTGGGCCCAGCCTTTCTTCTGGTGCTCTTCGCTTTTCAAGTCCGTGCGACTATCAACAGACCCCATTGATTGCCAAAGTATTTCCGCATGCAGCCTTGAAAGAATCAGAGGACCTTGAAAGGCCAAGCTTGCAGTGGCAAAATGGACCTGTGATCCATCAAAGAGCAGCGTTAAGCGCTTCTTCCAAAACAGAATGTCACCGCTGCAGTCTGGGTGTCAGCCAACAAGCGAAGGAAAAAGAAACAAGCTTCTGCCATTCCTTAGCCGACAGTTTTGCCCCGCAATTGGGCGGTGTAGACACTTTTGCCAAGAAAGGAATGGTGTGAAAGCTAAAATGTTTCTGCATGATGTGCTGAACAAGTTTGGTGTAATTCAGAAGAGAGCAGTCCCAAGAGCAATGTTTCTGCTGTATTTGCCCTCGTTCAATAGTTTAGTTCTCGGAGCGATGCAATGATTTTGTTGAAAGCTTAGACACTTTTCACCTCAAAGCATTGGCAGAAGGAATATGTGTGCAGGCTTTGTCGGGAAAAGGACGGTGGGACAGGCGTTTTATTTGTGGGGCTTTCACCATGAAAGCTGCACATGCTTGTTACAGAACTCTGTAACGATGAAGGGAAACCCTTTTGTATTGCCTGGATCAACCAGACACATAAGATTGATGATTTCCATTATGGACAGATAGAGATGACAGCAGAAAGGATCCCCAAACAACTTCACAGAGTCAAACCTTCTCCAAACTTCATGTCAACATGCATTTGCAGTCTCAGTTCAGTCACAGTTCATGGGGATACGATTGTGAATCTCCACGCCAAACTTCCGGTTGCAATTTTCATCTCGATGTCTCGGGCCTGATTGTCATGAGTGAAATTGGCCAATATATTTTTTTCTGCGACTTGCTTCTGTTTTGGTTTTAATTCCAGTTTGAAGCTTCTGTCACTGAACGAAGCTTCTTTGATCACACAAAATTAGTGCGAACAGAGCAAAAAGTATTTTTCCCCGACTAGGAAACAACACAAAAGTATTTGCGGTTACATGTACCCAGGTACTTCTTTGTTCTTGTTTTGTGTGTTCTTTCTGTTGTTCCCTGTCTTTACGCTTGTGTCACCTGAAAAGGCTTGACAAAACACCAAGGCTTTACGTGAATGTGATGCAGAACAAAAGGAAGTTATTCTTGAGGTGTTCTTGATTCATTGCCTGCAGTGGTACCACCAGACAGCTTCTGCAGGGAAACATACGTGTGAAGCAGCTTCCAAAGCTGACGATTCATCTCACATGCGGGAGAACATTGTGCCTGAGAAATACAGTAACAATTGACAAATCTTCAATAATTCCTGACACGTCAGATAAAGGCGAGATGCCACAGATTGTCGGTATCAATGGATCAGATACATTGCAAGTTGCCTCACCCAGGTGGTAACAGTGATGCCGATTGCCTGCCGAGGCAAACATTTGTGAGTCAACGTGCGCGAACAAAATACCCAGGTAGTTTCCTGGCAAGGCCAGAATTACCAAAAGGAAACTGTTGCCGCAGTTACTGACTCATCTGTTGAATTAAAGTGGGGAAACTATTTACAAACATGAAACATTAATTAATGCCTGTTTACTTTCGCGCTTTGATTAGCGTGTTTTTTTGCTGTTTTTGCCAAACAGAGAGGGGGATTCCCAGGATCCTGTATTCGGGAGGAGAAGATTGTCAGTTTGATGTGAATTAAAACTAAAGGGTCCTTTCATTGTGTCATTTCTTTATCGAATGATGTGTCAAGTTATTTTACGCTAGCTTCGTGTAGTCTTTGGGTGTAATCCCATTAGGGAAACAACGGGGATTGAATATCATGCCCCTGGTGAGTTGTTGCATTACAGAATCTTTCTGAGTGTCTGCCTCGCGGAAACTCGCCTAAAAACGTACACGCGGGGCACTTTGAAGAAGACTTCTTTGTTTCCAGCACAGGATACGTGTGATAGCTCTAAAATTGGGTGTGCTTGCCTCATTAGAAATCACAACTCACGCGGAGTTTTTCCATTGAGAGACGTATCATTTATCAGCAAGACACAAGCTCCTCCGGTGCTGCATACAAAGCACCAGGTAGTTGCCCAAGGGAGACGGGCATTTGATAATGTCATGGAGTATCAAATGTCTTTGCCAAACTCAAAAATAACATTTACAACTGCTATTTGCGTGACAGAATTCTCAAATGTACCTCCGAAACCGGTTTTGCGCGCACCAGAAAATACTGTCAGTGAAAGCACGAAAGCATTTCCAAACCGACACCATATGTGTTCTTGGGAACTGACAAACCCTGCGCTGAGCAAGTTTTTGAAGAGTAAATGATAGTGATGTTAAGCATTGGCAAGGCAGTTCAGATTGCACACTGTGAAATTGTTATTGTCTCAAGCACAAAGAACACACGCAGAAAAGAAAGAAAGAAATGGAAATTGATGAGAATTGATGGAAACTGCGGGGTTATGTGTTAGAAGTGCTGCGCGGCTGAGGTTGATTGAGACCCCTTACCTAGGCGCCCTTCTCTCATTCGCAGACACAGGGAGTCGGAACGGATAAGGGAAGAAGGAAATCACGCGAGATCGCGTGCGGAAGTACGCCACATCGCATCGCATTCAGCAGTCCGTCTGTTTGTCTTGTCTTTTTTTTTCTCCAAAACCTCATGGGCCTGTCTCTTTCTCATTGGAAATTCCAAACATGACAAGTTCCATCCCCAGGACTTTTACGGTAATTTTTGAAACCAGCTCAACTTGGTCTTAGGTTAACGTTGCAGGGGAAGGCCTTTTGTTGCCTTGCACTGGTTCTCCTGTCGCCACTGCAGGCGCACTCAAACTCCGGAGAAGGAAACATTGCTTTGAACGCATCTCAGTTTCATCATCCATTCATCGTTCACGAGCAGAACAGCCAACACATTCTTCTGCCTCAATCCGGATTAGTTTCACGTCAACCCGGCTGAACTACAGCGAGACACATAAAGAATAGCCCGCGGTGGCTATGCGCCAGTACTTTTTGTTCAGATGGCGAATAAGGAGAAATTGTCAGGATTGATGGTATCATTTTCTGTATGAACCTGTAATCTAATTGCCTCGCAAGGCAGCTTGTTCTGCCACTGCTTAGTAATCACTGCAGCACAAATAATGGCCAAACTTTGACTCGAGTCTGTCAGCCATATAAATTCCCCGAGCCTGCCTGGATACATGTAGAATTGCTGTGCGCTCAGATTGTTATTGTCAGCCTTTTATTTTGGCGTAGTATATAGCTACAGTGGGAGGTATAAAAACCAACAAAAACAAGTTTGTTGCTTGGAAATGACGTCTGTTGTTTCCTATTCCTCCGACATCTGTTTGATGATGGTTGCATTGTTCCATTGTTTTGTTCTCTTTTTATCGCACTGCTGTCTCTTCGTCTGTGGCATTTTCATTTCCCCCCGAAAAAGTTGCTCAATTCTTACGTGACGCAAAAATTTATCGTTCCATCCAACGTTCTTTTTTGCATCGCATTGCCGCCTACAAACAGATTGCTCTTGCTTCTTGTTGGAACTTTTCGGGCGAAAAGTCTGCTGGTGTGTGCGCGGAACCACTTGAATATGGCCAAACGCGCAAGTTGTTAAACTGTCGTAAATCTTTATGACCTTGGCCAAATTACCTTTTTAAACACTGCCATTAAGCTGGAGTCACTTATCTAATTTAGATCTGTGAGATATGGATGATTGACTCTGAAAGGAATCTCCAGTTTCAACAGATGAACAGCTTGCGGGAAGAGAAAAGATGCTGCAGCTGTGTGGCAGGGAAAAACAATTGAAAACGGAGAACTTTGCTTGTTGTTGGGTTTGGTCAACAAACGTAACACTGAACAAACTGAAAATTAGACACAAAATTCATCAATGTAAATTTATTGGCATTCAAACATGTAAGATAGATGATCGGATGCATTGGATCAAGCGAGTGCGCAGCGTTTGATATGTTAGCGATTGTCATGCACCTTGGTCATCGGTTTGCAGGATCAACTTTGTGTTTGATGTAGGTTTCACTGAAGTTTGATTTAACAGGAATTTCCATTTCGGAGTGACTTTCAAAAGAGCCAATCAATTGTTACTCGCACAATTGCGTCCGTCGTTGGCAAAGTTCATCACTTTTGCTGTTGCATCTGGAGTTCTCTGCTGAAGCAGAACTTCCATTCACCAACAGACAACTCTCGAAAGATGTCTGAAGAAACATTTGTGCATTGATTGCGCTGATCTTTGGAGTTCTCTGATTGGAGGGGGCGGAAGCAACCCCATCTAGAATTTGGGGAATTTTTTTCTGAAATGGCAAGTTCTCGTTTCTCGTTTGCGCTTTGATTTGCAAGACTGATGTGACGAATGGATCTTTGCCAAAAGATATACAAGCGAATGATCACCATTCATCAGATGAAAATCAAACAGCATTAGTGGTAAACCCTAGTTTGAATGAACCCATGACGAAAGGCCTCGCCGAATGGGTTCACGATAAAAATGAGTCTCATCAAGACAACGATGAATATGCTTGTCGATACGATCAAATGATAAAGGCGTGAAAGTCAAAATAGCTGCATTGGTTGACCGACAGTCATTGTGTGGGTATCAAGGGTACTTACCATACTCGTTTTATCATTTTCACCAGGAAAGCTTGTACTTGTCACGAGAAATATAGATCAATGCAAATCAGATGCAACACGAAACAAAAGTGAACTGCTTCGTTCGATACCTGAGTTTAGAAAGAATTCAAAAGTTTCCAGACGTTCGATTTGAATAGAGTCAATCAAATTCCGGAACATTTGCCAAGCGGTGGCATTGAATACCCCCAGACAATTGACAAACCTCATTCAAAATTCCCGGTGCGTTTTATTCTCCGCAAAATGTTTGTTTTAGGGCTCAGCGTTTGAGAATTTAAAAAGGTTTCCAAATGATTTTTGTGTGGAAACAAGGAGTGCGATGTTGCAGACAAAATCTCTTTTGACAAATAAATGGTAAAATACAGCTTTGCCATCTGAAATAGGGTTAATGGTATCAGATCATGCCTTATTCAGCTGTAATCGATACAATATCCATTTTTTGCATTTAGATGTAAACGATAATGGACTTAAATTTTGATTTCTTAGTAGTGTTGTCCTTTGACTGGAACACAATTTTGTGAATGTGCCCTTGATGTGATTACAAAATGCAAATCCTGTCAATTCAGAACGTCCGAGTTGATCGCTTCAAATTGATCACAAGTATAACCAATGGACAAAAACTGCACTTTTATTACATCTAAGTATTTCCTTGAATTGATGCACTCTTTTTCCCATAAGGAAGTGCGGTATCACGAGATCGCATTGGCATTTTGTTGCCAAAAAGCTTTGATGGAGCGGATTGCTCAACACATTTTCCGTCAACCAGAGAAACATTTATCCAAGGAAGAAAAGCACTACAGACACAAAACTACGAATTGAAATGGTGGTACTGTTCTTTCAGGGATATTTTTCCTTGTGTGTGTGTGTGTTTCACATTTTCCGCGTGGCGTCGGGTTCAGATGCGCGATATTAGAAACTGGAAATTCCTCAATTGGTTGTGCGCTGGCAAAGCATCCTGCAGATGGCGGCACGTCCTAGATGTGGCTTCATCCAAAGCCACAACGTTCACATAAAGTGGCTGGCACAGGACAGCTTCGTGCGAAACCAAAATCTGAAAATTGTTTGCTTCTCTTTTGCAGGTGAGTTTTGAGATGCAGAGTCCAGCCAGTACGGAAAAAGACTCGGACAGCGGATGCTGTGCAGACATGTCAAACCACGAGGACAATGCCAACCACCCACACATGAACGGTATGTTCTCTGCTTTTCCGCTGGAGAAACGGGAAGAAATAACACTGAAATCAGGGGAATTTCAATTTCTTCTCTGGCCGTCGTGACCCGAAGCAATTTCGGAGATTTGATTTCTTTTCTGCCCACCCTCCAGAGAAAAAAAACGTCAGTGCTTTGGTTCTCACATTTCATCTCTGAAAGCAAATCAACATCACAAATTGAACGAGAAAGAACACCTTCCAAATTGGCGAAATGTTTTGAGGCGTGATTTTCTTTTGCACTAAGCATTTCTGTGCATTGCAGGTGGTCCAGGATCCATCTTGCGGAAAGGGCATCATCCCCCGCATCCAGGGCATCCGGGACACCCAGCAGGCGCACCGCCGCCCACACAGAAAAAACCCCCGTCGAGGCAATCAAGCTTCTCTGATTGGCTGGCCCAGGAGAGTCAGAATTTGAGACAAAGTGGACACGTGTACAGAGTCAACAACGCCCACAAAACTGTCCGTTTCAATGAGGAGAACCCAGGTGGTGGTGGGGGTCTTCCAGGACCCATACCCGAGGAGGGTATACCCATGCACAATGACGATGAGGTACCACCTCCCGCTCCGCCTCCGTCGTATCAGATGTACCAGCAGAATGGACACGGACCATCCGCGGGTATTGGTGCCCCGGGGGGTCCACCCCTACCTATGTACCCGCAACACCCACCACCACAACCCCCGGGCAAAATTCACTTTGTGCCGTCTCAGGCGTACAGGAACTATGCTCACATTGGCAACGAGGTGATTCCAGAGGAGCCTGAACAGTACGACCTGCCCCCGCCGCCCCCTCCTACTGCTGCCGACTGGAACGACGGCAGTCTGGTGTGATGTGCGGGGATGCGGAACTCAGTGACAGGCACATTAAGTAGATTCCATGGGAATCCTGCATTGATGCACGGTTATCTTCAGGCCCTAACGAAAGTTTTCAGGCTCACAGGCCGCTAAAAGACGCAGGTTGTGGATTATCATTGGAAGCTGCGAAATATGCCTGACACTGAATCTCAGAAGGACGTGATCTTCTGCTGGTGCCAATGTGTTCACAGAGAAACATTTTCTCCAAAACACAAAAACTATTATAGCTTTGAGCATTTACAGGGATAGTCTTCTTTGTAAAATATAAAAGAAAATGGTCATGTGAACATTTGTTTGGAAATCAGTTGTAAGTAGTTTGGTTTATGTAGACGTTTACACAAACGATAGCCTGCATTGTTCCAATCAGAGGAAAGAAATGACACAGATCGATCTCGCTGTCAACTGTTGTAACTTTTTGCTGGAGTTTGAATACCTTCTTTTGCCTTTATCGACAGTGAGTACTTAAAATTATCATCTAGGATGCTTGGTTCGTGCAGTCAGAAAGTTGATGTAGATAAAAAATCATCTGTCTTCGAAAAATTACAAGCAATAAAAATTCACCCCCCCCCCAAATAAAAAAACATGGTGTGTTTCAGACTGGAAAGAATGTCATTAAATTTGCATTGTTCGGGCAAATTCAGCCGCAAATTTATAAAGATAAAAAGCTTCCTGAACTAGTCACAATGATTTCCGCACAGAGAGGCATGCAGTCGCTAGGACATCAAATATCACGTGAAAGTGGACAAGGCATTGGTGTGTACATGTACGTGGTTGAAGTTTGTGAACTACTGGACAGTGTCTCCTGTTTCTGTTCTTGTGTGCGTAGGCATATCAACAAATTTGCGCACCCTATTTTTTGTTGGACGCTTTCATTTTGCAATGGTCAAAGCACCCAGTCTGGTTCAGAGACAACAAGATTCAAGAATTTCATTCCAAATTGTGTTTTGACCAGATCTGTGACGCAAATATGTTGGTATCCCAGAACGATGCTTTAAATTTGTACTCAGAAACGTTTCAAGATAAGCGC
>JAAUYG010018262.1_pt1 | contig 10825 bp, 9 predicted proteins | sample 7278091 | NCBI WGS metagenome assembly JAAUYG01 (sample SAMN14350201, study PRJNA611818) | marine sediment metagenome | isolation source: surface marine sediment (0.6m) | place: French Polynesia: Moorea | collected 2018-08
ACAGAGCCATTACGATTGTACTCACGCGCAAGGAATACTATAAATGCACATTGCATATATATATATATTTAGATGGGAGGTGTAATTTTAACGTGCAGTTTAGGTACTCAGTAACTATATATAGCCCATTGTGCTTTGGTCCCATTTGAATTCCTGTTCCAAATGGCATTATGTTCCTACTGGACCGCTGAGGCAATCACTTGCATATGCATGAGTCATTTATAGGCTCAACTGATCGATTTGTAACGTGTGTACAAGGCCCGAGCACTGCTGTTTAATCACCTCGGGAATATATTTACCTTTTTCGCAAATTAATAATTTATACTTCTCACACAGATGAATTCTTCGGCAATCTTGGTAATTTGATATTTGTGTTTTTCTTAAATTCAACTCAACATTGAGAAGTTTTACAAACATGTAATTTTTAGAGTGTATATCCAGGAGAAGGCGTTAATAAATGTTCCAGTTGTTGCACGGGGGTGCAGAGAGCAGCCTCCACGTGGCGCACCCTAGGTATCAGGTCTTGTCGGACATTTTGTTCAGACTTGGCCTGATAGCGAATGCTCTCACACAGTGCAGTGCTTAGACTGTAGCGACTTGAATTGACCTTGCAATCGTTATCACCTGTTTTGGCACGGTATGACCCTTTTGGTGTTGATGTGCCGTTAAACTTTGATAACACTCACTCACTCACTGTCTTGAAGGACCACATATTCTTGGCAGGTGATCCCATATTTCAATGCAACTGAACCTGTCACCAGAGACCATCTGCTTTGAAAACCACATTTTTTATGTGCAAATATAGAGAAGTCTGTCAAGAGAGGTTCTACTGTAGTGATTTTTGATTTAGGGTAGTGTCAAACGTATCCCGGCTAATCCTTATCCAGATCCCGGGGTCCAGATGCTAATAACCATGCGTTCATGATTCGATGTATGTATTTTTGAGTGGTTCCTCTCGGTCTCTTCCTATGGCGTTTATTTCTCCGAGGGTTGTTGGTGACGTAATTGCTGAGCCACTGCCTACCAGGAATATACACAGATGCGCTGATCTTTTTCTGGCAGCAACACGTTATGGTGCATTCAAAATTTCAATAATAATAATAATAATAATAATAATAATAATAATAATAATAATAATAATAATAATAATAATAATAATAATAATAATAACAATAATAACAATAATAATTATGACACTGGGAAGCAAGGCATACTTGATGTTCTTCTAGTCTCTGCCCTTTGATCTTCCTCTCTCTCCAATGCATCACGTTCACCACACTACTCGCATTTGTATGGTTCACACAACTCAATATTGTCGTGTTGATAATTTGTCCTTGGGACGCATTTAGATATACTTCAGCATCTGCTCTGCCTTGTGATATCAGCTGTTCTTTTTTTACTTTTTCTGTAGTCTTTCACCGACTCCTTTGATATAGGACAAGGCGGTAATTACTTGACCTTTTTCTTTGAGCTGGATTTTTTTTTTTTGACGTGTTCCCTACAGTCGTCTTGCATCCCCATTCCTGGTAACCACGAAGTCTCAATGCATCTTTGATCTTGTCTTTCTCTGTCATAGATCTGTCACCAGAGTATGCATAGTCCGTATAGGTTAATGTTTTTGTTGACTATCATTTTTTTTTACATTTACGCTATCAAAATCATTAAATCTTCTAAGGTTATATCTACTGCTAAATAATGGGGGGGGGGGGGGTCCTGATTGTTGATATGATAAAAAGTTCTTCTTCATTGTAAGTATACCTTCTTCACTGCAAGCCTATAATTATAACCCAGAGTCATCCAGATATGGTGACCCAAGCCTTGTACGTGATGGACTGTATTGACGGAATTTCATTCAAATTATTACATGAAGGGTTCTACTGGTATGGGGGAGAATGTGGAACGCATCGCCATTCTAAATACCAGTTAGAACACTTTACCTTAGCAGGTGAAATAGGCATGTTATCCATTGTCATTCATACTAGATCCACACTCTTCTGATGACATATTAGTTCGGTCTGTCCAACTGGTAATCCTTTGGGCCTCTTTGTAACTATTAACTTCTCTTCTGAAGCTGCAAAATAACATTATATATTTTTTAAATTTAAATGGCCCATTCTCGATATGATATTTTCTAAGTGTGAAACTAGATAATACATTTAAAGTTTTTGCGACGTCAGTACGAAATCAAAATGGAGTGGCATTGTGTAGAAGAGAATGAAACCACTGTGTAATTTCTCAAATGCATCTTCTTGGTGCAGTCTCTGCATGCAATTACGCGATTACTTGGGACCATGGGCTGCACTTAATGACCCAAACTAAACAGGGAGACCTTTGTAATCATGAACCTAATATTGGAACAGTGAACTGTTTGGTAAATAAGAAGTACTTAAGATTATGATCCTTGGCAGCATGGCAAATTTGGACAGCCAAATTGTAAGCCCGCGATTCCGCAGGATGACACGCCTCGGTCAATGACAAGAAAAGCGCAACATTACCAATTTTAATTTTTTTTTCCCAATACAACGTCACAGGCAAATGCGACAAGGCTCCCCCCATCATTGGGCGAGCACCTCCTTCATGGGTGATTTATTCCCAGTTTAGGTCCCCTCTCACCAAAAAGTGCGATGCAGTGATGCAGCCGACGACACAATAAAGATCGATCCTGAAAAGGCATCTGGTAAATAGTTTCCAATGGGAAAAGTATCGCCCATTTTGCCGAATGCTCCTTGGAAGTGGTTCGTGTAGCTGCTTTTACAGCTTCTGGGACGTGCCCCGGCACGGGAATGGCCGTGCTTAGCATTTAGGATTGCTTACGCTGGCATATATTGTGAGGAGACGCTCTCCGAGACCATCGCGGTAAATGCGTCACGTCGCTAAAAACACAACTCCTCAATGGAGCGGAATCTATGTCATTACCTCGTTCTTCAACCCCGGATTCTGGAGCCGAGCCACGGACATAAAAACGCTCTACATTGCCTCAAGTAGTTCTTGGCTTAATTCCTTTTTTTTTTTTATTTTCCTACTTGATCAGGATTCCCGAAATTTGCCTAGTTGAAAAGTGTCCTTCCGCCTCTGTGCTGGGGACCCCCAAACCCACGCGTTGGCTTCGGTTTTTAATACGAAGAATGCAAATAATATAAAAAGTCAGATTTTTTTTCAGACAAGAAAAGCAATGAGAAGTGGGAGTCGACGAAACAATTTGTAATGAGTACGCGCCGATATTAGCAACTACAGTTTTGGAGTAGCGTTTAACTAAAAGGAAATCACAAAACAGAGTCAAATTTAGCCTAGAGAAAAGTTGAACAGTAAAATATATGCACTGTTAGCTATATATGGTTGTCACACACATACACAATTTATATTTTTATTTTCTCAAACCTCTCTCAGTGAAAATTCATCGGAGTAACAAAACGTTTAAAAGCAATGTTTGGAGGCCCATTAGCCGTTTGCCAGACTACTGAATTGTGACAATTTTTTTCCATTCCAAATTGTACATCTGAAAATGCATCGAAAGTTCCTGCCATCTATGAATTTCCCGGCTCTTATAGCGCCTAACAGTAGTAGACACATCAAAAGATCATTTGGTTTATCTGTATATTAGTGGAATACAACTGTCCATATATATGAATGTACGGTAGCTTATTTTACCTAAAATAGTCTTGAAAAACGCGAAAATCATTCATTTTTAGCGGGGAACCTATTATTCTCGATATTGAACAACATAAATACATGGGTCTTATGTATCAACTACGTAGTAAAATTGCATCACTGTTGCATGCTCTGGATGTAATTAGTATGTTATACTGTTGCATTAAATCCACCCTCAAGTGGACTTAAGCAGTCCTGCTGCTCCTCAATCAGTTTCCGTCCTATTTTCTTTCTGTAATCGTGCGATTCTGTGCCTGGAAACATAGCGAGCATGGGACACAATTAAGGAACGCACGCACAAGACGCACCAGATATACGGTGTCCAGCAACTAACTTAATTCAGACCAACAAGTAACTTCAAGAGAAACTTTAAATTTCATGTGTGCACGATGCACACATGATGCATTAGAGCCATTGAATTTAAGTTTTGCATATCGTTTTCTGTAATGCTCCGAATGAAATGTAAAGGTTCTTCGTGCTTTTTAGGTAAGTGCACCAAACACGAGCAAAACGATTGAACTGCATGAAAAAAGAGAAACCGGCATAAAATAAAACAACAAGACTTACTTACATTCACAATTCAGGCTCTCATTGATTTTCCACCTTCATTAGTTGTTTATTGCAGCGCCATAAAGTTTTTAAAAATGGTAAAAAGCAATGCCCAGTTTACACACGATTACCGATTCGTTTACCAAAGGCCGATTGTTGCATATGCTAAAATGCCTGAAGAGTGGCGATGTAAGCATAATATTTTCGAGCCTCCTGTAAAAAGCACTGAATGATTCCTCAAATAACAGGAAGACATTATCTGTCACGACCAAGTACCCCATCTATATTAGACATGTTAGATAATTACTACAAGACTTTATCTCCGTTTCTTTTTAGAAAAGATTTTTAATCGCTAGAAACCACAAAGGTTGGATTTTACATGAAGATGTCGCTGAAGTCATTAACACTTAATTTTTTGCTGATTATGCTTCTTTCTTGGTTTATAGTATTCTAAATTATTTCATCCCATTCTAAATTTTGCTTGTTTTCTTCTGTGTTATATAAAACTTGGCATTTATATCCTATCTTATACATATTTCCTAGACTGACAAGTGCCACATCAAGACACTTAGATGCCGTATCACCCTTTCCTAGCTTTTCCTCCAAGTGCAATGTTTCACTTTATGCCTAAAAAGCAATTTGATATATAATTGTGTATGCTTGTATTGTAGGTTCGCCTATTCCGCCATTACGGTGAAATATCTTTTTGGTTTTGGTCTTGGCTTTCGATTGTTATTGGATGGTCAACTTTTTTCACCCACCTCAAAATACACCAGAAACGGGGGTTTGGTTTAGTTGATATACCTCTTGAGGTAGGCTAGGACAGCGACTAACATCATAACGCCCACAGCCACGCCAATAGCCACGCCCAATGCTATCACAAACAATCGGAATACCCGAGGAAGGAGAAACGAGATCCCTGTGATAACACACATGCGAAGTTGCGAACACATTGATCATCATTTTTTTCAGCTGTACTTAATATTGTTGTATATCACAACATACACAAGCAATTGTAAAATGAATATTTCTATCAAAAATGTATTACCAATAAAGTAAAAGGCTCAAATTTTTGCCATTCTGGTGGGAATTGGCACATACATCACAGGATAATGCAAGGCGAGAACATCTGCAAGTGGTCCAGATTACCGGTCGTCATTTTGGCTATTTGTAGCTATTTGTAGCTTTCTTTTTTTCATCATTGAAATGGTTACGAATTGACCAGAGTAATCTCTAAAATTTCTGTGCAATTACCGATTAACTTTTCTGGACATGGAGTAGCTATATTAGGAGCTATAGGTTTTCTACCACATTTTATGGCCATGGACTGGATACACTCATTATCATAGCAAATGCGAGTCTGGTTAACATGTACAGTTATAGGTAAGGGTAAGGTAAAAGTTTATTAGCAACTGTCAGGTTGGATTGTACAAATGAGGCTAAAACAATACAATACACAATATGGCACTTTAATTAAACTCATCATATACATGTACACTGTAGTAAAAGATCAGTTACACATAAAAGAGAGCTACGCTGACTAGAAAAAAACATTATGCACAATTCCGTCAACCCCATGCACGAAAGAATTAAAATATCGCTGTGTCCTAATCTTAGGCAGCACTCGTGGGGTGATGATTTTTTTTCAATTCAGTAGCCAGACGGTTGCTGTGTAAAAGCAGAGATGTCTCCTATCTGTCTATGATAAAAGCTTGTTTGGGTATACACAACTGACTGCCGACGTTATGATGAAAAAGTGAAAACTCGGAATGGAATTCAACATAGCATGATAGAGATGGCATCCACAATGCATGCGCAGCGTGTATTGTCATTGAGCGACAATGTAGACTTTTCGTGGTGCGTTGGGCTACAAAACGATTTTGCAGCAATGAAAAATAAAAAATATATAGTTAAAACTTTTAATCAAGGGGTGGCTGAAATATGATGCACAAGTTTATTAAGAATGTTTTTAATGCTTTATTCATTGATGCGTTCTATTTTCCACTGCTTTTTATGTCTTACAAGGTAATAAAACTACAGTGACGTAATCGTGCCAACTTTGGAAAGAAGAAAAATAACTAATAAATAAATATGGCTTGCCAAATCCTACGTTGGACATAATAACTCCTATGTAGGACTAATAAAGAGGTTAAGTCCTACGTATGAGATACTCATTCTTGTTTTAGGAAATAGTAAGTCCTCATAGGTGATATTTTCTCCTGCATGGTAAATACTAAGTCCTAGACAGTAGGTAATAAATCCCACATATGACTTACCAAGTATGTCTTGTAAAGGCAATGAGTTAGGCTAATGTTACTGTTAAACACTAATAGGAAGTCATGTCTGTGTCTGGAGAATTCAAATGTGTCATTACATCTGACTTTGAAAAGTCAACTTCAAGGCCACTGATGTCTTTAACCATTATACTAGTATCTCGGACATGACAGAGTTACGTTATACGCTACTGTTAGCCATAAACAACAAGTCCTATATCATTGTACATATATTGGGAGCCCAGTCACAGCATCAGGTTAGAGCTTGAATCACCTTAATGAAAGGTTGTGTTCTTGGTCATCCAGAATTTGAATGATTACAGATCTGTACATCATAAATTTATCCATGACCTATGCACCAGTGATGTATAACACGGAAATTTAATGTCACATATTAAGAGAATTTCTTGTGGGGATTGTGGGCCGAACATTCTGCTGTCCCAGCTGTATTTCTTATGATATACTCCCGGTGATATTTGTTTTGGCTGTTTCTTTCTCTCTAGTATATAACAATTTCGTCTGTAATACAAAGGACGATATATAACCAAGACACAACCAAACTAAAAAAAAATATAAAGTGTTTTGAGCTCAGAGAATAGATCAAAATAACCAAACATTTCCCGATAAAGCAATTTTATTTCGTAAAGCATTGTCTGGTCACTTCGCACTCACTTTACAAAACATATATCAGCAAAACACATTTTCATAAACAATGAATTACTCAAGAATCAAGTATGAATAAGTTAAAAGCTACGGAGTCACAGTCCACTATGAACACAGTAATAAATTAAGAATAAATTAGGATATATACTATATGTAAATACATGTCCGTTGTACCTGCCGCAGTTACACATACTGTGGGTATTCTGAAGGCCACTATATTGGCTCTTTAACCACAGATATACTTGATATGGAATGGCTTCTGTACCACGCACAATACTTGTGATTCTGTTTTCAAAACGTACCCGTACAGGTTCTGAATCTGTATGGCCGGCTTGTTGCAAGGACTTATTATTGCTCCTATATAAAATGTAGTAGTAATAACGTTAGTAACTTAAGTAACGTTAGTAACCAGAGTTTGCACCGAATTCTCTATGTTCCCTTGTTCCCAACGTCCTCCACGCACCTGATTAATTGTACAACCAAAACACAACAACAGATAAACAACAAAACAACCACACACATCTCGTACTATAATAAAACTGTACACATTCTTCCATGCCATATATACGTATTGCTTGATGTATGTCTGTCTGTGCGATTTCATACAACGTTGTTGTTAATACCTTGACCCACGTGTTACGTATAAGAGGAAGCATTGGCTCGACACAGTGAGCACGTGTTCACAACATCCGGTCTGCATAGAGGGTGGTTCAGCGCCTGCGCGCTGACCCCAGGGTCGAGTTTGAAATAATATGGCGCCTCTAGCGGGCAGACGGGGTTACAATCCGATGACACAGCATAGTTTGTAGGGATGCCCGGGATCTGAAGGCAATTTCTGTCGGCCTGGAAATCCGGTCTGAACGTCATGAAGACCGGGGAGGGAGAGTCCGGACTAAGGGTTGTCCCGTCCTGGTCTATCCCACTGTCAGAGGTTGGCCGGGGCAGAGGCAGCGGCCGAGTGCTCTGCCAGGTCCCCACGGTACGTGGCAACGTGGCACACTCATGCCCTGGTCTTTCCCGCCGCAACATAGGCGTCCTGTCGTTGTGGCTCTGGCAGTCTGTGCTGGGTTTGCACTCTTCCTGGTTGCTTTCGGACACCTGTTTCAGGATGTAGTTAGAGCGGCTACGGACCTTCCGTCGTCGACGCCTGAAGCGGGCAAGGCGAACAGACAATCATTCCTCTGTTTAGACCTTGCTACAGTTATTAAATAATGCTAATTAAGCTGTCCCTAACTTCTATGTCAACACCTGTTCTGCCCTGCCACAGCAAGAAGTGCCACCGTTCACTTCTAGTTCCGGACACAGCAGTGTGCTTTTTATGATATTTTGGGTAGGAAGGACATTTTTTTCTCGTAATATTCCCCCAAATGCTTATTGCTATAATTAATATGGAACTGTAGCGTTGTGAAAGCACTGCTTATTGTTTAATTATGTACATAAGTTAATCTAAATACCACCAAAAAACGTGTGTGCGGTTAGTTGATATACCTCTTGAGGTAGGCTAGGACTGCGACTAACATCATAACGCCCACAGCCACGCCAATAGCCACGCCCAATGCTACCACAATCAGAATGCCTGAGGAAGCAGAAACGAGATCACTGTGATAACACACATGCGAAGTTGCGACAACACATTGATCATCATGACAGTAACTTAATTGAGTTTTTTATACTTCTTCTTTACACAGTCCCAGAACTAATTATCTGTGCTAAACGCGATTAATTGTAACAATGCTTTAATAAGCTTGTAATGGCACGGCTAATCTCCGCCGGGAATCATATACATATAGATATAAGCCGTCTGTTGTACTGTTTGCATTTCAAACTACGACATGGATGTTATATCGACGTAGCGTGTACCAGCACCTCACTTATTAATAAAATGGGAAAAAAATGTTAACCCATATGATAATCAGAAAGGGGGGAAATGAAGTTGCCAATAATTCCAAATAACGTCTAAGTGATTAGAAATATGAGTATTGAAGACAATATTAAGATAAAAACAAGTGCAAGGGTGTTAAATGACCCAGATAATATGCAAAACATTAACAATGAACATCGAGTTACGTAGAATGTCTAGCTTGAATATTGAAGAGCACACCTGCCCAATTTCTAAAGATGGCTCTGTTGAAGATGAGTAACCTGTTTTATTTAGGTGCAAATGTGCAATGCCTAAAACGAAGAAACCATTGCACCCAGGACTTTCTATAAATGCATCAAATTTTGAATAACAGATTGATACTTTTAAGGTGTTTTGTGAAAGCAAACAGTAACAATTTGCTAAAAGCTGTAATGTTTTGCATGGGGAAAAGAAATGATATTTTGCATAAATCCTATGAGAGTGTCTGTGTTTTTGTAAGGGTCTGAGAGTAATAATTAATTCAAAAGATGATTTATCAACCAGTAGGGCTTGACCTAAAACATAGCTACTGTATATTCTAGCTATATATGCATGGGGTATGCACGTCACTATAATAAATAAATTTAATTATTTATCGAGTAATGTGCAAGAACTATATTCGCCATCACATACTAATACTATCACTATCACTCTTGTAAAACGAAGAAAAAAATAGCGCGCAAAATGGTCACTGTGACTTTCGATGATCACTCTGGCCACACTCCAGTAGGACATGTGTGAGCCTATAATGGATGCCATTAACACTTTAGTTTGAAAGCGACGCAGGTACGGTACGTTGGTGTGTTTGCTTGACGTTAATTGGACTAAATGATCACATTTATTCCCAAAGTGAGGCTCTGTAGTATACCAACAGGAAAAGTCCAATTGCGTTGTCCCCAAAGCAACAAAGGATAAAAGATACGTTATACGCCCATAAGGCTGGGCTATCGAGGGCGGCAGTCAATATTTTTTTATGATCAATCATGTTTATATTAGATCACCCCCCACACCCGACCAGGTCCGTGTGCACCTCTCCAGATCCGCTTATCGCATCCAGACTGACAGATATAGAATTCTAATTATTCGGCTCGGTGCGAAACAGCGTCCTTAATTCGGTGCTGTCAGTGTTGGGAATTATTGATGTCACATATGATAACAAGATGCCATCCATCTCTGTCCATGGAACTTGCCTGGGTGCCTTTCCAGCTCGGACAATTCCCAGATTTATGCCCACCCAATACAAGAAAATGTAATTATGGGACATTCCGGGGGCCTCGGCCAAAGCAAATAGCTATGGATATTTCCCTCCTATAAACTGCTCGTTTCGGTGTATGATGGATGGTGTTTTAGCTGGGGCTAGGCGAGGCCTTCTGCCATCTTAAAAGTCCAGAGAGTTTCGATTGGTGAATGGACAGTTTCGGTAGCACCGGTCATCTTCAGAAGGATCCACTCCTATATATTCTGAGCAGACGACAATTAAAGAGACAACTTACCGAAGGGGAAATCGGTGACCTTTCCCAAGACCTCCCAGTCGTCAACAACGACTTCTGAAACAGAAGAGGGACACTTTGTCAGTGTCATGTTAGTAACATGCAATTGTCGCCTTATCATCAGTTATCTACATACTGTTCTTGTCTTTTTGTGTTTTTGTTATTTAACAGAGCTGGTACAACTATTCTTTTACTACTACTACTACTACTACTACTACTACTACTACTACTACTACTACTACTACTACTACTACTACTAAGTAGTAGTAGTAGTAGTAGTAGTAGTAGTAGTAGTAGTAGTA
>JAAUYG010008149.1_pt1 | contig 10823 bp, 6 predicted proteins | sample 7278091 | NCBI WGS metagenome assembly JAAUYG01 (sample SAMN14350201, study PRJNA611818) | marine sediment metagenome | isolation source: surface marine sediment (0.6m) | place: French Polynesia: Moorea | collected 2018-08
CCGAAAATATTTTTTACCTCGACCTGAAGCATGTCCATAAGTATGGTTGTGCAAAATTTCAGCCCAATCCTTTGCTTTCTTCACAATAAATGGGCACAGAACATGGCGGCGGAAGAAACGGCGGAAGAAACGGCGGAAGAAAAAAAAAAAAAAAAAAAAAAAAAAAAGTCGGCAAACCCATAGGGGATCCCGTCAGGACGGGATGCCCCAAACATGACATTCAACAGGTTCAAGGCATGGACCCCAGTGCGCGAATCATACAGCACCCTTAGAGGTTTTGCCAGTCTGCCTTGCAATGCTTACAACAACAAGTTTCCAAAAACAAGGTCATTCTCATCTGTTATGTAATAACTGCTGCAGCCCAAACAAAGCTGTAAAGTAGACCAAACAATAAGCTTCCAACTGCCAAAACACCTGGAACAAAATACAGGCCAAAGTTATTGAAATAATTTGGCTTCTGTACACAACTGGAAGTGGATAAGCATACATGTGGCTCTGAAACCTGATTTAATTGCAATTAACAAACATGCTGTATTTTTAAGTACTTCTTCATATTATTTTAAATATAACACATAACAATGTCTGTTATCAAAATTATATTTTTTGTGGCGTTGATTATCCTTTCCCACCAACCTGACGGTTAGCAGTCACCCCAGAAGGCCCATTCACCCTTATGCTTACATACAAACTCTGATTAGTACTTTCGATAAATGTGCAGTTACAGTTTGATTAATTAGACTAGACAAACTTAAAAGTTTTTTGTTTCATGGATAATTCCGCTGTTCTTATTTTTTTTTTTCAACTATTATCCAGCACCAGTTCTACTGTACAAGTAAATTAGTAGTTGTATTACAGGCTCAGCATGGCTATTTCTGATGCCCTTCATTTGACACCCAGTAGCTTTATTTCTTCACCCGGACAGTCATAAAGCTAAGAATTAAAATTTCTGCGCCCTAAATACAGCTTAAAAATTCACGAGGTAAATCAGATCTTTCAACAGCATCAGGGAAGTGCCAAAGTGAGGCAGCAGTGAAACATTATTATCTAAAAACCCTACTGGTTCAGTGAGACCACTTATCCACTACATGAAAATGTAACATTGCACAACTTGTTGTAAACTGTTCCTGGAATCCTGACAGATCTCTGTGGTTCACATCCCCAACCTTAGCCAGCCATCTGAAAGGCTAGCTTGCCCGGAACTGCTTACCCCTGCTCCCCCCTTCAGTTCTATCGCCTTCTTTTCAGATACATCTTCATCCATTCTTAAAGGTCTTACCCCAGGTCCCTGTAATAGTAATCCTCTTCCTCCATTTTCCAGTTCATGCCACTGGCTTCATACTCAAAGCTTGCACCGGAGTCCAGGCTGCTAGAGAACACTGGCGTGGTAGTCCATGCCATGCTAAATATCCCCAATGAGAAAGTGAACAACTGCCAATACACCACTTCCACCAAGGATGGGCTGCTTATATGCAATTTTCTGATAATTAATTGCCCAGAAAGGTCACTCTACCAGTGAGTGTCCATAGATGTAGCCTAGTTCAATAATCATATAGTGATACAACTGGAAGCCTTCAATTCTGTGAAAGTCTAGTCACCTTGTATATAACAGGTTGTAAACATGTCCCTGTGGGATCACAGTCTATGTGTAGCCTGTCATGTAGAGTGTGCCAGTCTCAATGACATCTTGATAGCGCCTGTCCCTTGCAAAAACAAAACACTGCCACAGGGAACTTCTGCCTTGGATAAGAGCCCAGGGCGGCTTCTGGGTGTTGTGTTGAAGCAGTAGGAGTAACATATAGCCCTAATTGCAGGCTTAAGAGTGTTATCATGTATATGCACCAAGTTGCCTGAAACTATAGCTGGACTTTTCAAACACTGGAGGGGGCATTATGGGGTCAAGGGCAGGCTGACAAGCAAGCCTAGACTGGCTGGGGCTGCATGTGTGTGGTAGGGGCTGGGGGGCTGGTCAAGACCGTTGCTATGGGCACAACCCCCAGGGGTATCCTATCATTCTGTGCAGTCAACTGGTACCTTCCTCTCCAAAACCAAATGTGGGTCAGCCAAGATGAACCTGGCCCACAATGAAGCGGACTAAGGACTCTGGAATATTTTTTTGTACTCGGCCACTTTTTACTTGGAATTGGTAACTGGCTGCCTCACTAGTGAGTATGGGTATTATTAGAACCACCACTCACTCTCTCCTAGTGTTTGCTGATCCACCAGAAACTTATATCAAACCTCCCTGATACATTACTCAGTGGTGGTAAATAGGTTCTTCTAAGTGCATTGCAGTCTCATTGACTGGCAATTCAGTACAGTAACGGGCTGAAGCACATCAATCAGGTTGTCAGCCTTGAAAACTTCACTCAGTCAGGGCTTCAGCTGATAGCTACGAGACATCAGGGTGATAGACAACAGGTCATGGTATTTCCACATAAAACGGCAGGGTGAGTGACTGACTGTACATGCAGTGTGTCTTCCGAATAAACTCTGGGCAGAGTCCACCTTGGGTATTTAGTTCCACAGCCACATTGCCAAGTCGGTCTGTAAACACTATTCCAGACTACGGGCAAAACAGAAAAGCATTTCATGCTAATGTCCAGTGATTCCAAGTAATAGTCATCTATGGACCAGATAGCAGATCCAAGTACAATGTACCTCAGTTCTCTAGCATTAAGTTCAAACTGGAAAACAAAAGGTCAAGAGTTTCAACCAGTGGGACCCATATACCCCTGTTTGTGAATAAAAACATGGTCAGATTGAAAATACTTTTTGGTTTCCCATTGATTAAGAGTGAAACCAGTTTTCAGGAACCATTGTTGCTGAGCCCATACATTATCTTCCTGATGAGAAATAGACTATTTAATATATTTTGTCTTTTTTTGTGAGGCATCCAGCTTGTTAGCTATATTGCTATCGGATTGCCAGCACTTTCACGCATTAATGAACTTTTATATCTATCATCAATTGTATTCTAGCATTCACAGCTATCATTGCCCTTGATCATGCAACTGTGAATAAACTATCTTCATACATGTAAATATAGTTACTGGTAACCAGTAACTATATGCATATATCAAAGAAGATGGTGACCACATTTCTTGCTAACTATGCGGCTCAGCCAGGGAAGACCACTCAAGTGTGTATCTGTCAGATTGATAGCAGTAGGTGGCTCTACATCATAATTTGCAGCACTCCCAGGTCAGCCCAGTAATATGGAAACCTATACAGTATAATAAAGGCACCACCAAGGTTTTCTGAGTTCAGGGTTCACCAAGTACATGTTGCCATGGTCTAAACAATGAAGTCCGAACAAACTGCCCTGCTACCCAAATCAACTGAACGTGAACAGTAAACTCCACTTTCCATTGATTTGAACCTTCTTTCATTTGTAAATTTCTAGGTACAAATCTTCCAATGAAGGTAAGCACTTTTATGAAAAGCAAAGCTACACCAATAGATCTGGTGTTGATCCAAACAGCCTTTAATATTACCGTCTTGACAGTTACCAATTTCACAAAGAATAGCACAAAAAAAACACTATGACTAACAGGAATATACTTAGTATTCAAACAAGCTGTGACTAAACACTTCACTTGCTTATGGCTAGATACTGCCAGTCACAGAAGGTCAAGCAAGTTAATTTCGCGCTGGATCTAAAAATACAAATTTGTGTCTTGCACTTCAAGACATTGTCACTGAATATCACACTTTTTTTTATTAGGACTAGCATGATGGACTTTACTTTGTAGCTGGCTATTAACAAACCTGATATTAGGTTCTTGCCACAAAAGAAAAACCTTGCCCGATCAAAATGTTTGAAGTGGTCTGGTATGGTTCTCTGTATCTCAACTGTATAATATAACAATTAACACAATTTTCTCTGAATTGAACTGGATACGGGCCTTTCTAAAGACCTTTAAAGAGAAGATCCAACAAAGGACAGCAGTGGGAACTGTTCTCTGTCCAATGCTGTACTGGCTACTCATATATGGTACAGTTTTGGGTCTGTAGTCTGTACCCAGCCTGTATAGGAAATCCTCGCCACTGATATAAGCCAGCCGACCACATTTAGGATATGACCTGCATATCCCGGTACATATTGTTAAGTTGTAGATTAGTCTGCTCTGTCCACTCCATGAACTCACAACAGTTCCTAAGAGGAAGTACATGGGGAACACTAAGACCGTGCATGTAATGTGTATCACATAATCTCTACTGCTAGTGGTAAAAAAGGTCATTTGCAGTACAGTGCTAAGTAATGCAATGTAAAACTCTACATTTTAAATTAAAATGACTTTACTTATTCTACTCGATTATTCAAAATGACCCATGCAGCTATAATGTTATGAATATTATATAACTTTGCTCTGTGCTGTCTTACTTTTCACTTTATTTAGGATGAAAGGATTTTATTTGGTTCTCACCTTATAGATTTACTTAACTGTTCAGAATGCTCAGAATATTATGTGAGCAAAGATAAACCCCACTTTTCATGAAGTTTATCAGATTTCGTACATGCACGGAACCCTGGTAAAATATAGTCTGCATATAAACTTGATGAATCAATGCAATAGATCACATGAATTGTAGATGGCTGAGGATGGGTCAATACTCAAGCCCTAGCACAGACCATGAAACCTATGGTCAGAGAACAGGGATATCCCCACCAAAGCCAGACATTCCAAGCCATAAATAAAAGCCTGGAGAAAAAAAAGAGGGCACAAGCATTGGTACTATAAAGGCCACTGCACCAAAGGACCTGCACAGTTGGCTTCTACCTTAGTTGACCTACATAAAGCAGACAACCAATATTTGCAAGGAGGCTGAACTGGTCACCCATCATGGCGTCAAATTATTCTATGGAGCACCTCATGTCAGGTAGAACCAGCGAAGCAGCTCATGTCACCAGTCCAGAAAGTACCAGTACTGCACTCACAGTTAGATGCTGCACATGTCCCAAGGACAAAGCAAGTCAATTTTACTAAAGGGCCGTAGTCCCAAATCTGTACCTAAGTAAAGCACTAGTAAACATATACTGGTAGGTTCTTTTCCATTCTTTACTGCTCAACCGGAAAGCAAATTGTTGCCTCTGGTATTATTTTGCCAACCTATGGCAAATGTGCTTTGAAAAAATACAGTTTGCAGTCATGTCACCATCTAAAGAAGGTCAGTGATGGCTGAGAGCTAGGGAAGAGCTTCCAATATCTAGTCTCAGCCACAATAACACTTTGTTATTTAACATGACTGAGACCAAAAACATCTACCGATATGCAGTTCGTAACTTACTAGACACAATGTTCAACCCAGCGGCATAGATTATTTATCCTGGTTTCCCTGGGAAATATGACGAACTAAAGGTTACTCATAAAAGTGTAAGCTTCATCCTTCACTCAACTTCACTGAAGAGTTCAAGACTGACTTGGACTGCCATGCTAGTTGATGGCATGTTTTTAAATGAGAAATACGGAGAGATGATTCCCTAAAAAGGCCAACCACCATGCAGGCAAGGAGGTGAAAGATGACAGTGCCCCGGACTGGGGGATTGACTGGATTCACAGGACTGACCTATTGATCTAAAGTAGAACTTCTCACTGTTGGGCCAATGTCCTGAGCTATGGAGTTATATATACTAGTATACAACTGTAAATTAACCAATATGCCTAGTGTCATACGGTCTTATCTCCTCCACTGCAGCTCATATTCAGAAATTTGGTGTTAGAAAAAAAAAGTGGCTAAAGGCAACCAGTTAGTCAGACATGACCTGATGTACCACTACAGTTTTATCCCAGAATGTCACTTTCTTTTTCTCTCTCTAAAAGTACAGACTACACCTGAGGCCATAACTACACAACCCTAGAGATTCTTGTCATATATTTACTGTGTCGAGGGACAGTTTGGCATCATCTCCTATGGGTCTGAAATATGGATGTTCCCAAGTGTAGTGATCTAGGTGTACAGAATGCGACATTTTATACAATCTGAAAAGGAGTTCTATACTATGAGAGTAAATGTTTTAGACCGCATTCCTAATACAAACGTAAGATGAGACCAGAAATGTTAAAAGTACTCACTGTGTTATCATCCACCTGATCATGCATAGAACAAATATACTTTTATGTATATATTTTAGAGTTTCTATTATATTAATTCTTGCCATTAGTGTAAGCAATTTTATTACATTTGCACTGATAACGCAAGATTTTTGTCTTGGGAATTTGGAATTGTTGTTATATCGTGCACATTTTATTGCATCACAAATTCATGTACAGGTATACATGTCCAACTTGACAAAGTTTGAACTGCAAAATATCATATGCTGTAGCATGAATAATAACATAGATTCTTCATGATTGCCAGACCTAGTAAAAATTTTTCACAGACTGGGCCCTGATGTCTGTACATGAACATTATTGAGTTGATAGGGGAAAGAAAGGTAGTCATTAATCATGGCATTTCATGCCTTCAGTTGAAGGGGAAATCTAGCTTCCACCATGTTCACCTAAATTCACTTGCAAAGGGATATAGTAGTTGTCAACTTGTCATGGCCATGTGAGATCTGTTGACATTGAATGGGACTCTATGGCTTGGTTGCAGGTTACACTCAGTTGCCTACTATCCTATTGTACATGGCATACCGTAACCCAGATAGAGAACGAAGCATTTTTCCATGGTACAAATGATTGAACTATGCAGTCTGGCTGGAGCCAGGCAGACTGTAATGTGAAGGTGACTCATCGCATGGATTAGCAGCTTGAAGAATGAACTGCAGCCGAGCATTATAGTGCAATACTCAATACATCGATTCCATAACACATTGTACCACACAATAAAGATAACTCTATTCCTTGCGTTCTGAGTATCAGCCTAAGCTTCCTAAACGTATGTCACTTAATACTATACTATTAATCTTCTGCCATCACTACAGCTTAATTACCTGTATATGTACTCATATCATAACAGACACTGGAAAGTTTGTTGTGTGCAGCAAGAATCCTGTCTTTTGCAATTTCCTACACTATTGGTGTAAACTACAAATGTATTGCAGCATGCACTGCAGTGCATATGTAGCATGAAAGTGGAGTGGACTGTCATTGGACCATATAGATGTAGTGGTCTGGTCAGTATATAGACTAATTAACATAGAACCAGTAAAACAGCATTTATTAATGAAAGGTACTTGGTGGTAGTCTTTCTTTGCTCTGATCAGCAACTTATGAGCCCCCTTTTTTAAACCTCTCATTCTTAGCCATTGCTTTGTAGTGCTGTTTTGTATTGGGAAGCAATCATATCTTTTCCCCCTATCCAACAGAGAGAGAACTCAGATAGTCTGTGTTACTAGTATGTGCATGATAATAATTTGCTTTTAAACACATGACAAGAAAACTGCACGTGCTTACTATGATGCTGCAAATCATCCACTAGTTTACTAGCTAACCAGCTGGATGTAAATTCCAACAGCTCAACATAAAATTTCATATTTTATATACATTTATGAACACTTAGTTATCAAAGCAACCTACATTCAGAAATTATTGCTGCGAATTTTTTTTGAAGTACACATGTTACTAATTATCCATACATGTTATGTGTACATGAGATTCAGCAACAGAATGCAATGCATGTACTAACATGTTGAATGTGGTGACTACAGCAGTACAGAACAGAGTCTCAATACCAGATAAATGTTTGAACCTTATGCACAAACAGCAACATTTAGAACGTGTTGGATGCCAACTACCATCCAAATGTATAAGCCTAGAAGGCTCACAATGTTGCACAAGGGATGGAATCAACACCCAGATAGAGCTAGCAAAGAGAATAATCAGTACATTATTTGAGATGGTGAAAGGTTCAGCACTGCTCTCATTGGTGGAAATTTCGTTCAGTAGGATACACTGCACTGTTGTGCTTTAGCTAAAGCTAGCTGTCTCTGCATTCAGCTGCACCACTGCCCAGCTGGCACCTTATACATGCACATCTGCAGTGTTTATATTATATATACATATGGGGGGGGGGGGGGACTGCCATCATGCCACCAAGCCCACGGCAGTAAGCATACAGCAAAAAGCTAAAGAGAGTTAGACACATAATCAAAATACTTCAAGATATAATACTGATCAGCTTTCAACTCAGTTCCACACATTCCATATACCCAGTATATTATTTCTACATCATAAATGAACAATGAGATCCAAGAACCCAAGGCATTTACATGTACTATGTACAGTAGCAGGAGATTGTCTGGACCAGAGTACCATACACATCACATATAAGCTGTATGACATCAGATTTATTTCCCACCTGAACTTAACCGCCCCTGCATAGCTTAGCACAGTGGTTAGAGCGTCCGCTCGGGGTGCGGGAGGCCGGGGTTCGATCCCTGACCGCGTCACACCAAAGACGCAAAGTGGTAGGTTTGCGCTTCTCAGCTTGGCGCTTGGCATTAATGAGTTAGGCAACCGACTGGGCGGCTCGGAGTCAGTATAAATGGTCTGAGTGGCGGAATTGAATCGGTGGCTTGGCACGGCCCAAACAAGACAGGTCCACATTAACTCACACGCATACTCCTGCATGCACCACCGAATACAACTCGCAGTCAGTGATATGACCATGAGTGGTTGAAAGCCGACTATAAGCCTGATCCCCCTCCCCCCCACCTGAACTTAACATGCACCCTGGGCAAAACTAACAGCCTGCAGTAGACTGTATATATATTTCTTTTTTTTTTAAATTCCAATTCCAAGTATTTTTTTTCTGGGGAACAAATAACATCTGACACTAGTCTCTTAACTTGAGCCAGAAGCCTAGTGTTCATCATACAATTGATAGTATACTGACACTAAAGCTGAGAGGGTATTGTAAATGAATCTTATCATTACACCGTTGGACAGGATTGTCCGACTGCCCTGGACAACTGAAAGTACCTGTCGGACAACTGAAATTCCCACCCCACTTGTCCTACAGGACAACTAAAATTTGAACCCTCTTTTACGCTAAAAGCAGTTGTAGGAACAGAAAATACTGTCAATGAGTTCCAGACAAAAAATGTGGGCAGCTGAATTTTCAGTTCGGACAAGTGAAAATTACACTCACTAGCCTCAAAATATTGAAAATAAGTTAATGTCCAAGTTTGACAGTCCAACCCTGCATTATCACAGCTGCTCTTCCTGCTATTTTTATATCAGACAGCGACTGACACAGATATATCTGGGTCAGTGTGGTTGGCTGCAATCCGGACTCTACTTCTGAAGCTGGTCAAAAACACCAAAGTGATCAACAGACACATAGGTAGATCCAAGTATTAAAGCAGTTGTTAGTTGTGTGCATGATATAATAATATCTATCTATGGTCATCATGTTAAAATCGAGATCTGAAGCCATGTGAAAAATTATTTATATGATATAACTACTGCCCCAGACTATTTTTCTAAGTTAACTAATGGGATCTCTAAGCTCCATGCAAAACCCTATGAAACATATCATGACGCCAAATAAATGAAACTAAGGGGACTGAATTTAGGGAGGCATACCCCAAAATTGTGAACACAAGTGATCTGCTATACTAGATTTGGCACAGCAATGGGACGAGAGACGAAAGTCCCAACTGGATACAAACTGTTGAACTGGTCTGAATCTGCAAAGTGTACATGGTGTAGGCAACTATCATAAATACGGGTGAGGCCACCTTTACCAATAGTATAAACTACTGGTACTGCCTCTTTATCACTAGGAATTTACTGCCCTTTAATACATTGAAGCAAACTTTACCCATCTTGCCCAACATACCTATTATCAGCACCCCCAGTCAGTGATGGAATTTTTACAGCTATTGTCACAACATATACATGATGACATAGGAAGTATCATGGCTATTGAATACCTCACAATGAAGAGCCAAGCAATAGAAATAAATGAAATAAATATTAATGCATCCACAATTCAAATCATGTACAATGGCTTATAAATGCTCCTACATCTCCTACCCTTTTAGTTTCATTATACTGGTAATATCATATTTATCAGTGTTCTCTTATAATTACATGTATCCCATTATGTTGAAAGCAATTTGCCAGTATTCTATACAGAAACAGTTCCTGCTGAACACAGGGACTGAGACAGATGAAGTAGATTTTGCATACATATGAACTACAACTAAATTAAATGTAACTCACAACATGTCATCATGGCAATGTTATATCAGTAATGGTTAGTAGATGGAGTCCAGTCAATATATAGTAGTCCTTCTCTTAATGGCCACTCGATACAAAGACCACTCCCTCTAATGTGGCCAAAATCTAAGTCACTACTAAGTAAATACAGCTAGTTATCCCTCTCACCAAGGGCCACCTCTCTAATGTGGCCATAATTTCTTGGCAAATAGGGTGGCCTTATCAGAGGGGGAATGGTGTACCAGTACTACCCAGTTTATAATATGAAAATTTGTGCAAGTCAGCCGAGTTTTCACTAGAAAGTTTGTTAGTACCGGTATGAACTCTATTTGAGATGTCAAGATCAATTACAATTAACCAATCAGTAAATCGTCGATTTGCACAAATTTCTTCCTGCATGTATGTTCATTTTTACCAATAATGCACATGTGAAAAACACCCATTTCAGGCCCCACACCTGACAGTGAGCTACAACTGCTCTGAAAGTCGCAGTTTGTTACGAGCACACAAATTTGGGCATAAGCTAGTATAGGCAACAGTATCTTAGCTACCTAATATTGTACCTTTCTACTTTAGCAACCAATAATACCATAACAACTAGACAGTCGGTTGCTGTGCAACGCGAGGGGGGCATCCCGGTTGGCAATAAGA
>JAAUYG010184030.1_pt1 | contig 10823 bp, 4 predicted proteins | sample 7278091 | NCBI WGS metagenome assembly JAAUYG01 (sample SAMN14350201, study PRJNA611818) | marine sediment metagenome | isolation source: surface marine sediment (0.6m) | place: French Polynesia: Moorea | collected 2018-08
ATTTCGTGGCAACGAATTATTATTTCGTTCGAACGAATTATTATTTCGTTCGAACGAATTATTATTTCGAGGGAACGAATTATTATTTCGTTCGAACGAATTATTATTTCGTTCGAGCGAATTATTGTTAATCATTTGGTATTTCGAGGGAACGAAATAGCACTTTTCACTACTTTTTTTTCTCCCAATGTCCCTTTAGGGCTTCCGTATGATGTGGGAGGTTGTTGCGCAAGTTTTTGTAACAGTAATAGGAGACCATATATGGGAGTCCAATGATATGATTACATTTGACTTTACTGACATTGAAAAGACAATTTCAATGCCACTCAGTTTTTCAAGGCTTATATCTCGTAAAAGGGCAGTGTTAGGCCACGTGGTACTATTAAACACCAACAGAAAATCATATATGGGAATTGCTTTGTTACCATCACATTTGACATTGGATGACCTTGATAGACCACGGCCAAGGTCACTCAGATTTTGAAGGCTTATATGTCGTAAAGGACCAGATATTGGCCACAGCTTACTATTAAACATCAATAAGAAATTATATATTAGATGTCCAAATGCACCATCAGATTTGACTTTGAATGACCTTGAAAGGTCAAATCGATATCACTCAGATTTGGAAGGTTTATATATCATAAAGAAGCCGATTTATGTTTTATCTTACTATACACTAATAGGAAATGATATATGGTGAGTCTGAGTCCACCTAAGCCGTCACATTTCACCTTGGGTGACATTGAAAGCTTGAACTAACTAATTCGACTGGTACTGCACCATGGATGTGCTTAAGCCTAATCCCGAGCTGGCATTGAAAGGTTAAGTTGAAGAAAATGATCTAAAATTGACAAATGCATTGTGAGCCCACACTTTCAATTGTTGTAGTCTGCAGCAGTGAGTTCTAGATATAAGTCTGCAGAAAATTTGCCATTTGTCATACCAACCGTAGCTGTCAACCAGATCACCAAGGTGCATGGACCTCTTGTTGGAAGACGTCTGTGTTTAACATTACTGTCTCGAATGTAAACAACAGATGTCATTTCTGTTATAAATTATACAAGGAAAATCTGCTCATGCAGCATATACATTATTATATACACAGTTTTCTTGGTCAGCGGCCTGGCACAATAATAGACTTACACTACTTAAATAGGAGCTGGGAAAGATTCAAAGGGCTTGATTAAACATGTAGGAATATTTTCATCCCCATATCAACAATTAATGAAAGTAAACGTCAATAAGACCAGGATGCTTAACCATACCATATGCAGATATATTAAAGTAGTTGGCGCTTGATACCCAAATTAGATACAAGTGTACACTGTCGGCCAAAATGGTTGCCACACGCCTACGCTATAGGTAATTTTTTTAAACCTTCTCAAAAAAAAGTCATCTGAGCGGCACATAATTTTTAAAAAATGCGCGTAAGTCGCTAATCTGCCGTGTTCTAGTCGTTTAACCAGACAACTATGCTGTGGGAAACTTTCTATACCAAATTGTACATCTAAAAATGCATGCGACAACCATTTTGCCCGATAGTGTAGCGGTATATATCGCAACAAATGATAAGCAGCATAGAAGATATTACATATTAAAGGTAGCAGAAAATCGGATGCATGTGGCTTAAATAAAGGTGGTGGGAGCCGTCGTTTGGGCCCTCTTGGGTTCGGTAAAGTCCAGATATTGTTTGAGTTCCTGAAACGTGTTTGCAATTTGAATTCGTGTTACATTCGTGAACAGATGCGGAAATATCCTACTTTTGAATTTGAATCTGTGATATACATGTAACTTTCTGTTAGGATGTTAGGATGTGTTGCTTGCGTAGATCGAGCTGCCACTCTCTGTCAACAAGATTAACGCAATCGAGTCCATTCCCTTCTTTTACATTTGTCTTCATTTCATCAGACCTTTGGTAGCAACTGCCACATCATAACGCACCCCGTTCTCCCTGGCCCCCTAAACTCTTTGGAATATATTCCATCCTCTGCCTGACCGAGCGACAATGAGCTAATAAGACTCAGGCAGACATGTGGTAAAGTTTAGACACTAATATGAAGTCACATTTAGCTTGGGGTGATGTGCACAATGTGGTTAATAAAAGAAAGATCAGGAAAGACAGCTTATGGAGACAGTAGTAGAGAGAGACATGTCTGAGCTATAATCTACGTTACACATAGTGCAATGGAACAGCACGCTGGACGAGGTGTAAGACGTTGGGTTTGATCGAAGGATCCGCGAATTCATGGCACTTTCAAACCCATTGGCCGCGTGCTGCGTGGCTCAGTTGAGCTAGCCATCATTTGAGCTGTAAAGGCGTCTAAAACTGAACATTTAATTGCATTTCACGTAGTGCAACATACGTTTTGTTGGAACCTGAGCGTGTTTCGCTTTCAAAGTAACTTACTCCGTGCAATTTAATAAATTGCGATACACGGACCACGGACGGACGACGTAGGCTTTCAACATCGCATTAGCTCTGCCTGTGAGATTGAAATAGGGCTAAAAGGGGTGACATAGAGGCTACTATCTCTTAGAATTTGAAGGCTTACATCGCATGACACAGCTGATTTGGAGGAAGGGTCAGGCTTAAAGTAAGCTTTCAATCTGAAGATCACATCAGCGACTGCATGTTGGATTAGCTCGGAGTGTGCATGCGGGGGTAAGTGTGCGGATTAATTTGAACCTGTCCTGTTTGGGCCGAACGATCTTGGGCCGAGAGTTTTTGGGTGCCAAGCCACCGACTCAATTCCGCCACAGCTGAGCAGAAAGGAATCATCCAGACCATTATACTAATTCCGAACCCGTCCAGTCGGTTGTCTAAGTGCCAAGCTGTGCCAAGCGCCAAGCTGAGAATCGCAAAGCTGCCCAGTTGACCCAGGGGCCATACAACCCCCCGCCGGGTATCTGTTAAATACTAATATGAAGTCATATTGTTAGGGTAATTTTTGTAGGCGAGCGAGCTTTTCCGCTGTTATAGCGGTCTTTTTTGTTACTTTCTCGGTCTGTATGTATGTCTGTCTCTCTGTAGTATACATGCACGGCGCATCTAACCAATCAACTGCATTTTGGAAGAGATCCTATCCTCTCATCCAAGAATGAGTGACTGGATATTGAGAAGCATCGCCCTGAGATAAGGGTGAGGGTAAGGTTTTGAGAACTCTTAAATTTTAGCCTAATTATATGGGTGGAAGAAAACTTTCCAAGTGGCTATCACGGCTAAATAGTGAGCATTAGACATCTGGCTACTACTAAACACTTATAGAAAGCCATATATTGAGCGTCCAATGGCACGTTTAGATTTGCCATTCCGTGAACTTGAAAGGTGAAATTCTAGGTCACTCTTATTTCAAACCCGTGCATTTCAGAAGGGAATAGGGCTAGGGCGTGAGGCAAGTGTTGCCATTGAACGTTGTAGGAAGCTGTTTGAGGAGAATCCTACCGCATGGAGTGAGCTTGATAGGTAAACCGCAATTTTAGCCTTAGATATCGACCTTATCAGATTCGTCATACCGTGGTAAACGTTAATGGAATCCAGTACCATTTACACACCATTGCAATTTTGTTAGTGTGCATTTTCTTCTTCTTTTTTACTTGCTCTATTTTTCGTTCTATTTTGTGGTTTTATTTATGCGAATACAGCCATTTGGTTGCCAATAAAATGACTCAAACGAAAAAATTCTTGACTGTCCAAAATATCCATTTAAAACCTTCTTTGTATACATGTACACGGCAATGTGTTTACACTGGTAGCCACAACAGACGATGTCCAACACCTGCCGCGATCACATCTGAAATAAATACGGACCAGACCCGGGCGCGAGCCGAAACAAAGGGTTGACCAATATTTCACAAAGGCACACGACGACTTACAAGCTTCTGTAAATACTGCACCAAAAGGTGTTCTTCAACGCGCGTGCCCCAATGCTGAGATTAATCACATTCCTTATGGGAGTGGCATGGCGTACGTAAATATGGGGACTTATAAAGTCATCCATCCCTAAGCCGCACCAAGCATCGTATAGCCTCACCCGTCTGTAGCTGAACACCTATCATTGCATTCAATATGAGGCTATTCCTTTTGCTCGTGTGTGCGTCTGCCGCTGCCGCTACTGGCGTCGACGGGGACAATTACATCTTGTGAGTACGTGAAACAATTTAGTAAAATTTATGAGTTTTCCCATCTATTCCGATATTATTATCACTACAAGAAACATTATTGTTTTATATGTTTCTATATTGCATAGTCTGATACTGATTTTAATAGAACAGAAATTGGGAAAGGAATGCCGAGAAATGTACGGAAACATGAGCGCCCATACCCGCATTTGACGCTGTTTATCAATCGAGAAGTAACGTTATTTTCCCTCTAGTGTCCTGTGCTATTTACTGCGCGCAAAGAAATCCACAGGAAGATGCGGAGGGTGGCATTCAATATTAGCAAAGCGTCCTGTGCGCGAAATTAGAGTCGTGTTGTAAAATGTGTGCTGTACCTGAACGAACCTGTCACTTAGTAGGTCCCCAGACACCTAGAGTTCGATACGACGACACAAGGTATTTTCTAAATTCGACACATCGACGCACCACTATCTTATAATCAAAACGCGACACGTCATTGAGGCGACACATGACACATGTCCTTTTTATCCGCGACCAATGACACCACACCATGGCGACACGAAAATTGTACAGTTTTTTTTTTTCCGAAAGCGAAACTCGTTTTATTGCATCTGTTGTGAATGCTTTCGTTCCCCCGCCATGTACGTCAAAAGTCAAGTCATCCATCTTTGGAAAAGAAGTCACAAAGGTACAGCTCGAATTTTGCTATGAATCAAAGACAGGGTGAACAGGCGAACCACCATTTAGGCAATGAACAAACGTATTCAAACTCTGAACTGAAGTGAATCCAAACAGGCATGGAGGGGCGAAGAAGTAAAGGAGCACTCGTCTTCTGATGCAGAGTTAGTATTATCATTAATTGCTGCTCTCTTCTATTTTTGTGTTCATCTGTGAAAGAGCAATAATTTAAAGGCATCGCCATGTATTGTTTTTTGTAATACCATGGGCCAGAGTATCTTTAGCGTGAATTTGGATGAACCATAACATAGTACATTCAGGTCCTGGACTATTACATGTATATTTTACATCCTGGACTAGTATATTGTTTATGTGTACCAGACATGCACGTTAGTTACTTATACATGCATCTGGCTTTAGCCATTTAGCAGCATTCATCCGAAGTTACATCAGGTGTGAACATTTTTTGTTTGTAATTCAAGACTAATTAAAAGTCCAGAGATTTAAAATATAACTTTCGACAAACGTTGACAGTCTGGAACTTTTCTTGTTTGTGCTGTTGGTCCGATATTGTTAACTAGTTTATTTCTGTTTGTGGGTCCGATATTGTCTCATTTATTTCTAAATCTGCGAAATTTTCTAAAACTTCGGTATAAAGTTACACAACAATAACCTGCTGATTGTGTGCTCTGGTGATGCGCAAAAGTTTGTCTTATCTTGCATGTCAGCATCTCTGAGCTGGTACGTTCAGAAAAGAATGTATAAAGTTCAAATTAACGAGCTGGAGTTGTAATCAACAGCTCGAATGCAACCATGATTACATCATATGGCCAGCAAATGTTAACAGTTACTTTGATTTGCCCCCAAAGCACGAATGGGTCACTGGTTATTGGACAAGGTATGTTATCTTTCCTTATATGCGTTTGTTGTGTGAGCATCAACATTTTGCCCAGAAGAGACATTGATCCTCGGGGTATTACGGTGTTCGGGGCTTATTTTTTTCCGTCAGAATCCACGTATTAATTATATGTTTCAGGTGAAACTAATATGTGTTGTTGGTCAAAAAAAAAATCCACAAATGTCAATGTGCCACCCTATGTGTAATACGGTCAAAAATAACATATAATAAGTTGCAATTAGCTAACGTTGAGCTGTTTCTTTAGTGACACAGTAACACAGAATTGTGCTTAGTGACACGAGACACATGTTTTTTAAGTTTGCACATGAGAGGTGGACACCCATCCTCCCTATCTCCCCCATCAGGTGTTGCGTATTAATCCCTGTTTCTGCAGAAAGATATAGTCCTTCAGTCTCGACAGGAAGTAACCACTAATGACATCCAAGGGTTATTTTCATTCAGATTGACTCATCCTCTGCCGAAAGTACTTCCGCCAAAACCCTTTCCCACAACAGCTATAAGAAAGAATCCGATTCGGCTCGTGTGGGAAGGATAAAAGTAACGCCTCAGCGTAAAACCTTAGACATACAACCTGGAACAGCATGACAATCTAGTAGAACAATTCAAATTGTTCAGATGCATTTTTATATTTCCCCTTTTTAGCAACGGAGGCATATGCGGTTATAAGAAAATTGGCGACACTTGTGAGCAATGCGGTACTAAGTGTTGCGATGATTCATTTCTGGAAACGTACATAGCGGAGGTGGCCACCAGCCCAGGTAATACGGCAGGGATAGCTTATTATTACACTAAACGTACTTTATCTGGTAATTTGTCCTAAACAGGACGAGGCCTACTTTCAACCTGTATAATTTGTACATTGCATTTATCATGATTAATATTGGTATAAACATACGCCCTCAAGAATATAGCACTACAAACATTGCGTGACTCTTTGATTTATGCACTAAACGTTTACTTGCAGTTGACAAATTATTCTCTTTACTAAAAAAAGAAATACCTGTATAAGCTTCTTTTTTCTCCTTTGTGTAGCGGTCACTGGCGTACTTCAGAGCTGTGAGTATATGTGTCATATTGACCAACGGTCGCCAAACTGATTGGGGGACTGATATTCGTTTCCAATTTTTTTTTCAGAGATTTTGGTCCCATGTCCCTTCTCTTTTTTCAGGCTTTTTTCGTTGCGTAAGGCCAAGTAATGTTTCTTCTTCAAAGCTGTATATTTTAGAAGCTATCGTAATGCCTAAGTAGTGAAATCAGCTGCCGTTCCGTAATTAAACTTTTATCTTGCCTTATGCTAATACTGGAAGAGATGTAATAATAACAACAATACGTTACCCCGATTACAAAAAAGATTAGTATTCTTAATACTGGCTCGCAATTAAATCATGTTTGTTACCTTCGGTGAAATACTTAAATATTTTATTTAGTCCTGATGTTTGCACAATAGTTACGCGTCTAAGTTTAAACTTTCTTGTTTACCATGCTTGCATGTGTGTAAAGGAGTTGAAATATTTTTACGATCACAGTGTTATCTGCAAGAACCTATCCCAAAATACAATTTTGTTTGACTTGAGTCTGTTCGGATTAATTCCCTTTTTATATTACCAGACACCGAACCGCCTCGGTGCATAGGGTACGGAACCAACGAAACAGATTACCCAATCGCTGACGTGTATCGGTGTGATCACACTTTGCTTCCAATGACGGCCATATGGACGGACTCTTTCGCAAAAGATGGTGGGCAAGTCCTTCCACCTTCTTCTCTCCTTTCTTAATCGCTTGCTTTCTTTCCTTTTAAGCTTTGCTTGACTTTGTCAGCAGAGCTACTGTCGTGGTGCAGGCGTCCGTCCGTCCGCCCGTGCGTTAACTCTGGTTTCTCAGAAACCGCTGCATGGATCCACGCCAAATTTTATGGAAAGCTACCTATTCACCACATCTTCAGACGTATTGTTCTTTTCTAGATTTTCACTTTTTCGTTTTCTTTAACATGGGACCTCATGGGAGCAAAAATATCAAAACGCTACTCCATCTACAATTTTCATCCGATCCGATCTGAGCCACACTTTATAACAAATAACGTAAGTTAGTCATGGAGAAATAACGAGTTACAAATGTTTTGGCAATCTGCTAAAAATTAAAAATGATATGGCACTTTGAATTTTTTGTTAACACAGGACCCTATGGGGCTGGGAATTTCAAAGCGCTACTCCTCCTACAGTTTTTATCCGATCTAAACCAAAGTATCTAATAAATAAAGCACTCGCAATACAAGGGAATATAACGTTATAGATATTTTGGGGATCTGCCAAAAATTAAAAATTGTGTGGCACTTTGAAATTTTAATTTGGAGTCCATGGGAAAATCCTAAGATGTGCAATATCTTGAAACCGCTGATCGTAGAGAGAACCGACAAAAATTTGGGACTCACGGCCCCATGTACTGCATATGTATAATGGTACTTTTCATGTCCGATTCTTTGAGTTCAGTTCGGAGTCATTTGGTGCACTTTGCAAAATCTTCAAGGTTAAGATCTTTTTCAAAAGGCTGCTTCTGCCACAATTTTTATCCAATTTCAACTGTACTATAAAGTTTAGAACAGTGAGTTTACGCCTGAGGCTATGGTAGGGCAAGAAAAAAACATACAACAGATTTTATAGTGCATAATGAAACGAGATGAATTTATTACGTAAATGGACAAAATGTCTTTCAGCAGTCTGTGTCATTGCCTTACTGCCCCTGGTATCCGTGTAGAACCGTCCCCGACTATACCGACACTGCGACCCCCGGTGCCTCCCCATCCTGCCGACCTTTTACCTTCAGCCATCAGATATACTCCAGGCTTCTTACGGCTTTCTTCTCCACTTCTCACTCAGACCCGAGTTCCTCGGCTGTTACAGCGCCTCTTGCTGAAATACTGGGTTAACGATGCGAACTAAAAGCGCGTGATGAATCTCTTGTCCCTCAATGATGTGCTGCTACACAATGTGTCCCTATCCATGCAGTTAGACCCGTTATAAACTGTAATTACCGCCTGATAAGGTATGAATGTGTATACACACTTTAGAAGAATTACTTGGGTAATCAAAGGTTACGTTGCAATAACCCCCATCCTAGAACAAATTCACTTTGTTTCAATAAAACCTTTGCACACATTAGTTTATGAAAGCCATTTTCCTAACCAATACGATAGCAGACTGCTGTGAACACTTCTTGTGCATAACCGAGCAAATTTGCTAATCCATACATTACTAAGGTTAGCATATACACGGCAAAGTGTCACATGCCTCAGTGTATCCTACTATATACTCTGCTGTGACGATGTCTACCCCTTTCACTTCCTCGACATGGATATGGTAACAGCGAGTATTTGACGCCACAAATTCGCAGTATGAATAATCGGTTTCATTCGGAAGCCAGCCTACCTTGGTCATATGACTACCCTTTAGCCAATCATATTGCGACAAATAAAAGCCCCGCCAATCGTGAGGTGCTCCTGTTTTCGCGCCTTTACCCTTCTTTCGGGCATCTTCGCGAATTTTTCCCGCCAAGGGGTTTAAAATACTCCCTATTCTGTAGGAACAACGACCATCTGCCGATGCGTGCATTGTTCACAGTGTGTTGTTGGGTGAACACCAGAGGTTTGTGATCAGTCTGAACAAGAAACTGTTCACCAGATAATCGTGAAACTGTTTAATTGGCCAAACTATTGTCAAACATTCCTTCTAAATAGCAGAGTAGGCCTTTTCCAGTGGTAGCAACTTTTTACTTGCATATGCCACTGGGAACATCTCCCCTCAAACTCTTGTATCACTGTTGCCCCTATACCTGTGTCTGAGGCATCTATTTGTACGTAGAAAGTTTTGTCAGGATCCGGCCTGTGTAAGATTGGTGAATTTGTCAAACTGTGTTGTGAGCATTGAATGCCTGTTCTTGTGATTCACCCCCAGCTTACTTGATTTGGCATACCTTTCTTTGTCAAGTCTGTCAGTGGCACTGCCACGCTAGCCAAGCTTGGTATATACTTTCGAAACAAACCTCTACCAAACCCAAGAATGATTTAACCTGCCGCTTCGTCTGTGGTTTGGAAGCTTCCTGGACATCCTTGACTTTGCTCTCTCCACGTCTTAGCACATCAGACCTAACTCTGTGACCAACGAAGTTCAGAATTCTGAAACCAAACTGACATTTAGAAGGCCTGCCTTACTGATGCGCTCAAACGTTTCCTTGAGACACCAGAGATGTGTAGTCCTTCCCTGCGTGTGGGCGATCAGATCGTCCACAAAGCTGTCTGCATGATCCACGCCCTTCAGCAACTTCCGCATCATCTTGTATGTTAACCATACCGAACGGCATTTTTGGGATACTGGAAACTTCCATCTGGCGTAGTAAATGCCGTTATCTCCTTGTCTAGCCGCCATGCCACATCCCACATCTATGACTGTGAGGATATAGCACTTACTATGGTCTGATGCAGGAGTGATTGGTCCCACCAGATCGACAGCGACTCTCTTGAAAGGCCTGTCTATGAGTAGACTGTTCCACGGCACAAGGCACGAGAGAGGCCGTCACCGCCTAAGTCTCTTGCTTGATGACTGGCCGGAACTTCGGCGCAGACATTCTCCGGACTACAAAATGGCACTGCCCATAGGGTCTTGAGACATAATTTCCGGTTTTCTTATTTTCACATGTTATTCAATCCTTACAGAGTCAAATATTTTCACATTTGATCGTTCTCTGTAGTTCCGATGAGTTAAGATTTTTAGGAGACACTTTGTAAAAGATATTTATTTTTCCTTATTATCGTTCGAATATTTACTGTTGGAGAAAGACAGTCTCGAAAGAAGTAAATTGTTCATTTCCGGCGGATGTTGACATATTTGTTGTGCTTCGCACGTGTGAATATTTACCAATACAGTAGAGATTCATGGGCAATTCAGCAAAAAAGCAACATTTTAAACTAGAAACATCGCTGCATTTCCAACCTCACAGCATAAGTTTTCAAATATACATGGAACAATATTGTGTGACTAGATTAATTGAACTTGTCCAATTTACAATCCGGTTGAAAAACCCACCTAAATTAATCTGGTGGGTTTTTCAACCG
>JAAUYG010197649.1_pt1 | contig 10823 bp, 5 predicted proteins | sample 7278091 | NCBI WGS metagenome assembly JAAUYG01 (sample SAMN14350201, study PRJNA611818) | marine sediment metagenome | isolation source: surface marine sediment (0.6m) | place: French Polynesia: Moorea | collected 2018-08
AATAAATCCCAGAAAAGGCCCTGACCTAACGATAACATCGATGCAATATGGTCGACATTATCCAAGATTTGTCAGAGTAGATGCGCATCAAAGACTTTTTGCGATTTTTTCCGTACAGTTGAGCGAAAATGCAGATTATGCCAAAAATTGCTCAAAGTATGTGTGATACCCTAGGGAAGTCCTATTCCAAACATGAAAGTCATTCATGAATGATTGTCACTGTCAAATCCAATATTGTGGAGCTGAGTGGGCGGCGGAAGAAGAAAAATAAAAAAGAAAAAAAAAGTAAAAAAAATCAGAAGAAAAAAACCTCGGCCGAAACTATAAGACATTTCGTCCTACGGACGGGATGCCTAATTACTATAACGAGAAAAGAATTACATCTCTTAAGACACGCCAAACGAGATCATGGCGCTGTCGAAGTTAATAGAGAAGTCTATTCCATACCGCGGGTGCAGTTCTGTCAAAAGCCCTATCACCTGCTTGTTGAAGATGTGTTTGGCATCTGAAGTAATATACCCCTTCCTCCAAATAGTAAAGGACGACTCGTACGCCTTTAAGTGTTAGCCCATGTAACCAGAAGCCACTCTACGCTGAACGTCAAGAACAGTATTTCGCACGCCACTCACTGCTGCACTGGGACAGATTTTCCAGCTATTAGAGCAGATACTACATGTATTTGTATTGCTGTTTACTGTAGTACTTGGCCCACTCAAGATGACAAAGACGCTCGGGTTATGGTCTTTTATACTGGTATATGCGTCTTTAGGTATTTTCCAATAACTGTAATCACGATCGTATATATGTACGAAATAAATGTGCGTAAATACATGTATGTTCAAAAATGTGCGTACAAAAATATGAAAACAAATAAACAGCCACACAGGTCCCAAAATTAGATTCTGTTGGATTCTAATATATCAAAGCGTTATGCATACGTGTAATTGCAATCCGTATATGCTCCAGTAGAAATCAAGGTGTGCCAATTTGGAAATGGATGAAACTATGCCAATTTGGTCAAGGGTTGACGTCGGTCGTACATTGTGAAACTGCGTTTCGGTTTATACAGTATTTTCTCCTGCACAGTTTACATCCTTTGGCTAACTATATACCACCCAAAATTGTGCAAGTTTGGTAATATCATGCATTTGAACACATTGCTTACAGTCTGATATAAAATGTGCTACTAAAGCTGACATTGGAACACCAATACGTATAGCGTGTAATGACCGATGGCAGCTAGTATTCGAGCTACACACTTGGGATACCTGTGTAAAGCACTCTGAGAAGTGCCCGAATTTTACTCAGTGAATTTGAGTCGAGTAATAAAGACTAGATGGCCATTGGTTGAATTCATAACCACTTTCGCAATCACAGTGACGACAGCGCTGAACAGCCATATGATTGGCGCCGGTTCTTTGGCCAGACTTGCTTTTGGTTGGCCGAGACCAGTTTCTCAAAATGACTTTGGCCGCTATTGCAAGCATAGCTCCTTCCAACGTGAGTAGTATCTGTGCTTATAGGACAGTGCAAAAAAGCGGAGAATGTCGAGCACAAACATATCGATCGCTATATCTAAGCAAGTGGTGCCTCATTGCTGTGAGTGGCCGGGGGAGAATGCTGGATCACCTATGTGGATCGATGTAACACTTTAGTAAACATTGGTCTTTTTGTTCTCAACATAACGGTTAAGCTTATAAATTTTACCATTCTCCTATCCCGTTGTATCGAGATCGTCATCTTAGCAAACGAACGAGATCATGTCGCCTGTATTCCCGCGTATCATACTACCATATCTGTCGTGAAGTTTGGTTGAAATCGGACGAAAACTGTGGGAGAAGTAGCGTTTTGACATGCTCGCTCGAATAAAAGAATGGCAGAAAAATGAAAAATTGAAATTTTGAATAAACAAGGCTCTGGAGATATAGCTAGATATGGTGGATAGGTAGTTTCCATAATATTTGGCGTTGTTGTATCCAGCGTTTTCCGAGTAACCTGAGTTGACAGACGTACGGGCAAAGGACTCCCGAGCCATGACAACAGCTCTGCAGTATACACTCAAACAAAACTTAAAACGATTTGTAAGGGTCCTCCCCTTCCAGTTCAGAGTCATTTCTAGGGTTTCTTATCTTCTTCATAGTGCCTGTTGCGCGGCTCCGAGAAACGCAGGCACATCAAAATATCTTCGTGTAACCTCAGAAGATTCCCTTGTGGCACATGCATTTCCGCTGCTGCTGTGTGGCAGAAGGCTGTGGATACCAGCCCACCTAATATCCCCCTTTCCTGTCCAGCAATTGGACAGATAGCCGCTGTTAAATAGGGGGCCAATAAGGACGGCTGGACGGGTAATGACAGACCACAGATCGGTCTGGGCCCCGCGGGTGACTGCCATACATTTCACGATGACCGAACCAAATTGGGTTTTAAATGGAATGAAACAAATTTCGTTGACTGGAATAAGGATCATGTTGGCTGTAATTGAAAAGCACATTCGTTCAAGGCGGGATTTTCCCATTTGATTAATTAAGACAACTTTTGTTGAACCCATCCGTGTAATTGTGTCTTGCTGGCCGTGCAAAATTGGCTTAGAGCGTGGCACGTTAAAGTCAATTGCTGGTTGAAAAGTAGCATGTTTATAGACAACTGCAGCCGAAATCTTTCATTTACGTGATTTGGGAAAATGGCACAGCCGGCCGGTTGCTCTGCCACAAGATGGCATTATTAACGGCTGTCAGGAGCCTGATATATGAGGTTATTATCCTTTCTACAAACCCTATGGGTAGTCTGGCATTATAGACTGACCCGTTGGTGAAAGAGACCAATATGCCGACAGCTTATTTTTTAAAAATCCAAACATGCATTGCATAGTCCAATGAACAATTAGCAAATTCCTTCTTTAAGACATTCAAAAGGCATATCTTATTTTTCTTATATTTTAGTGACAAACTCTGTATTCCAACCTTTCCCGGTCAGACAACAGAAGAGTATTAGATCCCTTTGAACCTTTACAAATAATTCTCCAACAGCAAAAGAACAGCAATTATATAAGCACATGTACTACTTTGTAAACCACTTTTTATCTGTGGCGAGAAGCTTGTTGCAATGACTTGACATTTCTTTGAAAGACTAGAATATGGCCAATATGATTATATGACCATGTTTAATCTGGGTGGCATTTAATTCCGGTTATATGCCTCTTCGCGCATCAGGATTCAATTATATGCTTTAATTTCTAGTTTCTTCTAAATCAAATAGGTTCAAATGACCATACATAGAACTTCTACGTAGAAATGATGTGTAAACTGAAGATACCGTCCGCGACTTATCTTGAAGAATCCACAACATTTTTCTCATTATCTTGGTTATAGACTTCGAGTAGCAGACTCCACGAAGATTAACGTCATGTGATAAACCGAGTGTGTCACAAAAATCCCAGCTTGAAAGATAACTATTTTCTCAGATGACTTAGTATCTGTTTATGTAAAATTCGCCACTCGGTTGAATATTATTAACAAAAGCGCTTAAAGAAATTTCACTGACATCATAGCAAGCGACCCGATACTCGCAAATTTTTCACACTTTGCATCAAAGGCTCACATCGGTGGATGAATGGAGGCGCGATACCCTAATTGTAGGTTTCGGAATAATTGTATCATTCATTCTTGTAGCCTCCGTTCCTGAGGTGTTGGCGAAAAAAGAACTGCCAAAAGACTGTCTAACCAAGTGGCAAAACTGATGCGGGATCAGCGACCCATGTGAGACTTGTGCGATCTTGGGAAGGCGTTCGAAGAGCAAGGTGTTTTTGGCGTGGGATATAAGCCTCATTGCTGCTATGATATACGGACTGGGGCAGCCTAACCTATGGTTATTATGTCACCCGTCGTTATGAATAATGTCCCATGACATTTGTCATCGTGATCTGCTCGGATGTATGCTATCATTTAATTGCCAAAGATGAAATTATTCACCGCCGCTTAGCATAAAGAAAGGCGCCCGAGTGAGTACGTTTGAACTGTACCGCTGGGAGCCGTGCTGCCAGGAGAAGCAGGGTGAGGAAGGCTGGTTGAAGGCTCTGGCAGACCCCAGAAGCAGCTGGAAGCCCTCGTTGGGGTATTCACGCCCAAGTTAATCGATGAGAGTGTCGGATGAAGGCAAAGCCACTCTGCCTGCAATACCCACGGCGTCAGTCTCCGAGTTGTAAACCTGTCATTACTTGGTGCGACTCGACTCCCCTCGCCGCTTTGTGGCGTTACGGCGGAATAAAAGCTGGCGCAAGAAAAATAAGACATCAAGTGGCGTGTTTGATTTAAACTGCTTGCCTCTTGACAGTCGGTGGGCACTGGGATGCGATGTGCCGCGCTGAAAATGTAAGCGTGTTTTTGTTCGGTTTGCACGGCGAGACTCAACAGCGCGAAGAGAGAGCGAACAGCTTGTTATCCGTTTATTTCATTCACCGGCTTATATAGGCAAAAATTGTCGAACAAAACCTTCCTCAGTGGGGCGCTCCCGTATATCACAGCCAGCCCCTCGGGCTATGGTCACACCCCCTCGACTATCCGATCCTGACTTTCAGCGTACATAAATGGCCTCGCCACTTCATTATATACAAAGAGGCAAGGATTCGGTTGCGCAAAGGCAATTTGCCCTGGAGCACACGTTGGGAGAAACCCGGTAATTTTCGAGCTTATTTTCATGGTTTGGTGTGTGAATCGTGGGAAGCTTTTTTTGCGGAGTCTCTGGCTTAGCGTATGTAACGAAAGAAGATAGCTATTACCCAGTCGCATTTTTTGTCAACATTTTTAACCCTAAACTAAATGCACGTACCAGACTCTAACATTCTAATCAAGTTACATTTTAACCTGCAGCGGCCTATTGCTGCGTGGTGTATTAGGACAAATGTGGTTGGACGTTTACATATTATTGGCTACGGTTCCTACTAGCACGGCTTGAATGCCTGCGTTAGTACTGCTAGAATGTGGTTGAGGTATTCGAGTGAGTTTGTGTTGCTATTGTCAGAGTTTGGTTAGGGGGTTATTTTAACTCTTGGTTTTGCAACCAGACTTGTGGTTGGAACTTTTAAAGCACTTGTGGGTTTTGCTAGATGTGTGTTGTTGGAGTTATTGCTTTTGTTGGCCTTGCAACATTTTGACTATGGCTTTAATGTCACCGGTGGTTTATTCGGATTTGTGGTTATGGTTTAATTGAATACAGTCAAACCTACTCTAAAGACTACCTGTATATATAGACCACCTTCATATAATAACCATACTTTGCAAGTCCCCTGGGGTATATCTTTCCATGTTATTGAACCTACATATAAAGACCAAAAGTGTACATGGTCGATATTTAATAAAGAAGATTTGGATTTGGATTTGATGGTGGTATGGTTAACAAAGTGCGTCATTTCTGCATATCTGTCATAGCTAGGGTGCTGATTTATGGGATGTGTTGAGCCCAGGTGTTCCATGTTGAAATATATCGGAGAGCTCGGATACTAAAGTTTAAAAAATAAAATAAAAATATTTCATATTAAATATCGACTCTGTATAAGGACCACATTTTCGTCCCTAGGTTGGTCTTTGTATGCACATTCCACTGTATGTTGAAACTGTTAGATTTTTTTATTATGGGATTACTTATCTGATGTTATCGGTAATTTTTAGTTAGGACTTGAATGTGAATGCACCCGTGGGTGTTTCCAGCTTTGTGGTTAGAGGCTTCGTACACCTGCTGGTCTTGTTACATTGTGTTGATAGGTGATTTCAATGCATCTGATAGTATTGGTAGAATGTAGTTAAAGCTTTAATGCACTTGATATTCTTAGATTTCTGGTTAGAGAGTTCATGCATTTATAGGCATTGCTAGATAACGGCTAAATGAGTATTTCATCTACTGATGTTACCACATGTATGGTTAGAGATTTAATGCATCTGAGTGTATTACTAGCATTGGGGATTTTGTATCTGCCACTCTTGCTTTATAATGATCAATGCTTTAATGCTCCTGATGATTTTGCTAGGTGCCTGGCTACGGCCTTAATGACTTACTTTTGCGTGCTGGTGCATAGGGCTTCAAACTATTCGTTGGTATAGTTACAGGGTGGTTTAGACTTTCTTGGATCTACTGATATTGATAGATAATGGTTGGGGCTTCACTGCATCTGCTGGCATTGTCAGAATTGTAGTCAGGGCTTTAGTCTTTGTGAGGTATGGTGTTCCTAGATTGTAGTTTGGACTTTAACGTATTGGTTTGTATTGTTAGATTTATGGTTATAGTTCTAGTGCATCTGTAGATATTGCTAGATTCATGATTAAAGACTCAATGCATCTACTGGTCTTGTTGGATGTTGGTTAGGACTTTACTGGTCTGTTGGTTTTTGCCAAACTTGTGGCTAAGGCTTTAATACATTGTTGATAAGTTAGGTTGGCGTATCAGGTTTTGCACCTATTGGTATTGATGTCGTGTGGATAGAACTTCAAAATATCTGTTATATTGCTATCTTTGCGGTTAGGTGTTCAACGCGCATGTTCCTGTTGCTAGATTTTAAATAGAGTTTTTCTGCTTCTACTTGGCCGGATTTGTGGTTAAGGCTTAACTGCACATGTTGATGTCATATGATTTTTTTTTGTGTGTGTGTGGGGGGGGGGGGTCTTAAATCCAACTGCTAGTACCGCCATGTTCGTAGTTAGGGCTTAATGCACCTAAATCATTGCTGGATTGTTAGTAGGGTTTTTAATTGAATTTTCGGTATTGCTAGACTTGTGGGATTTCTTGCGTCTTTTGTCCTTGGTGGATTTTGATAATCCCTTTGTTGGGTTTGCCAGATTTGTAGTTGGGTCTTCGATACCTATTTGGATATAGATTGATTGAGGGTGACTTTAATGCATCTATGTTGCTGACTTTGTGTTTAAGGCCTTAATGCATTTTTCCGTACCGTTGTATACTGTTAGATTACGGTAAGTGTTTTATTGCATCTATTGATATTGCTAAATTGTGGCTAGGGTTTAATATAACTGTTTGGTGCTGTCTGCTGGTGTTGCTATCTTTTATCCTTTTTAGCCGTTTAACATGGTAGTTAGTGAGAACTTTTAAAATGGGCGACATCTTGAAAATGGCTGGCAGTAGAACGAAACGGACCAAACTTTGGGCCTCAGAGGAGAGTAGTATATATGGGGTACGTTTTAAAGGTCAGTCTGAGGTCATTCGGTGCATTTCCGATTTTTTTTCGATTTTCCATAACCTTGTATCTCCAAAACGGCTGGTCGTAGAGCAGAAAGGATCAAAATGTGGGCCTCGGAGAGTGCTTATTTAGTATATATGGGGTGCCTTTGACTGTTAATTGTCCAAGGTCAGTCTGAGGTCATTCGGTGATTTTCCGAATTTCAACAACCCTGTGTATCTAAAATGGCTGGTCATGGAGCGAAAGGGACCACAAGGGTATGGGTGTGTGTGTACTTAGTGTTTATAGGGTTCTTTTAACTGTTCGAGGTCATCCTAGGTCATGCTGTGCATTTCCAATTTTCGACAAGCTTCTGTCTCGAAAATGGTTGGTCGTAGAACAAAACTGGCCATTTTTTTGTCTCACGGGTAAGTACTTACTGCATACAAGGTAGTTTGACTGTTAAGCGTGCAATGTCATTCTGAGGTCATTCAGTGCATTTCTAATTTTTGACAACCTTGGATCTCAAAAGTGGCTAGTAGTAGAAGTTAAATAGACCACAATTTGTGTCTTGGGTGGGGTGGGGGTGGGGGGTAAGTACTTGGTGTATATGGAGTACTTTTGACATTTATGTGTTAAGGTCACTCCACTCTGAGGTCATTCGGTGGATTTCTGATTTTTGAGCGAAATGAACCATATTGGTACCTCAGAGGCACTCACTGTATACAGGGTATTCTTGACTGCCAAGTTCAAGGTCAGTCTGGGGTCATTCAATGCATTTTCGATTTTTGACAGGATTATATAGTCAGTTCAGCTACATAGTTTCTATCTGGCAAGTGACCAAGCAGAAAGTCAAGGTGCCTGGGCCTCTTGTTTATTAGTTCCATCTTGTGGCCATTAGGGTGAATTACAATTGCCCAATATATATGTGCCAGAGGTGCCAATGGTAATATTATTAGAGCCAAATATGTCGATTGCGTGCACGACTAGAGGCTATAATACATCTGCCGACGTTACTAATGTAAACATCAGATGTTACACCCGCTGTGTGAAAAGTGCAGCCGAGATGCGAACCTGAGCCCGCTTTGGCACACATACTCTGCAAGTTGTAAGCAAACGCCCCAGGTTGCCGCCTTGTATAGTGTACCTGGCGTACAGATCAGTAAACCAGGCCAAACCTCGCCTGGGCGTAGTCTGGGAACAGCCACATCACACACAGATATTCCCCAAATGTATAATTGCGCAACAGACGTTTTCGCGGAGCAAAAGTAAACAATAGGCACTGCGTTCCCGCCGTAACTCTGTAGTCGCCGCGTTTGTGCAGCAGCCAGTTACTGTAGGCAAGGATGGTACGGAACGACTGCTTTATGGGCCATTGTGTCACCTAGGTGCCATATGTGACCTCAGGCCTCGCTAGAAACCAGGATGATCTATCATTGTACAAAACCATGTAAAAGTTGGTGGCTTGCAGAGCTACAGGGTGCAACATCGGGGAATCGTAAACAGGCCCAGATGCAAGAGTAGCAGTGCCCGTCAGCAAGTTTTGCTTTTCCACCACACTGCAGATACTCGTCCACATGTATATAGCATGCAATATTATGTTGGGGGAGAAAAACAGTTCTATGGTACATCAAACGTCGACAAGGTCTCAGTTCTATTATATTCGGTATTATGCATCATCGTGAGTAATCAGAGTACTGATAATTAAATTAGCATGAATTAAATGTCTGATGAAGTGACTTGAAAGAATTTCTGTCACTATTTTGTTTATCGACAATTGTAGTTAAATTCAAACAATAGCTAATAAATCCAAACAAGACAGCAAACTGCTGGTACTTCTGCTGCACCCATTGCTGAGACAGTTGTGACACGATTTCACAATCGACAATTGTTCATCTTATAGACATGACAACAAACAAAGAATTTTCTGTGCTTCAGCACAACTTTCATTTTTTGATAAAATGAAGCAAATGGGGATACATTAATTAAACCTGTAGATTCATTTTGGAAAGATCTGCCAATGGCTACACACGCAAAGCTATTGTTGTGCCTATTTTTAAGAAAAGCGGACCTCGCAGTGCTACAAACTATAGGCCTGTAAGTTCAACATGTTTAATAGCTGTGAAATGTAAGATACTAGAAAGAATCATAAAACAGCAGCTAATAGACTACAATGTAACTAATCAGAAATAATATCTTGCCAAGCAGCACCATGGCTTTCTAGCACAAACATCTGTAGTTACGAATCTTTTAAACTGTTAGGGTAATTGGACAAAAACTTTGACGTTTCTGCAAGAAAAAAAACCGATGAAATTTATCTTGAGCTTTTATTCAAACCATTCATGTATGGTATATCAGAGGGTTTGTTTTTGTTTGTTTGTTTGTTTGTTTGTTTTGTTTTTACTAGGACGGGATCTGAGTGTCAGAGTACTAGTAAATAATGCAATGTGAAAGTGAGTGTGAGGTCAGAAGTCTCCCAGGGATCAGTTTTGGGCCCTTCACTGTACTATGCAACACTACTGATCTGCAGCGTGTGATTAACTATAGTGTACTCAGCATATTAAGTATGTATGCAGATGATTCAATACTATACACCATCTGATATCTCGAGGACTGTGTGCTACTTCAGAAAGATATAGACAGTGAGAAAACTGCAGCTGCAATTAAATTTAGACAAAACTGAACAAATAACTATTGGAACTGATAGATTTGCTTTCAGTACAGTCTGTATGGGAAAAAAATTGAATACTAGAGTATGTAGAATCAATGTGTGGCCTAGGTGTATCTATCAAATTTAAAGCACACTCTGCAACGTAACAGTGTTAATAAGGAAACCGCAAATCATGAACATGGGTTTTGTAAGAACTTGTATACTAGTACCTGCTATGTAAGACCACTTTTAGAAAGTGCTGCTCAGGCATGGGCTCCAATACAGAAGGGAAGTATTGATAGGATAGAGTCTGTGCAAAGGTACTTCATAAAGGTAGCTCAGACAGGCTAAACTTAGAATGAAATTAGACTTAATGCTATTTTTTCAAACTTAGTGATGGTTTTGTCTATATGGGTGTACCTGATTCCTATAGATTTAAGGATTTTTTCAGGGGCCATAGTGGAGACTCCAGATGTTAATTATGTTAACTGAAAAAGTGTGCTGGAATGCTTTTAGACAGGGCCATTTTAAATCCAGGGAACCCATTTGTTTAAGAGATTGGTGAGCGATGTTCATTTTATTGGTAGAGGGAGAATTTTGTGTGCAACCCTTACTCCCTTAGAATATTTTTATTCAATGTTACGCACATATATGCAAAAATAAATAAGTAAATATAAATAAAATACAAGGAGAATGCGTCAAGAGTAAGGCACGTGCAGAGAACTTCTTATACACCCTTATACACCTTTAACTTGTGAGACACCATATTTTATGAAAGAGGTAGATGGCTACCTTTTTCAAAAATAAATTTAGTTAGCCTTTAAACACGTTATAACGAGCGAGATTTGAATTAAACAAATAACACGTATCCCTAAATTACCCAGTTGCAGGCTATTTGTCGTGATACGCACTGAAAGTTCCATCAAAGGTATACATGTCTATGAAGTAAGCACTCTCCAGTACTCGTACCATCGATGTATTTGCTGTTATTAAACCGCGTTCGGAATCATGTAT
>JAAUYG010178383.1_pt1 | contig 10822 bp, 11 predicted proteins | sample 7278091 | NCBI WGS metagenome assembly JAAUYG01 (sample SAMN14350201, study PRJNA611818) | marine sediment metagenome | isolation source: surface marine sediment (0.6m) | place: French Polynesia: Moorea | collected 2018-08
TGAAGCAGTAGGCAGTTGAGTTTGTTTCTCAGAAGAGAAAACAAAGAACAAAGTTTGGGGCGAGGCTGTGGAAATTTGATTTTTCTATGCAACCCAACAAAGGGTATTCAGAACTCCGAAAGATCTATTCCGTTTCTCAAACAGCACAATTGACAATTTTGAAAGCAAAGAGAAAGGATAAATGGCAGTCAAAGCTGGGCAAGTTGAAAATGATAAGTCTGTTCAACTGGCTGTATTCTGTGGAAACACAGGTTTTCATGTATTTCCTGGGATAGAGTTTCTGCTTTGAATAAACATTTGTTTACCACTGACATTTAGTCTGCCGCTGCTTCCATTTCTGCTTGCTTTTCCGGCTCTTGCAACAGCTTTTCCATCTACTTCCCGTCTCTCATGTAAATATCCAGCAGTCATCACACAGTTTGAGATTTCCACAGGACTTCCATAAACACATTGGGAACGTGAGAATCCCCAGAGATTCGCCATGCTAGCTTTTCTCCAAGATTGAATTGCGAAGATAGGAGCTCTATCTATCCAGCCAACAAATAAGCTGCGTAAAATGTGTTGTTGGTCCTGTCCTAAAGTTGTACTCGCGACCAAACGAGACCACAGGGCCTGTGAGTTTCTGGTATTTTCATTGCAAACCCCAGATCTCGTCATTCTCCCCCTACCCCCTGCTCCAAAGTCACGTGTGTGTGGCTGTGGGCTGTGGTGTCGTCCTGAGATACGTTCGTTGACGCAGATGAGCAAAGCCACTCGCTGATTCCAAGGCGTATTACGTGTCTCCTGGTGGCTGAACCTTCCACGTTCATTGTCATGAGAACGAGCCGGGGACCACTTACGCCTGTAATTGCGTTGTTAGGGCAAATATTGCGTGATCAGCAGGCGTTTAACCGTATCAGAATCGGTTCACTTCAGTGCGGTGCTTTTGTACTGCCGATTATGTTCTAAGTATTTACTGACAGAAAGATAACCACTGCCAATGCAATGGTAGCCAAACTGTACGCATTTTATTCGGCGGAAAAAGGAAGGACTTGGAAATTTGCAACACGCCATTGAGAAGAGACCTCAACATGGGCCCCATAAAAGCTGAAAATGTGCCGGCTCATCCTGATTCAAGATTTATTTCCTTGAGAAGAAAACTCGAGCTGCCCCTACATGGGACATAAATCGGAGGGAAACGCTCGGAATATTACGACTGTTATTTCCGCCGTCCAATTGACTGGAAGTCTCCCGCAACTCTATCCCAGAAAGGCTCGTCAGCTCTGAACCCGCAGTTGCTCTATAGCGACTCGGGTCAGATCAAATGTGATGCAGGAAATTACAAATGATTTAGTGACACGCAAACGTGGACTTGTCACATCTGAAACAGAAATGCAAGAACTAGAGGTCCACCCAGTTTTCCTTTTCCTTCAAATCAGCTGTGGGTCAAAATTAAAGGACATTTTCGTGCCCGAGAACTGATGTAAAACATCATTTGTGGACGGAAATCCTTGCTCAGGAACGGCTGAAACATCTGTGTCGTGTTTTAATGAGTCTACATTCATCAATACTTGCGCGTGTACATGTGGAGACGGGCCTAAGGTACGTGCAGAAATGCTTCTGTTTGTGGATGTGCACTAACAGACCCTAAGTACCTCCATATGCTACTTTGTCATGTTTATGGATGAACTGTAAACCGTACATCTCTGTTCCCATTCTGCAGCTTTTATGAAGGAGGAGAAGAGGACCACCTCCATTATTCAGATGTTTTCTGGTCAATTTGCAAGTAAGCCTGCTGCCATTATTGCCTAGCCTAAGAAAGTAGCACCAGGGTCGGTCATCTCAGGGGACTCTTAAGATTGATTAGCTCTAAGAAATAATCCAATTTTCTGGCAGAAAGAGCAGGTGTCCCTCCCCCAACGTGAAGAACACAGGAGCAGGGCGTAGGACGCACTGGCTCACTTCTGCACGAGTCTACATAATTAGCTGATGAACCAAAAGTAGCCTTTAATCTTGTAAGCTTCTTTAACATAATTATTTTAGATCCCACGTAAGTGGATATGAGTGCTGATAGCGTGTGAGTGGGTTGTAGTCCACAGTCCTGACTTGGATTTGCTACAACCTTCAGACTTCCTGAGCATCCCCTTCCTTTCAGTCTGAGAAAGTGTTCGGACCAGGCACCACACATGTTGGCGCTGTCTGCGAAGAGAGGATCACAGAAGATGTGCCAGCAACTTTTGCTCAAACACAGCACATGAAACAAAACGCCAGAAATGATACAAGAAAACCACAGAGAGGAAAAAAAGCAATTGAAAACTGCAAGAAAACAGACCCTCAAGCTGCGTTATTTTTCTTACGAAGCTGCACCCACTTGCAACTAATCATATAGTTGGTCGTTCGCTTTATCCCAAGCGTCTGTAGGATGTTCAACCTCAGGCTCCTGACAAAGACGTATGGGTCGATGTCACACCAGGGAAAGGTGTCTTTGAACTCACCTTCTATCGATACTTAAACCGCCACTTTTCGTCTGTCGAGCAAATGGAAAATTTCACAAAAGTCGAATTATTCTTGTCAATTGTCTGTGACAGGTAAAGATTGCCTTCGTACGATAAAAAGCGGCGTGATGCAAAACGCGAAAGACGTGCTTTGTTGGAGCATCTCGGGATGTTGGACATCTCGACTGTTGCCGACACTCAGTGCCGTCAGTTCTGACGATGATCAATGCGTGCTTATGGAAGAAGCAATTCATTTCCTGCAACAAGAAGCAAAGTCACAACTGAACTGGAACCGTATCCCAGGTCTGACTTATGGTTCATGTCAAACACTAGTTCTGCTTCCAGCGAGATCTTTGATATTTAAGACAGAGCAAATTATTGTTCGGCGTACTGAGAAGGAGAATGATAAATTCCAGAAGACGCGATTCCATGCCAAGGTAAAAAGGTAAAGCGTGAGCTACCTCTAACAACCTGCCTGTCTGCTGTCTGCTGTCAGTACTTTTTAGCAGTGTGCTTGAAACACGGAGATTGATTGGTTCCCACTCCTCAAACACGTTTTCGAGCGTCTCTTCAGATTTACATCTTCTTTCTTCAACATCTTTCACGCTGAAGGTTTCTTCTGGGTGAAACAAATGTATCCTTCCGAAACTAAAACAGATCTAGGCAACAGCAGAGGACACTGAGACACGTTTTCCTACTTTTTGCGTGGTTGCGAAATGCATGGCGAAAGCTAGGTCCATCAGCACTTTCAATTAGCTGCGTGTCGCCGCGTTTCAGCACGAGGCACTATCTGTCAGATGAGTTAACAGCTCGTACTTATTATTTCACCACGTGAACACAAAAGCCGATTCACAGGTCGCGTCCATTCATCACACGAGAGGAGCATCGCTGAAAAGTAGGTCAGAATAAACGAGCCTGCGTGCGGGTTATGTTCCTGGTCACTCCAACAAATGTGTTTTGATTGAACACAACGGTATTAATATCATAATTGCTTTGGTCCAGACGAGACCAGCGAGCTACATTGACGCGCCAGCATGAACATGAAGTTTCGTGTCGTCGGAACAAAGGGACGGAGCTGACCAGATGCTGAAACAGAATCAACACTTCCGCCAATCTCATAAAAAAACCACCTGTCCGGAATTGCCCACAAAAAATACAAGTCTTCTCATGATCTGTATCTGACATTTTTTGGGGAAAAATCAAATTGGTGAACTGTAGATGTACAATTGCCTGAAAATTAGCAATTCGCAACACGAAAAGCGCGGGAGGAGAGGCAAGCCCTGACAGAAAGGAACCAGTGTTCTGACACACCCACATCTTCATGCGGAAGTCTTCCTTCCTGAAAGTCTACAAGCACTGCTTGTCATAAAGAACTTCCTGCCTTCACATCGTGTGCATTGTCTTCTTATCAACCTCACTCCTCTTTTGTCTTTTTCACTGAGTTTCAAACGCTCTCTCATGCAGAAAACGCTTTCGCTACAGTACTTGCAGTGCATTTAAAACAGGTTGAGGCTCACAAAACCAATGGGGAGCACACTTTGTGTTGTTCTCTCGGGAGATTTCCCGGTATTTCGTCTCGCCCAACACTCAACTCCAGTTTTCGTGCGGCCTTCCCCTTGATGCAGAATTCATGGCAGCAAACGTCTGGAAATCTTCCCAGATTTTCTTTCCTCGGTGAAAGGGAGAACGAAGCTGACGAGTCAATGAAACTAATTGTTTGCGTGAGAATAAATCAAGTCAAGAAATATCGGCAAGTGTATCAATCTCTGCATGATCTGTCGCCGGCCTACTACTTAACCCAGCTTATTGGGTCTCGGCAGCTTCTGCAACTAAATTGGCTGGAGACAAGCAATATCCCTGCACCGTACAGGAAATATTGAAAGCAGGTCGAGCAGTTGCAGACAATAATACCGCCAGTTAAGCCCCTCTATTTTAATAACATTGTTCAGTGCTTGCCTCTTTCATAGACGAACCTGACATCGTGACGCAGAGATTGCTGCCCAATCCTGGAGGAAATTAAAAAAGACAGCAACGCCATCAGCACAACGTGGTCTGATCCTCACTTCCAGCAACAGAAAAGAGTTCAAAACTCGCATTCCCTACAAACACGGGACATGCACAGGCTCTCCCTTGTTTCGTCAGCTGCATTATTCTAGAGAAAACTTGTTGATGAACATCGGGCTGAAGACCAGACCTGACATTTTCAAAGGATTAAAAGTCCACCTAGAAGATGAAATGTGTTGTGGGGAGGGTTCCAGATTTTAGTGGGCAGAGTCCAAATCCCAACACAACAGACCACCCATCATTTTCAAGAACAAAATGGTCTCAGGGCCAAGGTCCAAAAAGCTAATTTTGGTCTTTGATCAAATTATGATTTCAATAGCAGTGTCTCCTCCAAGGCATTGGTTGTTGAGCGATTATTTGGTGTTTTGTATGGACTTCCTGCTTTCTTGTCCACATTCTGGTGTTCAGTTTTCCAAAGGCAAGCCGAAGCAGTTGCTCAGGTGGTTACAAACATTGTGGTCATCAAACAAGTGGCTCTTGCCAGGTTACAGTTTGTGTTTTAACATGATGCAGAATTGTCAGTCTGTCTCTGTTCTGGATGTGAATCCATTAACAGTGACTGATGAGCTTTGGTTTAGACCTTCCTCTCTGATTTGCAAGCTGCTCACTTTCAAAGATGTCAAGTGGCTTGTGCAGTTTTGATTTTGCTCTGTTTGAACACTGTTTTCTCTCCGTATGAAGTATCTTCCTTTTCTCTGTTTCTTTCTTCACTGCACCTGAGTCCCCAGTTGTTTCTGCAGGTTGTGTCCCTTCCACGGGCAGGTCAGTGAAAAGCCCATTCTGTGCTACACTCAGCTGCCTTTCGAATCTCGACCTTGTATCTCGAAAATAGAAGGCGGATTCAGCCAAACATGCAGTCATTTCTGACACAGACTTTTAGCTTGAAGGCACGGTGTCCAGTTTGCAATGCAAAAGGCAGGAAAGCAGAATGGCCTTGCACTCTCACTTCCCACACAACCCAGCCTAGTGATCGCCTGAGCGGAATCCAGATCATTGGCGCCAACGGGAATCTTTGGCTGTGCATGTATTCATATTGGCCACAATTAAGGCTCATTATTAATGTATCTTCCCCGCAATTTACTGCGAGACATCTCCTGCAGAACACACAGCACCAGCTGTTGCATGTTTCACTGCACTCCCCCGGCCATGTGATGAATCTATTCCTCCGCTCTTCCATTACATTCCACAATTTCCTGCCAATTAATTCCAAATAAGGGCACGCTATAAAATACAGCAGAAACAGAGCTGCTGAAAGAAACTTTATGGACGTGACCGCAGTGAAAAGGTCAGCCACAGAAACCATCAAAGGACAGCCTGCAAGTTACACGGAAATGTTCAATTACACTTTTGTTGCCACCCGTGGCTTTTGTGAGGGTCTCTATTGTCATGAATGATGCAGATTGCTCCCGCGGTATTTGGCCCGATCTTTGATGCACGTTACTTTGCAGGAAAACATTGCATCCGGTGTGATCTGGCGTCATTCCTCTGCAGGGACATCGGAATAGACACTTGCAATTCAAATAGGAACCTGTGTAGACTCAGTGCGATTTGGACCTTTGACAAAAGGTTCACTTCGCGTGTGAACACTGATGATTAGTCTCTTGGACGCTGCTGCGTAACTGGATAAGTACTTTGGCATTTTGTTTTCGTGCTGCTGAACATCTTACTCTAATTTCAAAAGACAGACTTGATATTCTGTTTCACCGTTCTATCCTGCTTCACAGGGAACAAACGCTGTTTCCAGTTTTCACAAAAGGACACGCAAATACTTGCGTCTGGCGTCAGGTTCTATTGAACCTGTTTGAACTCTTTTTTTGTATTGCACGAATTTGAATACGAAATGTCTTCATTCCATCTTCAGTGTCCGCTGATACGGTGAAAAGAAATTTATTAACATCCCGTCAATGGACATTTCCATACGGACGAGATTGCTATTTCAATTTCAAAAAACTCTCAACAGGACTCAATTTCAATGCAATTCAATAAACTTGTTTGCTTTCTAAACATTTGAATGTCCTCGCAGTATTAAGGCATTGACTTGGAATTTTGCACAGCTGAATTATAGGCTTGACCAATTTTGTCTCGACTTGCCTTTCACAGACAACCTGGTTTGGGGGACCACACGGCCTGGTGGCTTGCATGTCTCGCATGTTTGTTCTCTTCACGGCGTGTCTGGAGTCTTTCAACTCTTCCTTGGAAAAATATTGAAGCCGAAAAAGAATTCAGCAGGAAAATTTTATTTTAACGTTCAGTGGTCCGGGCACAGCTCAGGAAAGTTTGACATTTTGGATGTGAAACTTTTTCTCAAATCTGGACTTGTTGCACTCTGTGTACTCCCGTCTGTGATGTATTTATTCTTCCTTTTGGCCTTTCCACTCAAACTTCGGGTCTTTCTTATCCAAAATTAATTTATATCCTCAGACGGAAGCAAATGTCATCGTCATCTGAAACGCTGTGAGCTGTTTTTAGTTTGGCATAGAGCTGAAAGTTATTTTAGCTTGCAGCTCAAGTAATTTCGGGTTCAGTTTCCTTCTCCAGAATCGTTGAGTCCTTTTTTTGCAGATCTATGCTTCCCTTTTGTTTTTTTTGGCAAGACGCGGAGAAAGTTTGCAACCGGTGGGGTCGGATATTTTCAGAGATTCTTGCAGGGTTTTTTTTCAACAGCAATTTGATTGCTGCATGACCGCAAAGTGTGAAGGTTTCACTGAAGTGGAAAGTCAAAACGGTATTCTGGTATCTGACGATCTGAGGTATGCATGCCCATGTAAGTGTCGAGTCGGAGAACATGGAAATCCCAATTTTCTTTCACCTATGTTCACCCGGAAGATAAAAGTTTTTATTGAGATCAAAGGTTGAGCAAGCAGTGGAAGCGTTTCAAAATCCAAATCTTTTGGGCTGAATGGCCTTAGTTGTCAAAGTGGCTGCGGAAGAAGAAAGGAAATCATTCAGGATGCGAACAAAGGAAGAAAGTGTGCAAAGAAATGACCTGGTAAAGCAAAGGGGACGTTTTGTTAAACATTTGTTGTGTGCTAATGGCCAGACGTCTCAATAGAACGAAGGAACCTGTCGGTGACGGATGCCCTTTTGCATCCCAAGTCTTTGTCTCAGGCCTGATGCGCCTACAAACGGTTTCCTTGTGCGCCAAAGCTTCGGAATAATGGTGCTTCCGGACAAATGAAGCACCCCATTCACCATGGTCCTAATTAGGTCAGGACACACGCCCAGAGACAAGACGCCTCAGTTGAAGCAACTTGTGCCAGAAAAAGAACAACTTCGCACAAGTGTTATCAAGCTTTGTCTTCTGCCTTTGCCTGCACGGAGTTGTGCTTTCATGACACAGTCTGGTAGAACATGATTTGTCGTCGACTTTCGGTTGCACACGCTATACAATGTAGCTATCAATTGGGATCATGATTTGACTTTCAAATAAAGCGCACCGGTATATATATAAATGCATTTGTTGCAGGATAACCTGTCTGGCAACTCATTCCAACATGAAGTCGATACACAAGGCAGATGACATTTTCAGTCTGGAGCCCGTATACAGTTGGAACTCAAGGTGTTCGCTGTTTGCCTTCAGAAATGCAGCTGTTCCGTATTTTGTACCTTGCTAACAAACTGTCAGTTAGTGACCTCGATGTCTTGGTATTCCGCATCACGTAAAGTAACTGTTGTGAATCTTAATCCATGATTCATTTATTGACTAGCAAACACGGTGAACACCCAGGAGTCACCCATTTTCAACACCTCCCTTTCAGTCGTCTGCATCTTAAGTCCAACTCGGTTTGTTAAAACATGATATCAAGTTTGGAGACAACCAACGACTTAAGAGCTTCGATCACAAGTGTATTTCTTGAAGATAAATGTGCTAATGGACTTAATCTTTACCTAAACCAATAAATTAACCCGAAAAGATAAGCAGAAAAGAAATAATCTCGTCTTCTTCAAATATTTGTGGTTCCATAAATTCTAATCCTTTCCGAGACAGTGGTCTTTTTCATGGCGATGCTTTTTGTCTCATAAAAAACGACTGCACGACATAGCAAGAAAACTACCCCGCCAAAACATTGTAAAACACTGTGTCCAAAGTTACAAAAACGATAGCTCAATTGTCAAGGCTCAGTCATGATGGAGAAACGAAAAATGTCTCACAGGCAAAGTAAATTTTAGTACTTCATGAGGTACATGGAGTAATTTAGTGTTGAGTCTGAGTTTGCTTGGGGGGTTTGCTATGTATGGTCTGTAAATAGTAATAATTTCAAAACAGGCACAGAAAAGGTATATTTCAGTGAAACGTAAAGATTTAAGCCTGAAGGCAGAATGTGTAAGACGATTAAATGATTTACTTCAAGGAACAGAAAGAAGTCTGTAATATCAATCCATTTTGCCTTCAAGTAGCGTTCAACACAGTTGCATCTTTGCGTTATCGAGGTTTTCACGGCCCAAAACTGGCAAAACCACATTGAAAACGAAATGAAACTCGACATGCAGAAAGAAAGTGGACAAAAGAACAGAGCAAATAAGTAAGAGCAGCATAGATTTTGACACGACAAAACAGAATGGTTCCTTTTTTTGGCAATACTTTCTGATATTGACATTGAAGTTATTTCCACTTTGAAAGATCACAAATATTTCATGCCTGCGTTACACAGGCAAACTCAATCTTCGCTTCGTTTCATTTGGGGTGGTTCCTTGTCATTAATCGCGTGTTCTCTCGATTTCCTTTCAAGTCCAACAAAGATTATTTTTTGCGAATATTTTATTGAACTAATGAATTATTCAAGAATGAAATCTAATCAACCATACAATGAAGAATTTCAACATTCATCCAAGAGTTCAACCAGTGCAAATTGTTCTGAAATGTCACAATGAAATGTCAATTGATGTTGATGGTGAGAGCAACACTGATCAGTGGCAAAACCAAATTCCCTTACTCATTTTGACTCAATTGTTCAGCATGTAAATTTATCACAGGTGACACAGTAATTTTTGGTTGTTGAATGTTCACAATAGGTTCCTTGATCTCCACTTGGGCAGTGTTAATCCACACTTCAGGCTGGATTAGCACATCACTTTGAACATGTTCAGCTTGACTGTTCATTGCCAGATCAAAATTGGCCTCTTCCTTTGTCATGGTCACAGATGGGGGATTTTTTCTTTTCCCATACAGAATGTCAGAGACTTCTCATTGTTTTTCCAGGGATGTATGCTTATAGTTGCAGACTGCAACACTCTTGTGGCCTATCACCTTAGCAATTTGCTGCTCATCTAACTTTCTGTCATACATTCTCATGGCTACAGTTGAGCACAGGCTGTGATTGGAATACCACCTGACCATCCCAGCAGCATCACACAATTTGGCAATAACTTTGCTCAATGTTGACATTCCAATTGGTTGACAGCTGTACCAGATGTGTGGCCCTGGTTTCACAAGTGGTCTCAGATAGAAATCCTTAAAGCACTTAGGATTATGTGATAGTTATTTTGCCAGATATTTCTCAAACAATCTGACTAAATAATGTTCTGGATTCTCCTTGTTTTGAAATGCACACACCACCCTGGGTTTGTTGTGAAGAGATTTCAGTCTACCTTGGTGATTTTTGCTTTGATGTTCAGTATACTCCAAGTACTTTATATCAGAGTTATAGTCAAATTTCAATTTAAACTGTGAGAAACCACTAACTTTCAGTGCCTTGTGCTCTTCACATGCCCGAAGTACAAAATGCACTCCAATAAGATACAGTAAAGTGTTAACTAACTTCTCTGGTGTGTCATCACTCAAAAGTCCACTTTTCCACATTTTATCTTCTTCATCAATAGAGATGGGTTTGGCTTGGGATCTCTCTCAAATCACACCTTGTTTTGACAGCTCCTTCATGTGATTATCCAGTGTATTCGTCATTTGCACTAATCCTGGATGGTTGAGCAATTTGACATCATGTCCATTCATAGCTATGTAGTATTGAAGTGAGAGAACTATCTTGTAGAGCATTTCATGTGGGTATTCTTCACCATTCTGTTTCCTGATCTCTATGAGAAAATAGGAAAGCACCTCATTCATTTGGTCAATTTTCATGTTGATCAAATTGGTCTGAATCATGTCATTAAGGTTTGTGCCTTGCTGCTTGATTTTGTAGTTCCAAATGCATTTCCACTATTCAAAGATTCATCCTGCCCATTGCACTTTCTTCTTTGTGGAGTTTGAAAACTTCCTTTTGCTCATTTCACTCATGGTTTCTTTGTTCACAGGGTCTGGAAAACATTGCATCTATTTGGAATTGGAG
>JAAUYG010028865.1_pt1 | contig 10821 bp, 7 predicted proteins | sample 7278091 | NCBI WGS metagenome assembly JAAUYG01 (sample SAMN14350201, study PRJNA611818) | marine sediment metagenome | isolation source: surface marine sediment (0.6m) | place: French Polynesia: Moorea | collected 2018-08
AATACATAAGTTGTCTTTTCCAACTTGTGCATTCAGAGTGAACTAAAACACTACCGTTCGGTCATAATTATCTGTCAAGTGATTTTAACACAATATTGGCGACAGTATGACAGTAGAACCTGTCTTGAAAGACCACCCAATTGGCCACAAAATGTCTCTGGTGACAGGTTCAGTTATATGTGGGTCCTTCTGCCAAAAATGTGTGGTCTGTCAAGACAGGTGGTCTGTCATAGCAGTGGTCTCTCAAGACAGGTTTCACTGTATTGGTAGGGTGATCCGTGGATCAACGTCATTACCCTACCAATAATACTGTCCAATATTGTGTTATTGTTATAGGAAATAGAAATCAATATTTTCCCGTTCTGTATTATATCTGCCGAGAATGACAGCAATTTGCTCTTTGGCTTAAGCTTTCTGTATTCCCCTAATATTCCCGGGGATAACTACTGGGGTCCTCGGTAACCTGCCTATGGACTGCGGCTTTCAGCAGTGTCCCTGTATAATGGCCTGTCAGTCTGTCACACACAAAAGACCCAAGGCCCCCTTCCCTGTAACTGTCACCCAGCACAGAAAGCCAGAGAAATATTACCCCCCTGACCAGAGAGGCCAGCCACAAGGGAGGCCATTTTCCCCTGTTATACTGGCGCCATGTCTGATTACTGGCTGGATGGGGAACCGAGTCAGTGGGGAGCCCACAGAGTCTACGTGTATACTGACTGCACTGCAACGGGAAACTGCAAAAGAGGGACTGGAGGGAAGATCCTTGGAATATTTCAAGGTCACTAAGGATTGAGCAGTTGCATATATGTACAAAGCAAGGATGGGTAGCTTTGCTGGCAGCTTAATAAAAGGAGGGCATAACAGTGTTCTTGGATCAGAGAAAACCTGGGACTGATCAATGCAAGTGTGCATCAACCGAGTGTGCATAATAAACTAGCAAAATGAAAATCTAATTGGGAGTGAATGTTTTTGGGTTCTGGAAACATAATTTCTGATCACACTTTCTATGCATAGAGTTAGATTTATGGTGGAAAATTTCCCGAATTTTCGGCAGAATCTCTCTGCTTTCGACAGCGGATGGCAACTGACGAAGGCCATCCCCTCACGAACGTAGAGAGATCCTGCCGAAAATTCGGGAACTTTTCCAATATAATCTGACTTTGTGCGTAGAATGTGCGATCAGAAAAAGAAAATCAAACTGTTTCAAATTTGGTACTTCATCTGATCATGATGAAAATCACAACACTAGACAGGGTTCTCTGGATTTGTGATCAATCCCGACTTGTTGGTCAATGGGCATTCATAATATTATATGAGTATCATCTACAACAGCATGTAAAAGAATCCCTGTAGCATCATTGACCTAAACCTACTTTGGTGATCACTCAAAATATTCCTGAAGGTCTTTCCCATTTCATGAGTACTGGTAATCACACAACAGAGATAATCTATGATACAGAACACTTATATATCTATGGTGGCACACATATTCCTGCTCAATCTGAGCTCACTTCACTGTATAAATCTTTCATATAGAAATCTTTAGATTAGTTATAAATTAATTTGTATCTAATCCAGTATGCATTAAATAGTAAACTGAGCCATTGATCTAGTGCAAAACTATTTTTGATATTGCTAAATTAGTATTGCCTGAGTGGCATATATTAGCCATTACTTGCACCCATTGCTCAAAGTCTTCCTTTGTGTTGGCTGCAGAGTACTTGATCTTGGGGAGTACTGCATTAACCCTCTGTGGTCCATGGCCCCAACCACAGGCCCTGGTGCTCTGCCTGCAGCTCTCAGCCAGGCAGGTCGAATCAGGCCAACAAGTTATGTTTAGCAGGCTTTTTGGCCAAAGGCTGAGGAGGTGGGTCATAGACCTATCTCACTTGGCAGAGACCCAGCTACCTACATCTTTTTGCCCTGATAAGCAGTGCAAAGGGAAGGCCCTACACACACCTTAGCCCCTTTAGATATTGGCCATCAAATTCAGCAGTCAATAACAAGATTCTTCTTCTTCCCTAAAACCCTGGCAGTGGCGCAGCCACACAGTCTCATTTCTTGCTTCCCTAAAAATAAATCAGCTGGTTGATATCCGAGAGATTTCTGGCCTGGCCTAGCTAGGCCAAGGCATGTGTTTGCTTCAGACTTCATATTGGGGGCCCAGGCCTGGGCAAAAAAGAACATGTTCAGACGGAAGACTGGGCACTGAAATGTAGGTAATCCAGGTATGCCTGTGTGTACAGTGTACACATCCCACAGAGTGTGAGGTGGCCTTCAACATTCCTCACATAGCCCTATCAGTTGGGATTCCTGGATTGGAGGGGTAGTATTTGAAGGGCAAGCCTAAAAGGCTGTTGTGTGGGAAGTGTGGCTCAGTACTTTCATCAATACACACATTAGCAAGGGAAGAAAGGGGAGAGAAAGTACTACTGCAGGGGATGGCTGGCTGGATGGGAGAAGCAGTCTGGCATCCTGCCCAGCCCTGGTTCTGACAGTACATGTAATAAATATTTTATGCTTATGACCCAGACACGGGACTGGGCAGCTGGCAGGCTGCAACATGGAGTGCTGTGTGGTACTAGCTGTGTGTGTGTGTGTGCTGCTTCCTTCCTCCCTCACTAACACCTGGTTTGGCAGAGCTGTCCCAGGGATGGTCAATCCATGCCAGATGACACACACAAAGCCACACACACACAAGGCTGGGTAACTACTGTTTGTGCTGGAAGAGCTCCAGTCAATATGCTGTTTGCTCCATTGTGCCTCAATGTATATGCACTAGACAGGGCGGGCAAAGCAACTGGTTTGACCTTTTCTGACTCTATGTGTGTATATATATGCTGTACTGAGTGGTATTCCTAGTATACATTACAGCATTACTACAGTAGACTGCTGTAAACATGTACTTGTGCCTGCATGTCAAGACCACACGCATCAAACATAATAAGTGGCAGCAGACTTGAGTTACATTCGGTAACAATCTACAGAAATAGCAAATCAGCATTCATTCTCTAACATCCATTCTATCTATTCCAATTAAAGCTTCAGTGCGCAATACACATGTGCCTACATCAATATTGGTTATCTGGCGCATGAAAAACTTGGTACACCACATGTTGAACATTGATGATTGTGATTCATTGCCTGCAACCCTAACCGAAAGTTCAAACCTACCCCAACCTGCCGCAAGCAAAACTAGCCCAACTGCTTCATCCTTACCAGTCAAACATGTTTTCAACAAAACATGCAGCTTTTCCTGTTTTTTTTCCTCAAATCGATCAAGGCGCAAGCTTCTTGACTATACAGCTATTAAACTTAACTCTTGTTCTTGAAAATACTTATAAATGAGTTTTGACTTACATCGGATTCTTAGGCAATCACATTGCCGCGATCAGTTACTTAAGTCAAAATTTAGACTTAAGTACATTTTCAAGAGCTCAAGCCCTGCAGCCATAATATGGTAACAGTACTACATTTAGAAGACCGCAGTTGCAGCTATTGCCTATTGGTTTCATCCAGACATAAAAAGTCTGATTAGTGCGAGTTCCCATGACCCTGTGGTTATTTTTTCACAGTGAAGCATTAATACATTCATACCATAGCTTGACAAGAGACTGTTCCAGCTTTCAGTGACTAGTACTTCATTCAGTTATTTATGGTGATAGTTGCGGTTTCATAACTGAACCAAAATGTTATAATAAAGTTATCTTTGTCACATTCTCCTACAGGGACTTGTTATTTTTCAGTCAGCACGGTGACAAGCTGTGGTATATGTACTGATTCTGAATGTCTGAATCTTTTGTGATGATCGTGATAGTTGAACTTCCCCATTTTGCTGACAAAGATACTTCGAAGCTGGCTGCAAATCTCAATCTACCACCAATCAGAGGGCAACGTGTCTTGACATGAATTGTGGCAGAAACTTTCTGCAAGCAGTTCTTTCCATTTTCAGTGCAGCCAACAATTTGCGTGGGTTCTACACGCACAGCTGTTGCCGCAAACAGGAACATGATGCATCAGCGTCGAAAACAAAAATAGATGGCCATACATAAACAGCTTCCAATATCATTAACATCCTCTTTGTCAGGGGCTAGCTAGCTAGACTTCAACACAATGCACTAAAATAACCCATATTAATTTGCATAACAATATAGCGAGGTATTAAATTGGAAACCAATATGGGCATGTGCAAATTGTCATCGCTCTCCGCATTTGACGCATTTTATACCAACGTATTACTCACCTCAGGAGAGAAAGGTTCATATTGGTTCAGTTTTTCCGGATCAATGACGGCCCTGTTGTAACACTGCTGTAGGATGTGTTTCATGAGCCCTGTGGATGGTCGCGTGCGCAGTTGTTGCGGTCGTGTGGTACCTCGCCACTGAACGGAAAACAATTAGAGGAAAAGTTAAAACTTAATTTGGCATAAAGTTATTAAATGCTTTACCTGGAAAATCTCTAAACAGCCTAACCAGCTCAGCTGTACTTGATATCAACTTTTGTATCTGTAGCCAGATTTTTGTACAGTGAAACACAGGTCCTACATTATAACTGAACATATCACCAAAGACCACCTGTGTTCAGAGACCCCACTTTTTTGGCCCGGTGAAATGTTGTTTCACGACAGGTTCTACTGTCAAACGTTTCGTACACTTTATTACCTCTGGCTACTGCTACAGGTCTCTGATTGTACAGGTTATATTTGTATTTTTTGTATTGCTGATGTACATTTTATTTGCCTTTGGTATTGGTCTCTGATTGTACAGGCTGTATTTGCTATTGATGATGTACTAGTACCCATGTACAAGCAAGAATAAAACTTACTTGGAAATTTAATACATCCAAATAACATGACATATGAACATTAACACAAATGGAAACACAGCGCTAACATATATGTGTATGTGTTACAGTTTTAATTGAGATGGATACCAACATCCTCCTTGGGACATTATGCATGTGGGAGTGGTACTGTGGTATATCGCTGCGTGCTTTACTGTGTAAAACTGTCTGCCACACAACAGTGGTCATTGCAATTTAAGACCCCTCCATTTTAAGACTTTTCTGTATTTTAAGACCACCCATCAGTGACACCCTCACTCTTATATTTTCGATATAAAATACCCCCCCCCCCCAATGTTATGACCATCGACAATTTAAGACCACATTTTCTCGCTGAATGGGTGGTCCTAAATGCAAGGTCTGAACATTCAACAAGAACTTTGATCCAGTCAATATGAACTTAACTGTAGCACATAACTACAACACTCTGGATCAACATTCTGGATTAAATATTTACTGAATAAGCCCACGTGCCTATGTATAGAATATATACCGGTACATGCAAATGTATTCAATATGTCAGCAGTAAAGATTCATTGTTATAAAGTGTAGAAGTAACCGAGAAGAATTTGACGCTTTACACGAATGGTACGCAAAAACTTACCAACTGAAGAATGCTGTCTATGGCTCGGTTATATTTGTCACATAGACCTTTCATACTCTCATAACTGGAAAGAAAGGATGTCACATATAATAATCTGCTACCTGGTTACGTTGACTAGGGGATGGACGGTGCTACATTTATACGCCGTTATAGATTTACCTTGCACATGAATGTTTTACATGTCTAAAAATGTAAGAACAATATTAATGATGATTTTTTTTTCTTTGCAACTGTTACTGAATAAAATTGTGGATACTTGATTCTTCCTGATTTATACATGTTGCAAATACAGATATTGGTTATTGTTACAGATAGCTTACAATGCAACAGAGATGACTTTAGCATTTGGATCATAGGATATAAATATACAATATTACATGTACTGGAATGTAGGCTGTCATGGGTGAAACAAAAATGATTGACTTCATGGGCTTCTTTGGCAAATGATAGCAGTAGCAAGTGATGTGTGATGGTTGACAAAGCAGGGCCATTGCCCCGTTGAATGTCGTAACATGTGACCATTTGTATACTAGTAGCCTACATCTCTTGGTGTGTTTGCGATCAAATATGAAATTGAATGCCTATGTATGTCCACATACATTTGGACAAATTAGGGTATAGATTTTATGAACAAGTTCAGGCAGGACTACACTCATGATCTTGCGATTTCTCCTCTCTTCCCTTCCTAGCAACATCAGGTGTTAGCTAATACAAAGCCTCCTAAGTTAACCCCCCCTCCCCCGGGCAGAGCATTTCATTCTCATTGTTATAATTCAATTGGGTAAATGTTACCAGATATATTTTCATATTACCAGATGCTACACACAAACTGTTCAGTGAAATTTAGCTGCGTGCAACTGGCAATAAATGTGTACTGGTCAGTATTTTTCTTTGCAGCGATGCCTACATATATATCATGTGCGTACGTGACAGGAGTCATTTTCAAGGATGTTCAGAATGCATGATACTAGTATATATGGTTTTAGCAACAGTGGGATGTGTCTGACATAATTGTTATTTATATACATGTTCACCTTTGACAGAAAATGATAATGCTATTATTCCACTCTTTCATCAAGCATCAGCAGTCAATACAAGTAGGTTAATGTATTTGTGATCTGCAGTGTCTATCACCAATTTGCTGACTTATATAGCACAGACACTAGGTCGTGATGAAAAGATATACAAACCCTTGTACAGTGCAACCTGTCTTGAGACCCCACTGTAGGTTGCACTGTACATGGCACTGAGAGACCACCTGTCTTGAAGGACCACATACTCCTGGCAGAAGGTCCTACATTTCAATACAACTGAACCTGTCACCAAAGACCACCTGTCTTGAGAAACCATATTTTTATGGCCAATGGGGCAGTCTTTCAAGAGAGGTTCTACTGTAAATCCAAGTAAGCACAAGACTAGTACGTGGTCCAGGATAGGATAATCAATTCACAAAATGTAGTAACTGGGTTGTTAGTGGAGACAGCAGTGAATCACTGGCAGCAGACGTATTTAATAGGGCATATTCTAACTTTATAACAATTGCATTGGTTAATGTTCTCTGTGCCTTCCTGATCCCAAATAACATAGTACTGTTGCTAACTTTGCGCAGTTAAATGACACAGAAGTAAATGCGTGGAGTCCCTGATAAAAAATCTAGGAATATCTTGGCCTGGCCATTTTCCCAGAGATTCATGATGTTATGTGATGTTCCTGTTCGCTTATCCTGTTTGTGGTTATAATCTTACAGGGTATTTACTACACTGGAGTGGAGAGAGGAAAGCATGGCCGAACGAAAATATGAATAAAGTGGATAAAAGGTTGTTGAAGGTCAGAATTTCACCTTCTTCCTGAATTTTTTATTTGGAGGAGGTAGACTGGCAAGACTAATGGCGAGCCAACTGAACAACACCCATATCATCTTGAGCCGCCCCAGAGCCAAAGAAACGTTCCTCCGGAATGCAATAAAATCAATCTGTCATTGATGTTGAAGATTCTTGCAAATAAGAAAACAATGAATTGAATACAGATTTTAAAGGTACAAATCATTTTTATGATGCCATAGTGCAATGTATGAAATCGGTTCCTTTCCCCCTGCGGGTTAGTTCTTGCCAAGACACTCATGCTCGTGCAAGCTTGTACACGTACAGCGTGTGTGCGCTAGCCACCTGGGGTCAGCTGTAGGGAAAAAAACATTATGGAATCGCTGGACTGATGCGCTGCATCAGACTTTTAACAAGCCTTTCCCGTTTAACGAAGGCCTTTGCTGGAATTGTTATTGACAGGATTGCACCTTTTTTCATAACCAATTGCCTGGCGAATTCCATTTCCCACTGCATAAAGTTTTCGTAGTCCTGGGCTTTTGACAGTGTGCTCTACAAACTAACACTGAACTCTGCGGCCAGCCTGTCCCAGTATATCATACGAACCGACATATAATGCCGGTTTCTCTGCACAAAGCCCACCTGAATGCCCATGATCTTTCACAAATTTGTGAGCACTCATACCATAACGACTACTTAGAGGAAGAACAGTCTTGCCTCTTGGAGTCAAAATGTGAAACATCGTCAGACATTTCGGGGTGCATGAGAGCAGCCTCGGCAGTGGCGCACGCAGGTCTTGTCGGACATTTTGTTCAGACTTGGCCTGATAGCGAATGCTCTCACACAGTGCAGTTCTTCGACTGTAGCGTTTGAATTGACGTTGCAAGCATTATCACCTGTTATGGCACTGTATGACCATTTTGGTGTTGATGTGCCGTTAAACTGTGATACCATCATCATCATCATCGTCAGACATTTCGACTGCCTCCTAGTGGTCTTGTTCACTGACTGATGAGGTCAAGGTCACCACATGACCGGGCTGGTCATATGACAATGGTGACATCATGAATGATGTTGTTAACACCCCCTAGCATACAGCTTTTCCCCATTTTAGAAAGCACTGAGAAATTGAACCGTAAAACTTGCACAGATTGGGCCGAAATTCACAATCACTGCTATCCTCGGGACTTCACTGGTCCAAAACATGACGTCGCGATTTCAGTTGCCGGGCAACAGTTGGTTTTTCCGCAGCAGATGGAAAAACGCCAATTATCGCATTTTGGTTGCTAAATATCTTGCTTCTCTGGACAAGGTCAACTGAAAGAACTACATGAACGTGTCCAGAAATAGCCATTTATTCGATATACGAAGGAGAAAAATGCAGCAGAAAAACCTGTGATATGCCCTTTAAATTAGAACTATTGCCCATTATTCTCACCTGTTGGTTTCATATTGCTTCAGGACATAATTTTCCATGGCCAGCTTCAATTCTGGTACATCCTCGCAGACCCACCTTACATGAAACAATCATAAATACTGTTGTGTCAAACAAATAATCCAAATTCAATCACCATAAGTAAATTAGTCCTTGAGTAAACTTTGCCTTCCCTTTTTCTTAATTTTTGGGTGAAACCTTCCAGTACACAAGTCAATTCATAGCAAGTCTGCTGCAAATTCGCATTTTCTTTTTGCCATTGAAGAGCAGTGAACTCAATATTGCACATTCGAAAATCAACTTACAAGACAAAATGTATAGTACTATTGTTAGCATAACACTGGTGACCATTACTTAAATCAATCTTATTTCTGGTCATTAGACCCCAGAGACAGACTAGCAGATATAACACTGGACTTTTAGCAGTCTTTAAGTACAGCCACTGGATGTATTATAAACTATCTCAATTCACATGATTTGTCTTTTCGCAGTGTTTCTGCACATGTGCACAGCCGCCACATGGCCAGGTATGCTCGTGAATCCACCTGGTGTACAAGCCTCATATGACAGATTGACACATACATGCTCTGTTCTCAATTTCAAAAATCTTTCAATTATTAACCTAGGCAAACGGTGAAACACAAAGTGTGTACCAGCACTGTACAAACTATACTAATAAGAGAGAAATGCTTATAAAACACATTGATCTTGTAGATCTACCCATCTGCATATGAGTCGACAATGGACATCAAAGGGTTAAAACTGACAATCCCACGTTGTAATATACTTCCATACATACACCCCAGTCACATTTGCATACGCCTTACCTAATCGTGTCCACGATTTCTTCTGCTCCATCTTTGCCATCCTAGAAAGAGAATAATAAGATTTAAAATGTATATATCCTATGAAACTTTTAATAATAAACAAAGACAGGGCTGGCCCAATCACTTTTTTGTTTTTCAATTTTTCGTCAACACAACAGAACACCTACCGAGGCCTGTAAAGGCCACTGATACACCGCCGGTTCAGCGGCAGCGGGGCTGTGAAGCTTTAATTCCAACACCATGTTTTATCCTATGGTTGATCTGGATATCCTGATATATTCCACCGAGCTTTATTGCTTGAAATTTCCAGTTTTTGTATCCATGTCTGCCACCACGCTAGTTCTCTGGCTTCCTTACATGGAAGCCACTGTACAACACGTGACCGCCCACACAGAATGTGATTGGTCGACCTACTTACTTACTTCAGCATGAGGCGGATGTTTTGAAAGTGTTGGTTTTGCATAAATTCTTGGATTTTCAGCACGTATTACAGGCGTTTTTCCGGAGATGTTAACTGAAAAGAATTTATAAAATTGGAAAACCTTCAAAAATATGAAATGGTAATCATAATTGTTGAGTGAATTACATACCCGTAAAGCGAGCGATAATGGAGGAATATACAGCAAATGTGGCATCGTCAAACTCAAAAGTTCTAACCACATGAACAGCTGACGACAGCCCTGCCTGTCAGGTCACCTAGTAGCCGTGAACAACCTTTTACGGCAGACCGATGATGAATATTTATATACGCTTGCCTTTCATCATTGTTCATGGTGAAGGTCTGGTTCTAACCCCACCCAGAGAAACAGAAAGAAAGACAAAAGCAGATTCACATGTCATAACGCCCCCCGGCTCAAAATTAACTTGAACAGACCGTCCCAAAAACCATACCAGATTACATTATATACAGTCCTGAATGTCAAAAGTTCTGTCCCAAAATGATAATATTTGCACATAAAGTGCTATTTCATGGTGGCCTTCAGCCGTCCCGACAACTGGCTTCCATCGTCCTGAGGTACATTTCTACAGTCACCTTGATGGTGTTAATTTTGAGCCCTGGGCCCTCTCCCCATAAGTCTGTCTAGAATGGGATGCTACAAAATGTCATCTGAATGATACCTGTGATTGCTGTAGCACTAACCCCAGTCTGCGGCGTTTATCCACTGGTCGCCTATCGGCTGTGGAAACGCCACAGACTGGGGTTAGTGCTACAGCAATCACAGGTATCATTCAGATGGCATTTTGTAGCATCCCATTCTAGACAGACTTATGGGGAGAGGGCCCAGGGCTCAA
>JAAUYG010097282.1_pt1 | contig 10820 bp, 14 predicted proteins | sample 7278091 | NCBI WGS metagenome assembly JAAUYG01 (sample SAMN14350201, study PRJNA611818) | marine sediment metagenome | isolation source: surface marine sediment (0.6m) | place: French Polynesia: Moorea | collected 2018-08
GAAAAGCAGCGGAGGGAGAAATTTACCCGACGGTGTGAGGTACAAATCCGTAAACCATCAACCGGGCTGCGGCAATACACACTGCAAGTACCCGGGTGTAAAACTATCTCAGTAACGTAAAGTATTTTGCTTGTTGCTGCGGCGATTCTGATTATCACCACCTCAACACTGCTCTCTGCAGTGACGGATCCAGGATTTTAGACAATTCACCCAACCATCTATGTTTGGAGCACAGACATAATTGGACTCGCGTGAGACAATTTTTTGGGAGAGAAACACTTAGGAAGTGAAAGCTGCATGGTCGCCTCGTCTTCAAAAATCTTTGGTTGGGTCCCGGCCAATCCCGAATCTTGGATCCTCGCCTGGGCTTCAACACCAAGAACTTTTTCGTGCGATTCAGTGTCTAACTCTGCACTCAGATTGTTTTTCTCCTTCATTGTGTGAAGGAAAGTGTGGTGAAAGACAAACCCAGTATTCTGAGTATTCCAGATAGAAGTTGTTCGGGTTCGGCCAGAAGACACCAGTTTGGGATGATTTGCGTCTCAGATAGATCCACTTTGTCCTAACGGCTGCGTAACATTTGGACCGAGGCCAGAGAAACCAATAAGTCACATGGGCGCCTTTATGTTTCCTGATTTCTGCATCAACAAAGAAAGATGGTCCTGAACAAACGGTCTTTGATTTTTGCACTCTTTGTTTTCCTCCTTGTAACCGCAGGCCATAACAACAACAATACAACCAAGAAGAACACGCAATCCAAATTTCTTGCCACGTTTTGACTCGAAACATGACTGCGGAGGAATGAAAAGAAAGGACTGGCATTGATGATGAAGGATCTCCACCTCCAGCTCTGCCAAAGCAAGTTCCAATAATGTCTCGTCAAAATTGTGGCCATTCAACAAACATTGCATTCAAGGATGGTCAACAAACACAACTGTGCTTGGCTTGCGTATCCCTTCCTGTGTGTGCGTTTTTCTGCTCTGTAAACACATACACACTGTGCACAGGCCTTTGACGTGAAGACGAGACATAAACACGTGGAACAAAACAGGTGAACCAGAACGTGAACAAAATGTGAAAAAACGTGAGAACGAGACAAAAGATGGCGGCACCTGGAGGGTGGACATCCGCTCTGCCAACAGGTCATTGGTCGTGCTGAGGTACTGCACCTTAGCGGAAGTGGCGCTGCCTCGAGGCGTCGGCGTCGCGCGCGCGTCACCGGAAGTAGCACCGGAAGTGGTCGCGTCGGTGGTCAGCGTCAGGTCGGAGTAATCCGCGAGACGCGACGATGAACGTCGGCTGATGTACGAACTCTGCGACATCGTCTATGATTCCCAGGTGTTCACTCACTGTTCAGATCTCTGAAGTCTGTTCACACTGGAATCAAAACCTGCGTTCCTGGTTTTCTGCGTTCCAAAGTTACATTCTGTGTTTGAGTTACCACAATCTGCGTTCTCTCACTAAAACGTTTGGGGCCAGAATCAGGGCAAGAAAATGTACGCAGGGTTTACACAGACAGGCGCAGAACATTTCCCGCCGGAAACGCACGTCTCACATCCAGAGTGAACCGACCTTTATTCACATTCTCCAAAGATATTTTCCCTCCAGTAGGTCCTCCAATGCTCCTGTTCCACTCACTAAATGTTAAATGGCACAAAACGGAAGAAATGCCAGGTTATTTGTGCTCAGCCTAAATCACTGCAACAAACAAAAGGCATCCAGCAGCTAAAATAAACAATCATGTTCGGGGTTTATTGTATCATGCAACCAGTATTCTTGGCTGAGTCGCCGGGGCACCTGAGCTACACCTTGGAAGGGAGTAAGCCCCTCTGCTTTGACCCACATCTGGCGCCAAGAGTCATGACATGGATTTCTGCACACTGACGGAAACAGAAGAATTTATTTGAGGGTTGTTTGCCCAAAAACCCATGAATCCATTTCTTTGTTATCTCCTTTCTATTTCTCTGATTGTGCTGCACTCCTCCTTTGTCTATGGTTTGAATGGCCTTTCAGGGCATGACACCAGGGGAATCCCACACTCACGAAACATGCCACTGTATTTTCTCGCAACACGTTCTCCTCAGTTTCATGACTGCCTTCTGTGCAGGACACGGATCCTTCGGACACAACGGCCACAATATTGGAAGTTTTGCGTCATTTTTGCCAAACAGAGTCTGCGCCTCACGAATGTTTCAAACTGATTCAGATCCAAAAGCGCAAACAGGACCGTGTAAACCCATCGCCGAGCTGACTGACGGGAAACTCCTGGCAAACTCCGGGGAACCAAACCCAATGTCCAATCTCAAGTCTCTGGTTTGTCCTGCTGACACTTCCATTCCATTGCAGAATGCATCCAAAACATGAGAATTACTCCCTTTCCAATCGTTCAGTGCAGCGTATGGAAAGGCCCTCGTACAACTGATAGGGATACGTCACTGGGCTATCACACGTTTATGACGGGTAAGCATGTGGGTCGGGTTCGTTGTTTGATTGCTGGTTCAGGTTGTCTTTCTGTCACGCAACAGGCCACAGAAATCGCGCACGCAAACCACACAGCGGAACAAGTCATCAACCCATCCAAGAACGAGATCTCAGCGGGCCAGACAGAATGAAACCCTTTTTCTCCCAGGCCGCAAAAATATCAGAAAGTGAAGGAGGCAGGAAAAGGGGAAAAGAATCCACAGACGTGCGCGTGGATAAAACGCGCGTGCTTTCAGATCAGCCTGACTCCGATAGTTTTCTCCTTGTGGGACATGGTCTCTCAACTCTACTGCCGGACGAATTGGATACAGGCAACAGAAATCTAACAAGACACTGCTTATGCACTGCACTCGCATTCAGGAAAACGTAACTTGTAAAAAGATGCAAAAATAAAGGGAAAAACCTTTTCTGATCCGAGGAATTCTTGAAGCGACTCCATCACAGTCAATTCTTCTGGTCCTGAAAAGAAACAAAGAATACGAAACGGTAAAGCAGAGTTTTTGGCGAACCACATAACTTTCTGACCACAGGGTTGGTTCCAGAGTGATCAGCAAAAGAGATGCAACTGGTGGTCCTGGCTTGCCCGTCTGAAGCTACTTGACCATCATTGAGGCCTTGGCGTTACGCCTTGTTTATTTTTGTTTGGGGCACTGAAGACAGTCAGGATCAAAATTCCTGGGATATTTCTGTGCTGAGGTTTCTGTTCCAAACCATTGAGATCCAAAACGTGCAATGCTTATGAGGTTTCTTTCCTGCCTCACAAAATTTCAGACGTCTTAGAACGATGGGCCCAAAAAGAGGAAAAAACAAGGCATTGCATGTTTGCCACAAGGCACTGCATGTTTGCCGTCGGCCATTGCTGCGTAAAGGTGCCTCCTGCTTAATATGAACAAACAAAACCAAGTAAAACTCTTTTGAATTCAGCAAATTGTGAATTAGCTAAGTGGGCAGATTAACACAGGAGAGATAGGAGTGGGACTTCGAACTGTCCAGGAATTCAGTTTGTCCACATTTGGATTAAGCGGGAGGTATCTGTTCTGACGTTAGTTCTTTTGGAGAGCATTCAAAAACGTTGCACTGATTGGAAGGTGCCTGATTTCTGGTTCCTGTTCTCTTTTTCAGGAATCGGTCCTGTGGCGTTTGCGGCCCTGAGGCAAAGCACAGATTCACCACCTGCACCCATCACCCCGTCAACAGAATGCCCATTTCTGAACTGAGTCAATTTGCCGGGGCAATTGCACCTGAGTATCACGGCACTTGATAAGAATCTACGCTTTGATCTTCCGCGTACTGAGTACATTATAGATACTTACAAGGAACACTGATCGCAGACTTCAGCAGAAGTTACCTGAGTTACGACGCTGGAATAGACACATTGAATCAGAACCAGAATCACCCAGAAACCTCTCTGCACCAACAGATCAAAGTGGCTGATTGCCTTTCAGGAATTTCAGTGCAACATTCTTCATTCTTGATGGGTCAGTTTTGTACACCAAGATCCTGTTCAAATTATTGGCGACTGTTTTCTGTGAAAATGAGCAAAAGACAGCCCTGTTTTCTCACGTTTGTTGCTGTGTTGCAATCTATCATATCTGAGGCAAATTAACAGACCAAACACGAAACACATTTTCTCTGCAAGAAGCTGTCAGATCTGCAATGAATTCCTAAGCTTTTGCACCATTACACCAAATCTTGAAGAAAGCGCCCAGTCCTTCTTTCAAAAATATTGGGGTTAAACCAAACAGGAAGTGAGGTCATCACAACAGATTCATTCAGTTGAATCTCAAGTGTCCTCCTCTTGATGTCAAAATCAAAGATGACAAAATCTCATGGAGCATTGTCTTGGAATCGGGACCCTCGGGCACCCTGTATCTGCCACAGAGCCAACCACGGCAACATTCATGGGTTCTAACCGCAGCAGCAAACTGCAAATTTGTGAGAGGCGCCTGAACGTCTGTCCCTTGGAGCATCCAATTTGGACCCACACCAAAGGCACGAATGCCCTGTGGGCGCACCCCGCAAATCTGCAGGATGCTGCTTTTGTGTGAAGCATATTTTCATGAAACATGAAACACTGAAGAGTTAGAAAATGCCCAACTTCACTGGCACTTGAGCATGTTAAATATATTTATGGGAAAAATTAAGACAATATTCAACTGCAAAAGACGCATGGCGAAAATATGATGCAACCCACAAATGCCGAGATCTAACAAGCCCTCCGGGTAAAGAATCGTGCGGCATATATAATTTGACTGAGCTCTGTGCATGGAACAACAGTCTGCCTTTGAGTTCAATGTCGCCATCCTTGTCAAGAATCGCCACACTGTGTCAGGTAAATTCTATATACTCCTCTATCATGGGGATGTAGCTTTTTCACCATTTTTGCCAGAAGAAAGAACAATATTTGGAAAATGTTTCGCACAAAGTGTTTCGCATGTCCTTGAATCAGTCCCCGAACAGATCCGCTGTGTCTGTCACTGGGACCGCAGGTCAATTCTGTCTCCCTCCCAGTGTGTCTTTGTCTTCATTCAAAGATTGGTCAGTCACAGAGAAAAAGTGGAAAAGCGGCTGTGGAGACGGTTCGACTGTTGAAAGGTCTTGGCGGGTAAGCAGATCTAGGTTATGCAGAGTGGTATTTACGAGAGTTAGGACGGACTGCGCCTTTGTCTGGGCAGACTGGGTATGCTTCTGGGGTACAGCCAAGCTCTGTACCAATAGTTTGTTGCTCTCTCCCTCAGTCTGGATCCACAGTCATGTTCAACATGTCTGATTATTTGATCATGGTTCTGGTTCTGAGATTCACGCATCCCTCTGATGTGGCCATGGTGATGATTGTTTTGCCAAGCAACTTGCACATGTACAAACCCATCCCCAAGAACGTGCGCGAACTAACGCAAATCCCCGTGTTCTTGACCAACGTACCTACCCAAGGGAAGGCAAACTGTCCACACTCTCAACTTGGTCCACTTGAATGCCATGTCAAATTCTTTAACAGAATTACTTGTTCACTCGTTGCTAGAATAGCAAATTTCAGAAACAGGTTGACAAATAATTGCAAGGCATCAGAGTGCATGATGCATTGGCCGTTGGCATCCCAAAGTGACGAAACAAGATATCTAACCTGACCAGTGAGAACTACAGAGAGAAATTCATTTCTCAGTTCAACCAGGATTCTTCCGTCACTTTCAGGATTCAAAACACAAACGCACAGCTGCGCGCTGAGCTGAGCAAGAGTTTGAACTGGATCATTCTGGCCGCAGAATTGCAGCAAATGGGCAAATGATGCAGAAAACAGCAGAAATGAAGGTATGCGAATGTCAGTATGACGCAAAGTTCACTGTTTTTAACTCTACAGTGTACATCTGTGCTGCAACTGAGAACCAGTGATTCATGCCAATTTTATTGCAAGAACGTTCCTCTCCCTTTGTTATTACACATAATGATTCGTTGGTCAAGAAAATATTCATCATTCTGTTCACAACAGCTCTTCTTTGTTCAAGAAAAAGGGACACTCCACTGTTTTTCTGGATGGTGGTCAAAGAGGGATGAAAGGTCCAAGTTGGAGGTTGACCCAAAATTTGTCAAAAATAGAAAAGAACTGTCGTACCTGAATCAGTTTTGGTGAAGGGCCATGACAGACTCTGGTCTTGGAAGACATGATTCTATCTGGTCACCAGATCTACCCTTCTGGAAAACTTTGCAAACTTCCCTTTCTGTTGATACTCACTCGCCAGAGCGAAATTAAATATCCACCACAAAACTTCTGTCCAGCTTCTGGCTTTGAAGTCTCCGCTGCAAGGAATCTTGTGCCTGCCTATCTGCTGTTAACAATTGCAAAACCACTGTCGGCCGACGAAAAGGCAAAGGTCGCGGAAAGCTTGCCGGCTGGTGGTTCATTCGGTGGTACCTGCTGGGGCCAGGGTCATCACATCAATCTCAACACGGGATAAATGATAATATTGATATGAGATAGCTCGTCTGTGATGAAATCTATATCTGCGGAAAACTCTGAGTAGGTTGAAAGAACTTCCGTCACCAACGCATACTCATGACTCGAGCGTGCGCAGTGTCATCACGACCACTCGACCACCTTCGCGGTTTTTGTTTTCAGACAGAATTTAGTCATTTCAATGACAGTGGAAGACAGGTGTAAAGACAAGAAATAACAAATGCCAATTCAAAAGTGGAACTCGCGAAGGGTGGTTTCACACGCGCGTGTGTGTTCGTCATTCTCTGTGCAATCATCAGAATTCACTGTTTTGGCAAGATCTCGTAAACAATCACAGGGAAAATATTGCATTGAAAGATAAGGAGAGATTACTCACCAAAATCATCCGAAATTTGCTGAAGTGGCCATGGACAGCAACCTGCCTGGTAAATCCAGTGTGTAATTTATGGTCGAGGAGTCCGGAGTGGGAATCCGTGCATTCAGCACTGCATACTCCTCATCCACTGTGGAGCACGGGCCGGGTTTGTTTGCTGGTACTTCTGCCTCACACACTCCTCCTTCTGCCTCTCCTGCAAGCAGTGGGTACCTGCAGATGTGCCTGCAGTGTGCTGTGTGTATTCTGGCCCAAGTGAAACCTAAAAATAAGAAGTAGATCTAGGAGAATGCTGAGGGGAGAAAACGCACGGAGATAAAAGCTGCGGTTTCTTGCATTTGTTCCCTCTGTACTGAGATCCAGATAAGGAATCGCGTGTTCGTTGATGGCAATTTTAGAGTTTCCTCTTTGCGCAGTTTGTTTGTTTGCGTTATCGTGTAAACTGTGAGGCAAGTGAGCTGACACCTTTGTGTAGAAATATCCCGAAGAGTTGTGACCTGTATCTCCAGGTAGAAGAACCTGGCGCATCAAAAACTCCGCAGACCGGAGCTATCAGTCTGCGCATGTGTTTTGATAGGAGAACAAGACAACAAAGACGTTCTTCTGGATGCCGCGTTGTCAATCAGTCCTCATATTTTCTGCCACGGAGCAAAAAGGACCAACATGCCACGGGATGGCAGAAAATGGCAAGAGCTCTAACAATGTGGAGGTTTCCGTCGGGCCCAGACTGACGACAAGGAATTTTTTTGTGGGCTCAGATTCTCCCTTCTTTTATGATTTCTAATTCAACTTTGAAAAGGAATTTCACAGCAAGCCCAAACTTCCTTTGTGAGAAATTTTAGGCATCAATCTGCTCGGAGAATCGCATTTTGAAGTAAGAACAGGAAGTCCTGCAATGATCCCTCCAAACCCACTGCAGGACACTTCTCTTCTCATTATGGGCACCAAGCATTGACAACTGACCTGTTTCCAAGCAAACAGTCCTGATCCTGAGAATTAATCTCATCTCACAGTACATTGCAAACAACGCAAAACATTCTGGCAAACAATGACAGCTTCGAATTTGAGGAGACAAAGCGCACCATGGAAAATGACCGAGTGAAACGAGCGCGGATGCAGTTTGCGAGGCTAAGGGCCTGCCATGCGGTTCTCACCTAAAAATGTTTTTTTGAGTCTGGGCCGCCCCTGAGCGTCATGAACGAAAATCTTGGATGCGCGCACAGGAACACAAAAAGCCACATACACGCATGCAGCCATGCATTCTCGCCGCAAAACGAAAGAACTGGGCCACAGGGCTGCAGATGGAGATGGAAAAGCGAACATGCGGGATTGCGGGGATTCGCAGGTGCGCGCACATTAATTCCAGATGTTTAGGCCGGAAGTGATTATTTTTCCAGAACGAGATGCGTGCGCGCATTGCACTCCAAAAGCTGGGTTGCAATCTGGGTGCACGTGAAAAAAGAAACAGGATTTCGTGGAGAGCAACTTATCAGCTCTTCAGATTGCAGCTGATCCGCACTTCATGTTGGGTTTCAGAAAGATTCTGGGGAGCGTGTAAGAAAGAACAGAGGACACTCTGACCCACGTGTCACGACTTGCGATTCTTTGGACCCTTCTGCCCCTTGTGAATGCATGGAGGGTGGATGTGCAAACAAGGGCAAGCCAGGAAATGGGGTCGAAAGAATAAAGTCCGAAGCCATCACTGGTGGTGAGATTGCCCGTGCGAGTCCACAGAATGTTGCGCATTGTGTTCAGTGCCCAGATTTACAAACGGAAAAAGGAAAACTTTGGTTCAAAAGGTTTACAGGAAAGGCACTTTTTGGTCTCCTGGCATAGGTTGCTCAGTCCCGAAATGAGGGCGGACTCCACCAGCCAAGGAGAAGTGTTAACAAAATCGAGTGTTGTCCCACGAGCACTTGGTGTTCACTGAAAACTTTTTGCCAATTGGGCTCCCCAAAACAAAGCATGACAATAAAATTGAGGCCACCGCAAACACCAGTGAAAGGAGACCAGGCGCGGATTCCATTCTGGCGCAGCAGTGCACGGGATATGAGGAAGCTTAGTAATCCAGCACAGATCTGTTCTCCACTGCTGAGCCACATGTGTTGGCCTCTGGTGGTATGTCTTTTGTAGTTCTAACAATGTGACCCGCCCCATAAAATTATCCTTTGTCGTTTTGTTTTTGCTTTGAAAAAAGACACCTTTGAGATTTGTTTTCACAAAGACGACGTCACAACGTCAGAAAACGGGGACAGTTTGGTGATGAGTTGTTTTCGCTTTGAACACAAAGAAGCGGCAGTGGTTGCAGAGAGACTGTACCGTATGACTCAGGGCAGCATACCTCCTGCATACTGGAGCCAGGAATAGCTGCTGCTCCACAAATACACCCACCTCCCTCCCCACCGAGCTGTTGAGTCTCACAAAGAGGCGCCCACAACATCCACACGTCTGTATTTTTAACTTTGTGCTTATTGTGAGATTATGATCATTAATTATCCGTTAACCTTTTCTTGGTCGCGACGCAATTTGCTGTAATTAACTGTTGTGAAACAAGCAGCGCCTAATGATGCTCGTTGTCGTTGCAGAAAATCACGCCAGAGGGCCTGGGAACCAGAGCTCATAATTCACTGTTCTGGAACAGGACAAACTGAAGCGGCAAGCGACAGGCTGATGACCTGCAAACTGTTTGCGGTTTTTATTTTGTCTTCTCCCGTTCCCAGTGTCAAAAGCACTGGTCGGGGCTTCAGAAACAAGATCTCCAAGGGAGGTTTGGCGGAGGCTGCTGTCCCTCAAGTCAGCAACGTGACGGGGTGGGGTCTTCTAAAAGGAACTAAAAAACACTGAGACAAGCACAAGTGGGTCCTGCTTTGTTCGAATACACCTAAATTGAAATTTGCCTATGATTTGAAGGAAAACCACATCTCAATCCCTGCTGTGGTGTTCTGTGCGCTTAATTCAAAATTCGCCTAATTTGAAGGATTTTTACTCGGTTTTGTTTGTTCGGACCCACCTGTTCTGTTCATCAACGCGTTGATGGAAGGAGACAAGAGGAGGGTCCAGTACATGTACAGCGCGGCTTGTTTGGAGTCATGGACGCAGAGGGCCCAGGTGCAGCCTCCTCCCCGATTCTGGATTGAGGGAATCTAAGATTGTGACTCCTGGGACGAACAGCACCTGCCATTGCGTGGCTTTGTCTCTCTGTTTCTCTCTCTCTCACTCACTCTTTGTCTCTCTTGGGATCAAACCCAAGTTACAACCCACTAAACAGGTGCCAGAAAAGTGCGTCACACAATCTGATTTCTGTATCAAATGACGAACTGCAGCTCAACTCCTCGTCAGTTCTGATGGTTATTGCGTCTTCTCAGTTGAACTGTGGAACGCAGTTGGTATAGAGAAGATGATACAGGTCTCTGAACCTGGTTCACATCCAGCAACAGCTGAGACTGATTTCCAAACAACAGAGACGAAAGACAGCCACCGAGCCACACTGACCTTGAACCTTCAGCTCTTTGTCCGGACTCATAAACGCTTGTGCCACTCGGAGCTGGTCTTTTGACTTTGGAAAGGGTGTCCGAGCCCAAGAGACATGGGATCCCTCGCGTCTGCAGTTTAAAACTTCGGGCTTTGTCCTCATGTTGCTCAATCTCGAACTGTCTCACCAGGAACTCAAGTGACCACATCCTGGGTCAGAATTGCTCAGAGCATCTGATGGTCACTTGTCTTTTGTTGGGAAAAACCTCTGAATCTATTTTTCTTTCCAGAGGGAGGGTCATATTGTGCATCGCTTGACGCCGTGTAGACCTTTGGTTTCTGTCACAAGATTCAGCTGTCAACAGTTGATTCCAGAGCTCAACTCAAGGACATGAACAACAAGGCTCTCATTCTGGGATGGAATCTCTTCCCAGGTGTCAGTGGTTCCAAGATTAATCCCGAATCTAACAATGTGAATGGGTTTTAAGCACTTTGGCTTTCTCTTTGCTTTTGCTCACTGAGCCACTTGTTTGTGATGGGAGCTGC
>JAAUYG010011422.1_pt1 | contig 10818 bp, 8 predicted proteins | sample 7278091 | NCBI WGS metagenome assembly JAAUYG01 (sample SAMN14350201, study PRJNA611818) | marine sediment metagenome | isolation source: surface marine sediment (0.6m) | place: French Polynesia: Moorea | collected 2018-08
AACCAGGTTAATCGACAAAAGTCAAGTCTGGTATAGCTTCTATTTCGCGATCGCCTTCTTTGTCAAAAAAAAATCTTGATGGATTTTACACAGTAAGTTCGGTAGAACCTATAATTTTTAAGCATTTGAATGACTGTTAAACGTATTTCTACTGGAATTGCTGGTTTAGACAAAATTTTATCTGGAGGTTTAATTCCTAATCAAGCTTATTTAATTAAAGGTCAACCAGGTAGCGGTAAGACCACATTGGGGCTTCATTTCCTTAATACTGGTGTGCTGGCAGGAGAAACGAGTTTATTTATTAGTTTTAGCGAACCAGAAGCTAGATTACGTCGTAATGCTAAGCTCATAGGAATTGATATCGATGAAGTAAAATTTCTCGATCTTAGTCCCACGGCAGATTTCTTTACCGAAGATCAAACCTACGATATTTTTTCCCCAGCCGAAGTCGAAAAAGCCCCAACCACTCAAAATATAATCGACACTATCAATCGCCTTAAACCTCAACGAATCTTTTTAGATGCCATAACTCAATTTCGCTTTTTAGCATCAGATTCCTTTCAGTTTCGCAAACAAGTGCAATCTTTTTTACGCTTTATGATCGATCGCGATATAACTCTATTATTTACTTCCGAAGGGAGCGATCGCAATCCTGATGACGATTTACAATTTATGAGTGATGGGGTAATTCAGCTACACATGACTCCAGAAACCCGTAGCATTCAGGTTGCCAAATTTCGAGGTTCTGGTTTTAGTAAAGGCTATCACGATCTAGAGTTGAGCGATCGCGGAATCAAAGTTTTTCCCTGTTTGGGTATGGAAACTAAGGAATGCAAGTTTCTATCTGAAGCTATTTCTTCGGGTATTCCCGAAATCGACGAACTACTTTACGGTGGTATCGAACGGGGTACAACGACAATTATTAGTGGACCAAGTGGGGTTGGTAAATCCACTTTTGGGATTCAGTTTATCAAAGAAGCTGCGGGGAGAGGAGAACGTTCGACACTTTATGCTTTTGAAGAGGCAAAAGAAACAATACTCAAGCGTTGTGAAGCAGTTAATATTCCCGTCCAGGCAATGATTGATCGCGGTACTTTATCAATAATTTCGCTTGAGCCACTAGAATATACTCCCAACCAATTTATCGATTTAGTGTGCACCGAAGTAGAGCAGAACAACGCCAGAATAGTGATGATAGATAGCACATCGGGTTACAAGTTGTCGATGCAGGGACAACACTTAATCCGTCAGTTACACTCCCTTTGTCAGTATCTCAAAAACATGGGGGTAACAGTTATTTTAATTAACGAAACCCACACCATTGCAGGAGGAGAATTTAACCCTACTGAAGTTGGGCTTTCTTATTTGGCAGATAATTTAGTTTTTCTACGTTACTTAGAATTAGACGGTGAGTTGCGTAAAGCGATAGGCGTACTAAAAAAAAGAGTATCAGATTTTGAACGTACCTTGCGCGAATTTAAGATTACCAAATACGGGATCAAAGTAGGAGAACCTTTAACCAAGTTAAGAGGAATTCTCAGCGGTGTTCCAGAATGGATAGCAAAGGATAAATAAGTGACAAGTATGAATCTTCTAATAGTTGAAAATTTGTTATCACTAATCAATAGCTTAATCAAAAAGCCAAAATGAAACGTATTCTTTTACTAATAGAGCATCAACAAAATTGTCATTTATTATCCCAATGGCTTACAGGACAATACCAAATCTTGTCTCCTCAAGCTGAAGAAGACTTTGTGGCTGAGGGGGAACAACTGCTGAGACAAACTTTTGATTTATGTTTTATTGACTTTGGCGCGATCCACCAACTACGCCAACAAATGCTTGCTAGACGAGAAACAGAGATACCTACCTTCTTACCTTTTGTTTTTCTTACTTCTCAGCAAGATATTGGGCTTTCTACAGATCATTTAGAACCCTTAATCGACGATCTGATCTATCTTCCCATCAAAAAAATTGAATTGCAAACTAAGTTAAGGGTATTATTGCGATCGCGCTCTTATTCGTTACAGCTAAAAGATGCAAAAGAGCAACTAAATGATGCTCTATCAGAAGAAAAAGAACTTAACCAGCTTAAATCCCGCTTTGTTTCCATGGTATCCCATGAATTTCGTAACCCCCTCAATAGTATTTCAGGAATGGCACAAATTTTAAAAACGTATGGCGATAACTTATCTCCTGAAAAGAAAGCAGAAGTTTTTAGTCAATTACAGCGCAATGTCAGCAAGATGACCCATCTTTTAGATAATGTATTGATTATTAGCCGTAAAGACGTGGGTAAACTTAAATTCAACCCAGCACCGCTAAAGTTAGAAGCTTTTTGTAGCGGTCTAATTAGTGAAATTCAAACAGTTTTTAATCACAAACAAACAATTAACTTGGTTTACCAGGGAGAACAACCAGAATTTAATTTAGATCGTCAACTACTGCATCATGTTCTAACTAATTTACTGGCTAACGCTTGCAAATATTCTCCTCAAGATAGCATTATTGACTTTGAAATATCTTGCCAGTCTTCAGAAATAATATTTACCATTTGCGATCGCGGTATTGGAATTCCAGCAGAAGATATTCCCCAGTTGTTCAATGCTTTTTATCGCGCTGGTAACTCAGAAGGATTTCAAGGTACAGGCTTGGGACTGGCGATCGCTAAACAATATGTCGCTCTTCATCAAGGTGCGATCGCAGTTACTAGCGAGTTAAATGTCGGCACTACTTTTGAAGTTACTATTCCTATTTGCAATTAAATAATAATTTCCATAATAGTCAATCGATTGATATAAACGGGTAGCACCAGAATCGTAGCTCCACATCACTAGTGCTGCACAACTAGCTAAAGCAATTGTAGCAATTATAGACAGAACAATATCTTTTTTGATTGATTTTCAACTTGGAGACTTAATGTTTGGCTGTTTTACAACAGAGTTGGAGTTGGATAAATAGAAAAACCAGTAAGCTCCTCCAACTACCAAAAAGTAGCGGACGAGAATAATAATTAAAAAGGTGAATAAATAATATAGCCAGAGTTGCATTAAATTAATTGTTACAATGTGAAGCCTGTCATCTCTTCCGTAAACGAAAGAATCAAAAATTTGACTTAGGGCAATGGCAGACAAGACTTTTGATTTGCCTTGCCCTTAATTTGCAATTTACTGGTTAATATCTCTTTCGATTACATCACCATCAGCATCAATTTCTAATTCTTCGCGGCGTATAGTTTCACTAGCCTTTACAGTTTCTTGGTCTACTTCTTTACGAACGCTTACTTCTTCACGAACAAAAGCTTGCTTCTCAATATTGGCAGTTTCTTCGTAAAGTTCAACCTGAGCTACTTCTCCAGCTGCAAAATTAGCAGTACCAGGGCTAACTACAGTTCCTTTTGCAGCATCTGTACGTTCAATGACAATACGTTCTTTTTCTATAGGTACAGCAACGCTGGCTGTTTCAGTTTCAACTCGCTTACCAACAGACACTTCTGCAGCTTTGGCACGCTGTTTATTAACCATCAAGCGTTCTTCATATAGTCTGATTTTCTCGTCGTCAGCTATGTCAGTTCTGGTTCTAATGTCTTCGTCTACATCAGTAACGGCAGTTGGTTTTGCTCCTGGAACATCATAAATGCCAAATTCTTCTACACCGTGACGATTCATGATTGCATCTGCACGGGCAATTTCTGCTGCTGTGCCGTTAACTATGACGAGGAAGCTGCCACCTTTGACGCGATCGTTGTATACTTTTGCTTTCTCTTCGGGAATTCCCAAGCCAATCAACGCACCTATCAATCCCCCAGCAGCAGCACCGATACCCGCACCAGCCAAAGTAGTGGCGATCGCCGTTGCTTCTGCTCCAGCTAGCAAAATTGGACCAATACCAGGAATTGCTAATGCACCCAAACCAACCAATAAACCAGTTATACCACCTAAGGCACCGCCAGTTAATGCTCCAGCTGCTGCTCCATCGTCAGCTTTGTTGCCTATCTCCTCGGTAGTTACTGTACCGCCTATTTCATCAGCATCTTTAGCAATAACAGACACTCTGTCCATATCATAACCATCGTCTTTGAGAGCGCGAATTGCTGCTTCTGCCTCATCTCGACTATAAAATAGTCCAGCAGCGCGTTTGTAGTAGGTATTTTGCATAATTTCTATCCTTAACTGTTTACAAAAAGTTTCTAGCTAATTAAAAAGCCGATCAAGCCAGCAATTAAATTAGTGAAAGTTCAGTTGTTAGGAATAATATTCACACTTTTTTGAGTAGAATCCATCTATCTAAAGGACAACAAGACTTTAAAATATCTTTGATGTGTCATCGTTTGAACAAAATTTGAACAAAAATTATGAGGTTCTAGCCGAAACTTCTGAAAGGATAATTCGAGTTGTCGTGATTTTTTCTTGAAGGCAAACCGAGATTGAACGGAAAAGAGGCAAAAGTCTATTGATAGAGATGCAACCTCAAATTACTATTTGTTAATACAATGTTTTTTAGACAATAAAGAAACCAGAAAGAAGGAAAACTGAATTATTCATTACTTCATTAAGAAAATATCTACATAATGTTTAGAGAGCAAAACCAGACTCCAAAAGCCGATATTTTAGCGATCGATGACACACCAGAGAATTTAGCTTTATTGTCTCAGATGTTAAGGGAAAGAGGTTACAAAGTTAGAAGCGTAACTAAAGGTTCTACCGCATTAAGAGGGGCAAAAGCAGCACCTCCAGATTTGATTTTACTGGATGTCAAAATGCCAGAAATGAACGGTTACGAAGTCTGCCACCACTTAAAGGCAGACGATCGCACTCGTAATATTCCTGTGATCTTTATCAGTGCCTTGGGAGATGTTTTTGATAAAGTCAGAGCTTTTCAAGCTGGTGGTGTAGATTATATTACTAAGCCGTTTCAAGTAGAAGAAGTTTTAGCACGGCTAAATACTCATCTGACTATTCGTAATCTACAAATACAGCTTCAGGCTCAAAATGCACAGTTGCAGCAGGAAATAGCTGAAAAAACTGCCGCTGAAGATAAATTTGCTAAAGTTTTTCGTACTTGTCCTAATCCTATTGCGATCGCCACTTATCAAGAAGGACATTTGTTAGAAGTAAATAAAAGTTTTCTGCAAATGAGTGGTTATACAGAAGTAGAAGTAATTGGTAAAGATCTTAATCAGATTTATTCTTTATCAGCCTTTGAGCAATACGATCGAGCATTGCAAAAATGCCAGTCCCAGGGTTTTATTCGCAATCAAGAACTAGAATTTAAGACAAAATCAGGTCAAATTAAAACGGTTTTACTCTCTCTAGAGTTAATTGAATTGGGGGGAACTAAATGCACTATCCAAATTATGAACGATATTACTGAACGTAAACGCTTAGAAAATGAATTTATTTCCTTGGTTAGTCATGAGTTGCGTACTCCGATGACTTCTACTATAGGGGCATTAGACTTATTAAATTCCGCTCAACTGGGAACATTAAGCGATCGCGGTAAGCAAATTTTACAAGTTGCTATTCGTAATACAGAGCGTTTAATCCGTTTGGTAAACGATATCTTAGACTTAGAACGGATGAAATCAGGCAAAATTGCCATTGAACCAGTACAGTGCGATCTTCAATCGCTTTTAGTTCAAGCTACAGAGACTATGCAAGCAATGGCAGAAAAAGCCCAGGTTAAATTGCTACTAGAAGATTGTACAGTTTCTATGAGACTCGATCCAGATCGCATTTTACAAACATTGACTAATTTACTGAGCAACGCCATTAAATTTTCTGAACCTGGGGGAACTGTAAAATTAACAGCAAATATCGATGGCGATCGCTGTCAGATTGAAGTGGCAGACACAGGTAGAGGAATTCCTGCTGATAAATTACAGTCTATCTTTGAACGTTTCCAACAAGTAGATGCTTCCGACTCCCGTAGTAAAGGGGGGACAGGTTTAGGATTAGCTATTTGTCGTCATATTGTCGAGCGACATAACGGCAAGATTTGGGTACAAAGTGTTTTAGGACAAGGAAGTACCTTTTATGTCAGTTTACCCTTAAAAGGTCGATAGACTGTTTATCTTTCCAGTTACTTTTGAGAAATTACTTTTTAACATTATGTTATTCCCTAATTATTCTCGATCGCTTTTCCCAGAAATTTAACTAAATGCCACCGCTAAATTCTCTATTTATTCCCGATCGCGTTTTAAACTGATTAAACTAAATTTAGTTAAAATAGCCAAATATCATGAGCAAAAGTATTTTGATTATTGATGATGAAGAAGACGTCAAAGAGATCGCTCAAATGGGACTAGAAATGGCAGCCGATTGGAACGTCATTACCGCCAGTTCAGGACAAGAAGGATTAAGTTTAGCAGAAACCAATCAACCAGAAGCAATTCTCCTAGACTTAATGATGCCAGATTGGGATGGGAAAGAAACCCTAAAACAACTTAAAGCTAATCAAAATACAGCAAATATCCCCGTGATTTTAATGACTGCTAAAACTCAATCAGCGATCGCACCAGAGCTAACGGAGTTAGATTTAGCTGGTATTATTACTAAACCATTTCGTCCTCTACAGTTACCAGAACAAATTAATCAGATTTTAGCTCAAAGATGAAAAATAGAAATAGAATCAGATTCTAATGCAGAATGACTATTATTTTGGAGAGATCTAGCATTGTTATTCTCATGGTAAAAAAACCCCCGAACTCAGGTTAGGTTAACTAGCCAACGTGAGCGTCCAACGAATTTAATTCGTTATGTCTGAGAGAAACAATTTGTTTCCTAAGAGTTCGGAGTTCGTAATTCGGAGTTATGATTTTTTTAACGAAAGAATGAGGGTTTCAAGGCTATCTAACTACTATCCAAACTTGAAAAATTGCAGTTTTTAGCTTTGTCGAACTGACGTTAGCCAAGTACGAATAACAAATGACGATTAACATTCTGAAGCAGTTTGATAAACTTGTCGTTCTCGATTAATAAAAATCTCCGCTAATGCTTGATAGGCTTCAGTCCAAGCTGTCATGACTTCTTCCGTTGCTGCATCTCCCAAAACATCTTGAATTGCTTGTAACAAACATTCCCCTACAATGGGATACTGTTCTGGTAAAACGTGAGTTTTTACGTGACGATGAGCGATCTTATCTACCATTGATGTTAATTGTTCGAGATCGTCGATATGACTGGCATAGCTATACACGGCATTAGCAAGTTTGACTGGTTGACTACCATTAGCTTGTGCAGACATATCGAACTGTGCTTTCACTTCTGGATATTTGTTAAACATAATCTCGTACATCCGAGTGGTAGTTTGTTTGCCATATTTTTTGAGTACGGGGGCAGTAGACTTAACTATATCGATTGTTTTTTGGCTAATTGCTTTCTTTGCTGGAAAATGTTGGGATAAAGTCAGAACAAATGCCAAATTTTCTTTCGTTTGCACAGCGTGAGGGACATTAGCTGGCATAAACACAAATACCCCTGGGGCTAAAGCAATATCTTTCCCTTCTAGAGTTAAGTTACCTTCTCCTTCCATTACGGTTATCAAGGCGTTGCGCGTAGAAGTATGTTCTTTGATTTCTGTACCTGCTGTCAAACAAAACAAATTATATTGACTGTTGTTGTCTTGGAGTAAAACTTTATTGAGGATGCCATTGGTGGGATATTCAATTAACTCCTGAAAAGTTCCTGTAAAAGACTTGTTAAATGTTGAGATGACATTATTCATAATTTTATAAACTCCTATTTATTGCCAAACTCGATACTCTTACTCTGACATTAAGTTTCAGTCCCGTCTCTGAGGTAGCTCATGTTTAGTCAAAAACTTTTGTTGAGCAAGTATTGGACTTTGGACAAAATTTGATTTTTTGACTTTTGTTTCCCATTATGTTTGATTATTTCAATCAATATTTCAGTCAAATTCAGGACTTGGAAAACTCAGTTAAATTCAGGATTGTTGAGCTACACACTTCCATCCTCTCCGTTGTGATCGCTTTTCTGTTTTCAATTAAGCTATTTTTGTCCAAAGTCCAAGCAAGCAGTTATTTGTTCTGAAACCAGATTTAGCGATCGCCATTTACTAAAATTTCTAGAATTCCCAAAATAGTTTTCAGTTATAATAATTAAATTGGGACTATTTGCTAATTAATGCTGGTTAAAGGCTGCTCGTCAATTACTCAATTAAAACAAATCTCTATCTTTCAAGATTTAGCTACAACCCAACTAGAGAGTCTAATTCCCTACAGTTACGTTCGAGAATATCAGCAAGGTGAGATAGTAATCCACGAAGGCGATCGCATCCCTCAGCAACTTCATGCTTTAATTACAGGGAGACTAGAAATCAAAAAAACTACTGTCAAGGGGAAAGAAACAGTAGTACGTCTGATTCCAGCAGGAGAGCTTTTTGCTGCACCAGCTATTTTTGGCAACAGAATTTCTCCCGCAACGGTGATATGTCAAGTAGAATCGCAAGTATTAACTATCGATCGCGAAGCTTTATTAAAGGCGATATCTAACTCACCAGAGATTAGTTTAAGGATATTAGAAGTATTTAATCAAAGACTGCAACAACTCCACAATACAGTACACGGACTAATTTCCGAACGAGCAATAGTGCGTTTAGTTAGAATAATTCAATATTATCGCGATCGCGATGGTACTTACTCTGTAGCAGAAGGAGATCGTTTAAATATTCAACTACCTTACTATCAAATTGCTCGCAGTATTGGTATTACCTACGAAGAATGCGTGCGGTTGTTTAAAAAACTCAAAGGAGTAGTAATCTACCAAAGAGGCGGCAAAATTATTGTTAAAGATTGGGAAAAATTAGAATCAGTAAGTAACCTTGTTTAACGTGAGTTTGATGAGTCCAAAATTGACTAGTTTTTAGAGAGTGAATAGGCAATCGGCAATCGGGAACAGCTTATTCTTTCGTTTCTATTAATGAAGAATTAAACCCCAAATAAAATCTGTCGAACTCAGGTTAATTCAAGTCTCAGCTATGAAATTAAAATCTCGTCTCGATCTTACCGAACATAAACTTGCTCTTTACTTATATTCTTATAAACTTTCCACAAGTCGTATTTTCTTTCAAGCGACATAACTATTGAGTTAAAAACTGAAATAATATTAGTGGGTAGAGTTATTGGCGATCGCCTTGCAAAAATTTACAGTTAAAACTAAAATCTTGGTATAATTGTCGCTCGTATTCAACCAGTTCAAGATTGCAATTGAAAACACAATATTTTGAATCTTGTTTATTATTGGTTTTTATGGTTTTAGCTAACATCAGTGATTAATTGAATTCTGCTGTTTGAATATTCGATTTAAAGAAAATCCAAGTTCGATCTACATCAAGCCATCCCGCGCTAACGCAACGGGGAATAGTGTATCCGCCAAAAGTTTGTTCGGCTTCGACTTCGGTGATAAAAGTACTATATTGCCACTGTCCTGGTTCCCGTGCATCGCTCCATCGAGGTAGAGAAATTTCTAAGAGTTTTCCTTCAGCATCGATAGTTAAGGTTAATACTACGAGTTCATCATCTACTTGAAAATTAGCTTGAATGGTGTTTTTGGCAACCGCCTTCCAAGCCACATTGTATTGAGGCAAAAGAGCAGAGGGAAACCAGATATACTCAGCCCCCAATCTACCCGCAGCCGAGCGATTGACATCTTTACTTCTAGCATCAACCAAGGGAATCAAACCCCACAAAGAAAATTTAGTTCGACCTTGACCTCGATAGTAATAATCGGCACCGCTAAAGTTCATGCCACCTTTTCCGACGTTTGGTTGCCAAATAAATCCTGGAGAGATGGAAATAATTTGCGATGCTTTCATGGGTAGCCAATCTGCATCGGGTTTCGAGCGAAAACTTCCCCTCATTTCTATTTCGACATAAGTAGCCAAAGGCGTTCCAGGAGCGATCGCGTGTAAGAAATAACGCTGTACTGATTCGTCTAAATCTGCAACCATATCTGGATTAAAAACTAAACCTGAAGGTTGAGATCTAAGAGAACACCAGATTTCTTTAACTAAGCGATCGTATCTGAGGCGAATCAGCAGCAGAAATAAGAAAATAGCGCTCGCACCAGCGACTATAATCTGCAAGACTTTATCCATAGTTTTTTGCTTTTCGCTCTTACTATTCAACAAATACTATTCAACAAAAAAAACTTGAGAAACTTATGAGAGTTGATTGCAAAGTTTTAATTTAAATAATGAGATTGTGTCGTGCAAATTTTTAGTGGCTTAAGATTTGGGCGAGCGCTATTTTTTTGGTTATTTAAGCAGGTAGGCGTAATTACAAGAGTTTACTTTTGTAGCTATAATCTGCAAGCCATTGACTCTAAGCTTTTGTAAGCATAAAGTCTATTTTAAAAGAGATAAAAAACTGCTTTGCAGCATTACAATTCAGCAACGCTAATAATTTAATGGCACCCAGCTACTTACAATCGCGCTTTAAACAAACGTAAAAGCAGAATCGCTGAGAGCAAGATCGGGAGAAACGTCTTGTAAGGTAGCAATTACTTCTTCTCTGGCTGAAGTACCAGGATCGTAGAGCAAGTCTGCATCAATCGTTCCTGTTTCAGAAGTAAAGAAGTCCAAGATATAAAGATCTGCCGAACCTTTTAACTGAATAGTATTACGACTGGCAGCAAAGTCAGTAATAAAGGCTAAATCAGATTCACCTACTGTGAGAGGATCGCCGTCATCATAGAAAACATTAGCTTCATCTCCTAAAACAAAGGTATTATGACCCGCGCCACCAGTTAAAATATCGACTTCGCCAGTACCAAATCCTGATAATTCATCTCCTGGATT
>JAAUYG010045749.1_pt1 | contig 10818 bp, 7 predicted proteins | sample 7278091 | NCBI WGS metagenome assembly JAAUYG01 (sample SAMN14350201, study PRJNA611818) | marine sediment metagenome | isolation source: surface marine sediment (0.6m) | place: French Polynesia: Moorea | collected 2018-08
AGGCAGGTTCTATCAACAACTTGACACTGCTGTAGACAACAAAGGTAAACCTTACACCATTTTCGTCAGTCCTACACATACAAAAGTTTAATTAGTCATTAGTCTTTATAGAGGTGGTCGGCTTCATAGTTAATGGTGTAGGCTAGTATATAAGTCACTTTCTTTCAACGCTTTGTGTTAAAAAAGTCCATAAGAATTGTTCCAATGTGCTGTCATTCAGGATAACTGTAAGCCTGGATGTTGTATCTGCAAAGAGTGATACACTGATCTTCTGAGACCGCTAAACAATTTAAGACACTATATAAGAATCAGGGAAACATGAGAAAGAAGACAAAATATTATATAAATATATATATATAACCAAACCTAGCAATTAAAATTGACACTGGAAGTTTGCCTCATGTATATTCAAATTCCTATTAAGTTTTGTTGTACATGTGCTAAAATATCAGGGGGAAGTATACATGTATAACATGTATAAGGCATACTACCGCTCTTATTTTGCAATAATTACTAGTGTACGTGTTTATCCTATGTCCATGATGTCTGGGGATGGCAGTTTTAAATCTAACACATTAGGTAAACAGAATCATGAGAATCAATATAAAAGATTGTAACAGAGACTTACACCTTACATGGAAAAAAATCCATTCTGGGTGCTTGAATCCTGCGGCTACTTAACTGGTACTACATCGAACTACATCTGCTTACTAGACAGTCATTTGCAAGATGCAACACATCGTTGTGAGAAACAATATTTCATAACCACAGCCAGTATTAATCATTTGTTAATTCTTCCCATCGTCGTCGGATAATTGTTTGTAGTTCCCGTCGACAGAATCCCTTGTAAACGTGCAGTGTAGCTGTGTATGTAATACTAATAGCTCTAATTATCACCCGCATGTATATTGCCCGTGCACTCTCAACCACATACAGAAGCAGTGATTATATTGCCGGTTTTCATATATAGCTTGTTCTTTCCATTGGTACATTTCCAGAAAATATTCCTTTCATTTTCCATGATTAAAACATGTGCAGTTATTTATCAACAACTGAAATATAAACCAACGCAACCCGTGATTAGCAGATTAGCCAATTGGTGCGCAGCAAGCGGTACATTCGGCACTCCTCGGGTCGGAAACGGCCGAGCTATGCCCTGCCAGCTATTGGCGAGAAAGATTCCCGCTGAATGTCGCAATTGTCAAAAAAGCTTTTCACCACTGTGGCGAAGGTATGGGGCATTTCTTTCGCCACATGGGTTTTATTTTTGCATTTGGCGACGTGGCAAACGGCTAGCGCGAGCCCAGATATCTGATAGATATTTTGTCACACACTATATTAGTTCCTCACATTCTAATATAAAATTCACCATATTCACACTATAGTCTATCATAAAATTAATTTAGTGTCTAATAAACTTTAAATAATCTGCTAAGTGTTTGGCCAATGCTATACTAGTATATACCATGTACTAGTATACTTGTATATTTGAAACAAATGAACACAAAGGCTGGAAATCGAAAGAACAATCAAAATGATTATCATGATTATTAGTATTTAATGTTGCAATTGCGCAAAAAATGTTACAGAAAGCTGTATTATTTGTTGCAGGCCGAATCCATTCGGCAGTGGTCAGTGGCGTGAATGTAGATTCTCGTAGTGTGACTGTGGAATGGTTTGAAAAAGGAGAAACCAAAGGAAAAGAGGTATAGTATGCATTTTATCAGGCTGGTACATTAGCAATCAGAGGGTGAGGCTTGGGCCAGTTATACTGTAATCAGGATCATTTTTTGCAATTAGAAAGCCCTGAAGCATTTGAACGGTGCAAGCTTGTATCTGGTCATGCTGATGTACTTATGCCAAATACTAGTAATTTCCATCCAAGAACATCATGTACATATCATTGATATCAATGCATGTACTATTCCATAATGATGTACTTCTGCATAATCAAGTACTTTAATCATGTTTTACTGATAATAAATATAAATACTCTCACCACTGGTACTGGCCATCTCATTGTTTCTGGTATGATCAGATGATCAAACACATACTACCCCGGTAGTATACAAGGACTCATAATCGATGTCATCACCATGATTATGAGTTATCTAAGTGCCAAATAAATCCTTGTTTTGTATTGTAAATCTGATGATGATCATCATGAACAGAATGAATGTTGGTATGATCAGCATGATCTGAGCTCTACTGTGTTTATGTACCTAACTAATCATTTTAATGGCTAGAATGCCAGGCCGAGAGGGGCAACAAAGAAAAGGTGGAAGGAAGGAGAAAGGGGGACAATGCAAGTTACTCTGACTGCATTTTGTCATTTTTGTGCAACTCAAATTTTAATATTAAAGTCCCCAGTTACTGTTTAGTATTCTTATGCATATTTCAGTGCTGAAAATGTCATTCCCAACCAGAACAGTATTCTGGTTAGAAATGAACATTTCAGCCAGAACAGTTAAATATGATGCATATACCATTGTATACCAGTAGTGAAATGTTTTTGGGCTGTACACAAGTGACATGATACAGTATTGAGTTTACATGGTTTAAGGAAGCAAAATTGTTTATTACTGGCCCATTGGACCAGTAATTTAAAGTGAAAGTTCTGAAAATCGTACCAGAATACAATTGATCACTGTTGATACATGTGATACCTGTAGCATGCCTAGATCATGCAGATAAGCATGATACATGTGATAAGTGTGCATGTTGTGCATACAGATCAGATATGCATGATACATGTGATATGTGTGATCCATGTATATTATGTACGTGTATATGGAACTTTAGATGATACAAATTGTACACCAATAGTGGCAGTGCCTGCGTAGTACTCGGTACATGCAGGCTGCAGCAAGTCATTGGAACGAAGAAAATTGAGAATATGATCAGATGATACATGTATCAGTATACATGTATATCATGTATATTATTAATATTTAGTTAGCAGTTGTCACCGCCCTGATCATGCTGAGTGCTGACAGTGTAATTACATGTATCATGATCATGATGATTATGGTGATATTGGCTACACCATGTACACCTGTCTAATTCTACATTTGCCAACTTGCTGGCAGCATTGCCAAAAGGCCCAAAACACATGATACTCCTGCATGCTTCATTGTGCTTGTTGGTATTGAATTTTCTCTCACAGTGACTGGGTCCAATACCAGTATTGATTTGTTTGATCAATGTTGATTAGTCTCGTGTCTCATTCACATCTTTCACTTTTCTAACATGTCTAACCTGCATGAACCTGTGGCAGTATGAATAGCATTGAGCCTGCAACATGTGTAAATTACAACATGTACAAGTTCTGAATAATTTTATTGTAATATCAGTAAAATGATGAATATTCAGGTTGCATGTGCATGATGTACATGATGTAAACCAACATAAACTGCTAATATCTTGGACCACATGTTTCTATTTGTCGTCATGATCATGTAGCAGGATATCATCATGACATGTACATGAGGTATATATGACGCTTGGCAGTGAGTCAGATGAACATATGATCATGCTGATCGTATTATTATCTTCCAGATTGAGTTAGAGGCAGTATATCAGCTTAACCCAGAGCTGCAGCCTCCACAGAATGGATCCGGTCGACCTGCACTGGAGCCCCAGGTAGCTGTCATAGTCTAGACCTTGTAGACCATGTAGACAGGATACAAGTTAGAACAAAATATCTTTTATTAACATTGTCTTGTTCCTCTTGTAGCAAGTTTTATGCACTGTACAATGTACGTGCTGTATGCACATGATGCACCAGCTCATTTTGTATTCTGTGAAGCTTTTAATGTTTTTACATTTGCACACGATCACACATTGCAAGAAAATGAACATCATTACATGTGATGAAGAAATGCTTCTCTTGAACTCTTCAGATACTATTCCCATGTTCATGCTATTAGCAGATAGCATCTGCCATCTGGTTTAATTTATTTGTACGAGTTACTCATGTTGCTAGTACTTATCTATGTTATCAGGTTATATGACTGTTATCTTAATTGTGGAACGTATTATTTTCTCATTCTAATCTTGGGGATAATGTGTACAGGTGAGGTTATCGGGTAATGTTAAGTGTACCACAATATTATAAATTAAGTCATCATGGTCATGCGAGTACAATCTGTATGGTCATGATGATGGTACATGGGTACAGTATGGAATTGAATAATTAGAACAGTAGAACATGGCTCCTCCTTCCCTCAGGCTGTATCATTTGTATCATACATAATACATTGGATGATATGTCTTGGGCAGCTTCAGCAGTTTTAGTTGCTCAATAGACCTGTAAACAGCATGCAGCCATATGCACAACTTGGGAATTTCTAACCTACCCATACACATCATGTAGCATGTATAGGTTGTGCATTGCATGCATTGAAAATCTCAGTTCCAAACGTACCTGTCATTCTAATTCAACACATTTTATCATTGTGTATCATGTGTATTCTACATGTTCATGTATACAGTATTATGGCTTACACATGTGTTACATGCAAGATATTGTTTTGCTCGAGACCGGAAAATAATAATAATCTAATCGGTTTAAAAATGTTGCGATAATCACAGTCAGTGGATATTATACATCGTGTACATGTTTATATGTACACGATGTAGATTTTCTAAAACACATAGAACACCATCTAGAATGTTTATATTGACATATATCACATGTACCATGTACAAGTACATGATATTATGTTATATTAAACATAAATGCTGAGGATGGCTGACAATTTTATCCTCATGATCATATGCATCATGGGATGGGAGTTCTCATGTAAGAACAGAACAACTATATACAGTGATATGGACATGATGAATGCTAGTATAGGTGCGCTACATCATTGTACAATTTGTGAATGTTTTCTTTCTTGCTGTTCCTTACGCTACAATAAAGGATGATAATGAGTATGACAACGACAGTATAGAGTGTGATCCTGCAGGAGATGCCTATGACGAAGGCAATGGGGACAGCAACACAATCAGTCGGCGCCATCAGGTCGAGCCAGAAAGATTCCAGCTTCCTCATGTCGTTAGTTTCTGTCAGGCTGTCCTAAATACTGTGCCCTCAAAATTCTAGCTGGTTTTGTTTTTTGTTTTTGTACTAAACATACTAGACTATGTGATAAGCTATATACATCACCTGTACATGTACGCTTCTTTTTGTATACTTGTTCCTACGTTGCTTTACCCATGTTTACAGGTTCTGTCATTTGAAACTTTTCTGTTGCTGATGTTTTGGACATTTTTTTGTGGGTTTTATGTTTTGCATTTTATTTTGTATAGTAAATGTAGCACTGTGTAGTACTGTGGTACCAATGTCATCTCTTGCCATATTCATTCCATTAAGCACACTAAGCACTCAGTGTCTTTAACATGTTTCGGAAATCTGTAAAAGTTTACTCTTTAGAAGAAAATAAAACAAGATTTTCATTTGAACTGCCAGCTAAGCAATGAGGCACTGCTGAAAGGCCTTTGGACATGTTGGAAACCATACTGTGCTCCTACTCATGCTACTAGCATGAGCATATGCACATGCTTAATAGAATGGATATAGCTGAATGTTCATGATGTTACTTATTGTGCCTTCTCCATTGTTGTATTTTATGTCATTTTTATGTGTCATAATATTTGCATTCCATTATTCAATCAACATGATTGACACATATGATTTGTACAGATAAAATAAATGACATCTTATTCTCATCAACACAACCAAAATGATTGGTGCGCCAAGTGACGTACATGTGTATTACCATATCAATTCCATGACCCTTCTTGTTCTTCATCATGTTCATCATTGTTCATGACATCATGTCTTTTGTGGTGAACATGGTGAATTGACAAAATGTGTATTTTGGAAAGTTGTGTCTAAAGATAGAAACCGTGTCGTCCCATTTAACATGAATTTTTTATATGGATGTTACAATGTACTTTGCAAGGCTAATGGAGATACTTTTTTTAACATATGATACTGGTACTGGTAGCATAAATGATGCCACATTAATTAGTGTACTCTGGCTTTAGAATTGTATAGGAGCACAAGGAGAGAAGTTCCACCATATACACGTTGCAAGCCTTTACTATACATACATGTATCAGTATGTCTATAGATTTTGTTTACTATGACAAATGTACCATGTTCAGCAGTCTGTTGAGCCTTCGTGAGTGTTCATTGAAATAATCCATACATGTTGGTGCAATGGCCTGGCCCTCCATTTAATATGTTTAACATGTTTTAGACTTATTCCACTTTGAAAACTACCCGTCAGTGACCCTTGGTGACAGCAATATATTTTCAGCCTAAAATATCCCTGTTAGTATGATTATCGATTATTGGGTCATAAAATCCCATGTTAAAGTACAGGGACCACTACTAGTATTTGTTTTATTAGCATAATAATGCAGGTGTAGTACCCTGGACTCCATTGTCATGTTGACCCTGGCTGTACTTTTATAATGTCTTCATGTTTTAACCCTTTAGTGCATATAGTGAGTAGACTATTTACACATGATGGTACATGTAGTTGACACATGCATATGGTACTACCATATACATATGTACAACTAACTACTACTGGCAGCTTACAAGTGTCATCCTCCAACAAAATAATAGTTTACCATCACCATGATCACCTGATCACTGTTTCCTCACTTTCCTGTAACTATGCGATTTGTTGTCATGTTCATAATATACATGGTGCATCCGTGCATGTAATATATGCAACTAAATGTATGTCATACTGTTACATCATCTATGTGCATGATATAAACTTTCTCTCTCTTGTGTATCTAGAGCATATTCTTCAGTCTCCCTGTTGCAAATTAAACATGTTAAATGGCCGTTGGTCATGCTACAGAATTTATGTGCATAACATGCATAATATAACACGAAAATCCACTGCCAGTGTGGTCTTTGTACCGGGAGTAAATACTTTTTTGTAAACATATTGTTTGCAGAAAAACTACTAGTAAATCATAGGTAAGTGAGAACTTGTATTAGAAATTTCAAGCTTTGCAATCATATCTTTGGCCTAATACTGAATGTGTTATAAGAAGTCGGGTTTAGTGCCCATCGAAATAGATTTAAATAAACTTTGGAAACCCAGATTCTAATGTGTGAATCTCTTTCTCATGTGTCTTCCAACAGAGCAACCGTGCTTTGATTGAGCAGCAGTCCAATAACTCCCCTATGGTTAAAGAAACTCCACGAAACAACAGTCGACGTAAGTATACTTCAGGGGGCGTTCTCCAAGTTAATCTGCAAATCTTGATCTGCAACTATTGGAAGCTTGATCTACATGATCTATGGAATCATGGGAATGGTATGCATGGTCAGTAGAGTGAGCATGTGAGACACATCGGTGCACATGTTCGTATATTTCTTTAACGTGTTTAAGTTGAAGAGTTGCATGTCACATGTGAGTAGCGGGCATTTTGAGTTACAGAAATTTGTCAAACTTGTATATGTATATTAGTACAAGTGTACATATACAGCACGTATATGTCAGGTTTATGTTTGGCACGATTCATGTTGCATGTTCCAACATATAAATACAGGTATCATGGTATTGTGCAAATAATTGTTTTGCATGATCGTGTCTATCAGTGTGTCTACCGGTATACCATACAGTGACATATATATATGTCCACTGCCCAGCCTGTCTTGTTGTACTATTGGATACTTAGATACATAGAGCGTTAACTCTATGTTAGGTTAACACCCCTGTCAACATGTTTAAGGCCCGTGTGTCCCTTCGCACTGTGTGGCTGTTAAACATAGAAACAAGACTGTTCTTAATGATCACCTTATAGTTTGGACATTATGCAACATGCACATGTATCATTGGTATGGTAACCATGGTAACTGCAAAACACACAGCTGATACAGTTCCCATATAACATGTATAGAGATAAATTTGTTCCATATTAAAACTCGATATTACCATGAGTACCTCATACCAGACCAGTCTACATGGTTTACCATGTTTACAGCATGCTAACCCCAGTAATCAGGTAATATATTCATTACCTGTTCTTTACCAAAACCCTACTTTGGAAAGCACCACATCATTGATGCAACCAAGGCAGGGAGCAGCTACAGAATACAATCCTAAATCACTACCTGTTTGGGGATATGGGAGACTGAGATGCAAAAAGAATAAAATGATTCACTCTTTCACTCATTTTCCTGCTCTACAAGAGTCCAGTCTCAGCAAGGGCCTAGGATACAAGGGTCTGATAACCTAGTTGAACGTGCAAAGGTGACCCAACTAGGGTCATGGATCAGGCAATCTTTTCTACCTGTCTTGCACGACATTTTCAGAGATATCAGCAGCTTCTCCACTATTAGAATGATTGAGCATAGAACATATATCTCTCAGACCATGCAGACAGCTGAAACATGTGAAATAGGGAGTATTTTTACTGAGACATTCCTAAAGAAAGTGATTTACGGCAAGAACTTTGTATGTGCACCCATACATGAATGACCAAAACTTTCATATACATGTACATGAACCCATATAGATTGGCTAAAGCATGAAAAGGTGCATATTGACCAAGGGTAGCGTGGCTTCCACATCATCATGCAAATAAAATGAAATAATTATGTTGCAAATTTGTCGCGCAAAATACTTTCTGTTGGTAGAGCCACCCGTTGCTGGCAGTGAAATCATGGTGGCCCATGTAATGTAACATGTAAAAATAACATTAACCGCTGGCAATTGTTCTGACTGTGCACTGAAGTCAATGTATACTAGTGCCTTATTCTTCACGTCAGGATTATATTAAACATCGCCAAGCCTTCAGAATGCTTAGGCCACTTGCCAGCTGGTTGGGCCATCTTCCCACTGATAAAGTGTCTATTCCCAGTTCTACTTGTTCTAGGGTTTTCTGCACATCTAACACATGTCCAAGTCTCCACTTGCTGTCATAGGTTCACTCTTTTCTCTTCGTGCTCTCAAGGACTGACAGTACATGTACTAGTAGTAGCACTCATTCTGTATATTTTGCTAGGAAAAAGCCACCGTGACAGCACCTGAGCATTGTCACCAGTGGTGACCTGCCCTGAAACTGAAAAACTTTGATAAAATAATACTGTATTCAACATGTTCACAAAAGCCTGTACTGGGTGAGGTTGGACATACAGAGCGTTTGTGGCATTCCACATGACACATCGTCAAATGCTATAACAAAATACCAATCTAAACAAATGTTAAACATGTTAAAGGGGCCAAAGGGCCAAGAGAAAACAATAAATAGAAAATTGGGCCTGTTTCACATGTTTCATATGTTATAGGTAAGAGCGCATAGAACCTGAGAATTGTGCATAAAACATGAGAACTGTCCAACTTGGAGGAAGCCGTTTATTGATGCCTGTAGTCCTGCAATGTGTATACATAATTTAGGGATACACATTCAAATGGTATGTTTAATAGCAATAAAAAATATTAAAGTCATTGATTTCTTCACATTTTTCAGGCCCTACCACAGGAGCAGGTAAAATGTGCCTTGGTTAGGGGCTTCTGTAACATGTGAATTTTGCCTTGTTTCCACAGCTCTCACAACACTGTCTTAAAAACCTTTACTGGACTTTCTTCATGTGTTTTTTTGCTGTCCCAAAGGCCAATTTTTACCCTTGAGTAACACTAGAAACCAATCACAAAAAAACTTACTTTCAATTTTGTGTTTGTACTTGTCCCTAATTTTTTCAAAAAATTTGTAAATGGTGAAGTTCTCAAACTAGGAAAAGGAGACCAAGATCTTGGTTAGGGAATAATTCAACATCTGCCTTATACCATGTTATACATGTTATATCATGCTTCGGACCCACAGACACAGACCATCCACTTGACCTGGAGTCTTGGTCATCGTCGACCCCGACGGACGAACAACAATAACATATCATGCTTACATGATAATACCTGACATGAGCTTTTATCCTTGTTGATTGGCATGCTATAACTTTTGATATCTGGCACAGTTTATCATGTTTCCAGAACTGTGTAGAGATGTATTTGGAAAATTAATTTTGTTTTTAAAAATCTAGAATAAGTACTGAGATGAAATGAGTAATGTGTCAATTTCAAAGAACCATAACTAAAAGCTTTCAGGTTAATCATGTTAATATACTAAAATGTAGTCACGATACATTTCTGGTAAACATGGTAAATGCCGCTCACAACATGCACAACATGGGACAATTTTGTGCCTTTGCCAACCATGAATGAAGTACTTTTTCCCTGATAGTTCTTTATGTTTAAAATTGCAGCTGTGATCAACATAATCAAATCTTCTATTCTTTAGAGCAATTACATGCATACTGTTTGATTCTAGGCCTTTTCTAAATGTCAGCTACTATTAGCATCTTTCATCAAAAACTGATCAACATAGCTTGCTTTTTCGGTGTTGTGGCTTTATTTTGTCTGTCTTTATTGGGGCATTGGGGTTGCCGACTTTTTTTTTTTTTTTTTTTTTCTCCTCCTTCCGCCGCCGAAAATGGCATTTCCGGAGGCCAAACGCAATGAAGGAAACCTTGTATCATGTGTATTGACCTGGTATTTTAGGAAAAGCTTCTTTTGGGTAGTCTTCAGAACAAGGGTAAATTTTTTGCCGGTGCGATCATTTTCTACCGAGTTATGGTCGTTTTTTGAGTAAAAATATAGCTCAAAAAACGTCCCTAACTTGGTAGAAAATGATCGCACCGGAAAAAATTCACCCTCGTTCTGAAGACTATGGTCTGTAAGAAGCTTGTCCTAAAATACCAGGACAATGCAAGGTTTCCTTCAC
>JAAUYG010150745.1_pt1 | contig 10818 bp, 12 predicted proteins | sample 7278091 | NCBI WGS metagenome assembly JAAUYG01 (sample SAMN14350201, study PRJNA611818) | marine sediment metagenome | isolation source: surface marine sediment (0.6m) | place: French Polynesia: Moorea | collected 2018-08
GGTCAACCTTTGTGTGGAGACTAGAAGGCGCTTGGATGACTACTTGATGGGGGCTGTTGTTAAAAGAAAAAACGCGCTAGTTCAGCAAAGGGCGACTGCCAATGGTGTCCCATGGAGGTTGAAGATTGGAATCTGTTCTTGGTTATTCAGATACACTTTGAGTACAAAACCAGAAGCAGTAGCGGCAATGCTGTGCGCTTTCTTCCCGAAGTTTCCCATTCACGGCAACGACAACCGGTGAGGTCGCTTTAAATCTGTTAAGATGCCAGTTCCACCGAAAGTGTTGTGAGAAAGAAGAAAACAGCGAGAAAATTCCGCATCTCTTCCCGTTTCATTTTGTCTTATAAATTGGCAGGTACCACTTGCAAGCGTTTCGCCATCTTTACGTTTTGGCATCCGAACCTCGAGTGATTCTGCCAAAGGAAGTAAACAGCGGTTTGGCCTGCTACGTGCCGATACAAGTGAAGTTCAAGGTGAGTCAAATCTTCAGAAAAAAAGAAAAAAAAAGAGCAACCCTTCAAATGAAGAACCGATGGATAAGTTCCGTGTCAATTATTTTCAGGACACAGACGATTACCAGGACCAAAAGTATTCCTGCATGGCGCCGTGCATTCTGCCAGAGCTGCATTTATTGGAGGAGGTAGTTCAGTTTCAAAAAAAAAAAAAAAAAAATGGGGGGAACAATAGAAAGTTTTTTTTTGCATTGGATGAATTGCATTTTGTTTGTCAGCTCAATGCCTCTTGAAATGAAACGATCACTTTATTTCTGTTCCTTCACAGATCAGGGTTCTGGGGCCAAGATACTGGCCAATTGTGTTCTCGTCCGAAAAGCACTGGTTTATTCTGAGGTACAAAGTCATCGCATCTTTGACTTTCTTGCGTAAAATTTCTTTGTCTCCGCGTGGTGCGTAACATTTGGCTTGTTCTGCTTTCAGCCAAATTTTACATGGATCTGGGTACTTGTTCGTGAAGCAGAGAGCAGGGCATCTGTCCTACAAGGAGGATCCCAAAGGTTACCACAGTGTCCTGTCCCGCTGTTTGACAGATGATGTGTCCGCCAGAGAAGAGTTGCCGGTTGGTACAGCTCTTCTTTGAGACCGTGGTCCTGACCACATTTCATTTCGTATTTGACGCCATTCAGCTCAACGCCAGCGGTGACGCCCGAGCACTGAGTCCAGGACGCAACTGGGCGCATCGCGTGGGCGTTGTATGTTTTTAGGCCTTATGGAGTTGTGTATGTGTCATCATCCTGGAGGAGCCCCCCCCCCGATCCCAGGACATGACCTGATCACTTGAATAGTGAGGGCACTCGGCCTTTACGCTGACAAAGCCTTCTTGTTGATTGAATAGGTTTGGGTGTGCCTAACACCAGGGTCCCTTGTACAGAGTCACGATCAATCGCCGTTGTCATTGCCATCCCCGACCACCCATGTACCTGGGTAGACAAGTCACTTTGTCGGGCTTTGGGCTTCCTGTTCCGCATGAAACACCAACACCAATAGGCACTCAAGCCAGTGTCTGCTGAATGGGCGAGTAGGACAAGCTGACCTGATGCACAGCATTCTGTTGTTTTTTCAGTCGGATGCAGTCAGGTCGTTTTCGTCTGACCCCAGAATCCTGGTGTTCGCTGAAAACTTCTGCAAGTCAAAGTCGTCAAAGGTTCGTTCCTATTTCTCTGTGAAAGAATTGCTTGTGTCCATGGGTACGCCCAGCCGTGCAGGAATGTGCATGGGATTCGGTGTTCCATCTCATTTGCCGAAAATGAACTTGTTTGCAGGAATATGATGTGTGCAATCACCTGTCGAGAGTGTTGTATGAATGCGTGAGCCACGAGAAACCCGAAGTGATATCAACCCACATCGCCATGCAACAGGTCAGTTCACATCTGCAACTTTTCCAATTGGAAACAACACAGGATGGCAAAAGATGTGTGATGTTGTCTCACAAAGTTCACTTCACAGCATCAGTTTGAAAGATTTTTCAGGCCGCGCGGCTGAAATTGGAGCGGCCTTTTTGCATCCTCGTCATTGTCATTGTGCCCAATGACCCTCTCTCCACCTAAAACCCAACTGTCCTGCTCGCGCGACCCTCTCGGCTGGTATTACCTGCTGGGGACCCTTCAATGCGCGAACCAGCTGTATGGTATGACCCAAACGGAGCGAACTGTGTAACCTTGACACTGATAAGCGCCCTTGTTTTCTCCAGCTGGTGGAAGGAATGTGCACGCAGCTGATGCCTCTGGGACTCTGGCAGTTGAAGCTGTTGTCCGCGCATTACAGTTTGACCGAGGGATCCCAAACTGGGAAACCAACGCAGAGACTCATCAGCAACGAACTGCTGGAAGCCGCTGTGAATGCCACGCAACAGTGGCTGAGTGACTGGCAACGAGGTTTGTTTCTGGTTTGCCTGTTTCACACACACATACACCACACACACACACACACACAAAAGAAATCCTTGTTGGCTTCTGCATTGTTCCCAGCGCAGCCTCCTCGCTTCTTCAGAGGCTTTAGAAAGCTCGTGAAAGGAAAGAAATTGACTTCCAGAAAAACGACACTGCTTGGCTTGCAATTCGGATAGTCTGTGCGTGTACCACATACACATATATGTCCATCTGTCTCTGGACACTTGCCCCCTCCCTCGCCAGGAGGACGCGATGCAACAAGCGAAACAAACTAGGACGCGAAAATCCCATTGTAGCAACAGTAGTGTCCACACCAAGCAACGCGTGCACCAAAATGGGACGCCCGTCCAGTGTGAATGGGGCCTCAACTCTCCACGGTGGTGTTTGTTCGGTGTTTCGCGTGAGTTCAACATTTATAAGCTCAGCCTTCTTGTTTCAGATCACGTAGAGGCGCTGGTGATGTACATGAGTGGAGCTGGTGTGGTGGAGTCGGAAGGCCGGGACAAACTCGCCACGTTCCTGTCCTGGCACGACATACCTCATCCTCTGCACCTCAGTCACATAGACTACGAACAAGGTATGGGTTGAGTGTGAAATCATCTTTTTTTCATGTCTTTGGGTGGTCAATTTGTCACACATTGCATCAGAGAAACCTCACTGCCAACACCTTTGAAACTGGAAAGACCCAAGGTTTTTAAGCTGGGCGCGCTGCCTGAAAGGTGGCTAGTGAAAGCCGCTTATCTGAGTCACCATGCCCCATACCACCATTGTTGTTGTTATTATCATCATTGTTATCATAGACAGAGTAGTTTGAATTGACCACCCCCCCCCATTAGCCAACTTAATATAACTGAACTGAAAAGGCTATACTAAAGGTAGCTCTTTGGCTGGCCAGAAGTTTACTTTTTCTGCTTTTCAGGCAGCCAGAATCCAATATGGCAGCCCCCATTGTGCTCAGTGCTCTACCTTGTGGCAAATGTTTGAACTATGGCTTCTTGCTCACATTCCATGCATGCTGCGTGTGTGGCTTTGATGCTGATAAGCACCCTTGTTCTATTTCTTAGCCCCCTTCATGTGATAAAATGGCTTTCTCTGCAAAGGTGCCCACCAAAGAAAAGCACTTGCGGCGAAATCTCATTTCAAAACCACTGCCTGTCAATTGAATTACAAGACGATGGAAAAGAGGACGCTGTATGAGACACGTGTCGCTCTTTTTTTCAGGTCTTCCCAGCTTCCCCGAGTTGTACAATATGTTGCTGCCATACGGACTGAACGTGAGCGCTGTGATGTTAATACACGCTGCCCTCAAAGCTCAACAAGACACTGTGATGACCTGAACAAAAAAGGGACAGTTCTGCTGCACATGAATACATTGTGAGTTCAATTGCAGTATTACTTTTGTGGATTTGACGGAAACACGGAAGCAGTTTCGCTTCCACATGAAATGTCTCGACTCACGTGTATGACTTTCGTGTTGCGCGTTGCGTGTGTGATAACAAGCGCGCGAGCTTTGGGTGAGATACGGTGTGTAGACGTTGACATTGACATCTCGTTTTCATCGAAATTGTTCAAGAACGGAAGCCAAACAAAATGTTTGTTTTTGTGCGGGTTTTTCTTCACCGCGCGTTTCAGTGAAAACTTGAGGAAAAAGGTCATGATACGCTAGGAAATGAACGAAAACTTGAACAAGATTCCACAAAATAACCAGTTGTGTTCACAAGTAACAATGACAAATTGCCACAATGCGCTCCTTCATGCGAGTGAATTGTTTCCAGAGCGTGTCAAATTTGCTACGTCTGGCACAAAAACTTGAACCAGCTTCACTGAGAAGAAAACAAAAAGTTGAAATAAACAGACAATCGTGAAGAAAATTTTCTTCGATTTCCTCCGTGAATTGGATAGAATTGAGTACCCTGGTGTGTTCACTGTGAGACGAAAGCAGACAAAGTTCGGTCCACAACTAGGAGCAGGAGATGTCCTTGTAGTTGACGTTGTCAGAAATGTGAGTGGATTGATGTTCTAGATGCTCAGCCCTGAACTTGCTTACGTCAATAACCCGTTGTTGGTCGAGGTAAACATTCAAGAGGTCGAGACTTGACTGTAACATACCCGACCGGGCGACTCTGTCTCCAACCTTGTTGTTCACGAGGCGTGACTTGCTGTACATGAGATGCCAGGTTCGGGCGTATTTGTGCATTGACTTTCTGAGCCATAGGCTTTCCAGTTTACCAGGGTCCCGTACATCTTGTATCCAGGAAGCCCATTCGTTATGCAGTCTTTTCAGGGACAAGAGCGGGCCGTCAACGTGGGTGATGTAGCCGGCATCAAACGGTTGCCACAAAGGGTAGTAGGCGAAGATTTCTTCCTGCCCAATGCGCCCCAGGAGAACCTTCTGATCCTCGCTGATTTTCATGTTGTGCGGGAAGTTGAGGTTGTCTCCCAAGCGCAGCTGGAATGTCTCGACTTGGTCACCCAGTGTGTGTAGAAAACAAGCAGAGGCGCTGAGATCTACTGGTCGCAACCAGATGATTTCATCCACAGCCAGAACTACGTAATCCGCATCTGATCTCTGGAAAACGCCGTCCAGTGTGCGCCCGAAGCCCTCGTTCTTATCATACAGGATTTCCAAGAGCACATTGTCAAAGAAGCAGTTCTCTACTTGCTCGTAGCCTTTGACGACATCGTCATGGTCACTGCTGGCGATGATCCATAGTTTGCCTATTCCAGATACCATCTGGAGGAGACTCTCCACAAACGCGTGAGTCTGAAGAGGTCTGTTCTTGCTGAAAAGGATCACGTCTGTTTTGATGTTCGGGCAGGAGGACAGGTCTATTTGATTGTCTTTGATGGTCAGTTTTGACATGTCGAGTTTGGGATGAACAACAGGATGCGGAGGTGTAAAGTGACTGGACTTCATCAAGTAATAAGCGTCGTTCATGTACAGTTTCCACGATTTTTTCCTGGCACACATTTCCTGGGCAATAACTGCAGGCCTCAAATTGTTGGTACTGATGACAATCACATCTTTGTTGCTGGAGTATTCCAAGGTTGCGCTGATGTTTTCACTTGCCTCAGATTCATTCAGGTCTGTGAGGTCCAGCCAGTAGAGCACTGGCGCTGTAAATTTCTTTCTCACCTCCTTCAACAGAACATTAGTGGAATTGAGAAATGATCTGTATTCTGTGAAGAGGTCACTGTTAGGTTGGGCGAAGGCAGTTTTAGGTGCGTTTGGCATGACGTTGATGACGTTTTCAGGATGGGCGTATGGAATCAAGAGGGCAATTGGGCCGCGTAGTTCTGTGGGTAGGAAAACAACGTTACCGATGAAGAAGAACTTGATGAGGGACTCAACGACATTCTTCGGATTCAAGACGAGATTTGGCATTGGTTTGATCGTTTGTGCGAAAAGTTCCCCGCCGATCAAAGACCCTGGCAGATTCTCACATTTCAACCCTCCGTCTTCTGTTTCTTCTTCATTCGCCTCATCTGGGAACATTTCCGTATCTGTATTGGCATCAGCCTTGTAGATGCTGCTGTCTTGTCCTGACTTCGGGCCGCAGGTTTGGTCAGTGCGGTCACAGGATTCGTCTTGTGCCAGCGGCCGATGTTTCTCCACCCTGCGACGTAGAAATCCCCGCTTGAGATCTTCATCGTGGAACATAGTGGTGAGGAAGATCCTCAGGCCAATGGTTCCTGATCTGTGGAAGATCGTTTTGCTATTTGGAGGTTCCTTTCGGTTGATCAAAAAGGCGAAGGGAAGAACGTGGAATTTGAAGCCTGCGTGGTGCAGTTCTTTACTGTAAGCGCATTTGTCCCGACCATATCCTGCAAACATCTCATTGACCAGCGGTGCCTCCCAGTGGGTGATGAAATACGGCTCCATGTCCAGGGAATATTTGATCTTGTACATCCGATCAGATTTATACCACGTCCAATAGTCCACTGCATTGTGAGATTTCACCAAGAATGGTTCGATTCGCGAAGCCTCGTAATCTTCCAGCAGGGCACGCTTTGTTGTAGGAATGACCGGGTTGGTTTCCTTGCGCGAGTGCATGAATAGTGGTGCAATGAAGGCGCATTGCTTGTGATCCAGGCGTTTAGCTTCTTGCAGCCACTGTATCGCATCGTCGTGAGAAAAGACTGGCGTGATGTCGGCGTCAACGTAAAACAGATACTCCGTTGAGGTTTGGTTCATCACGACCTTACGCAAAAAGTTGACAGGATAAACCTTGTGGTCTTCATTCATGACCAGGTCTTCAAAGACAACATGGAATGTTGCAAAGTTTCGCAAATGTTCCGATGTTTGGTATTTTTCTTTGACCCGCTTCAATGTTTCCTCTTCACCTGCTTTGAAGACCAGCAAAGCGGCTGAAATCGGACCTTGCCAGAACTTGGCCGTTTCCTCCAGCAGATCGAACCGATCTTCAGTCAGCTGAGTTACAAGTGTGATGTCCATGCGCCTTTGCGGTGCTGTTGCTGGATACAAGTAATTCAGAAGTATCTGCCGTTGTTTAGGTCTTGATCTCAGGTACGCAAGACAATGCTGGTGTTGGCTGAGGTCTTCTACGATTTCCACAGAAGCGCTGTCAAGGCTTAGGGTATTGGCTATTTTGTCCTTCACAACGAAATGCACCATCATGGCTCGTATTGTTCCGTATTGAGGCACCAGTAGACAAGTTTCCTGGGTTTCTAATGCAGATATTTCATGCACAACCAACAGATAACTCTCGTCGTCGTAACTTACGTCAAGATGAAACTCAAACGATCCGTCGCTGGGCAAATTTGTCACTGTTGCTTTTATTCTGCCCAGTTTTCCCACTGGAGAAGTGGATATTCTCTCCTCTGGTATGTACTGACTCGCCACCAGTTCCTTGCAGTCCTCCATGTCAATGTAATGAAGTGCCTTTCCATCCGGACAACGTTCACAAGGCCCCGTGGATATCTGGCTTTGCGGTGCTATTTGAAAGTCCCAATTGCTCTTGCAGCGGACATTTCGTCTCCAGTCCGCGTTGTCTTCAAAACCGCCGCTTTTTAGGAGATTACACCCACAATACGAGGCAGTTGAAATCACCAACAAGCACAAGCCGCCCCATCGGCCCATCTTGATGACCAAAACGAAATGTCACACGGGATCTTCCACTTCTACTGAACTTACCGGGTCCTGAAGCTGCGTTCATGTGTTTGTTAGTGTCATGGTTATGCCTGGATCCTGATAGATTTCAGATACAGTCGGCAGCTTTCACTCGGCTCATTAATTATTAAGCTGTTAAATCGGATTCGCTTCGTTATGTCACGCTGATTCTCTGGTCTTTGTGGACCCGAGAGATCTCTGGACACCGAATTGGAAAAAAGTTGGGCACATGCTGTTTTGCCTTGAGGGCATGCAGGCGGTAACAATTTGATTGGGACGGATAACACGGGGATCTGACACCAAAGGTCTTGCTCACGCTGAAACGTTTTGTCCCTTCACGTGCACAAAATGAACAGTTGTATCCCACGCAAAATTATTGTGAAGGAATGTCATTTGATGAAACGGTAAACATTTGCTGTCCGCCTTTCTTTTTGTAATGCGACTGCATGCGTTTTCTTTCGTCAGAAAAAAAATTCACTCTGCATTCATGGACCTTTTCTCTTTCATTTGCAACAGCTTCAAATGAATGACCTGCTTCGCACCATTGATCTCAGTTTGTTTTGTACCATGGTAACAGAGTCGCATCTGTTGATGCGCTTTTCACTCGCCAATTTCTTCTTTCTTGTTTGTGCCAACGCTGCTTTCTGTCGTGTTTTCTCTGCTGCATGTTCTGAATATTTTATTGCCCGCATGCAGGGTGAATTTGCGAGATGTGCAGCCGGGTCACTTTTTGAGCAATTTTGGCACAATTGTGGACTTGTGTGAGTGTCAGAATTTGGAAATGTTGGGCATTCTTTTTCTTTCAATTGCGATTTCAGAATCTTGATGAAAGTCGTTTAGAAAATCTGTGGGTCGCTGAAGTCTGCCGTCGGCAACCCTGTGCATGGGCAACCATACTTGTGTGGATTCTCGTAAGTTGATCTGCTTGGGTGAAGTAACATTTTCAACTTCTCTGGATTGGATTTGATGCAACAAATTACAAGAACAAAAACTGCTGCAAGAATCTATTTTATTGCCAAGAAGTGTCACGTGCAAGATAGCCAGATGCATTCGGGATGATTTCGTTTCGTTTGCAAGCAAGAAGAGTGAACAACAAAGCGTCCTGATGGCTTCTTGACTTTGTGCTCAGAGAACCATAACCATACGCAAAATCAAGTCTCCGTTTATGTTGATTTTCTGAATGGCCTTCAGATCATTCTGCCTGTACATAAAATCCACAAAATGTTCCCCATTGACAGCAATCTGAAGAAAACAGAGTGAAAAGAAGCTTCATTCACAAATCAATTGTCAAAAGTTTCTCTTTTTTTGTTTTTGCGCGTTCTTTGTTTAGCGCTGGAAAGTTTTCGGCTTGATCAAACTGCGAATTACCTTGAAGCGATCCTCAGCGCAAAGAAAGACAATGTCGAAATCTTTGCCCGGTTGGAAAGGAAACCTGGGGATGGATCTCTCGCTCTCCCCAGCTGAGGTGAAACTGCCCATCGTCTTAGCGTCGCGAACAACGAGTTCTCTGTCTCCGAGATGGTCAAATCTGACGTCAAAGTGCAGAGCCTTGCTGTCATGCGAATCCTCGAGGAAGTTGATCGTGAACCTGCAAAAATGCACGGCAAATGTTCAGTGGAGAAACTTGCAGGAAAGGAAAAGGCAACAAAATGTGCACTTTCTGAATTGATATTATCCAAGGAAGAAATCCGTGCAATTTGACGTTGGCAAACAGAGGCCAACCACAGGTTGAAGAAGACTGACGGTGACCAGAAGGGCCAAGTGATTTGCTGGCTGCTGTTGCGCCCCTCGTGCATAGGAGCTTGGTGTATTGGGGTGGCACTTGTGTCACTGTCTGGGGAGAACAACTTTCAAAAGACTTGTTGATGCTCAAACCACATCTGCTCCAAACACATTCCCGCCTTTCTTCTTGGGCAGCGAATCAAAAAAGCATCACACCTGTTGTAGCGATCCGGAGTGCGGCAGTGAATGTACACCAGCGAGCCCTCGTGCAGTCCGCCCAGCAGTGGCTTGTTGTACGGGGTCGGCTATAACCGGAGAAGGAAGTTAGTTTGGCGCCGATTGGTCCATTGCGCGGATCTGGCCAGGATGGCCAAAAAGATACATCAAGACGATTTTGGAGGGCCTCTCCGAGTTTCCTATCTCCAACTTGTTAACTCTCATGCAGAGTTGCCAACCCTGGGGAATTTTGGAATCTGGGAGGGTTCCTTCACAACTTGGATTGGTGTCTTCATCATAAGGGTGACGGTCGCTGGGGCTTCGCTTGGTGAAGGGCAACACCTTCTGTGGGAAGTGACGTTTCGTCAAATGTAACCGACGAACTCCAGAATTGGGATGAAACTCCAAATGAAAAGGGAAAACACTCAGTCGGATGCCTTTTAATGATTTCCAAGGCCCATTCACACTGACCATGCATGAGATGGCATTCGTCCCACAGCAAATGAACTGGAGCAGAAGTTTGTGGCAATTGTCCACGAAATTCGCCAGTGATGCCAATTCATGGCTGTTGTGACTTGACACTCTGATGCAAAAGAGTGCCCGAAGAAAATTTGAAAGAAAGAGGACTAACCAGGCTGTATCCCTTGCTGGGCAGATTGAGGACCTGCATGAACGTCTTGATGAGAGTGTCGACCGTCATTTCGCCGGACTGAGCGCGATCCTGCTGCTGCAGAGTGACGTCCCCGTCCATCACCAGGTGCGTCACCATCTCGACCGGCGCGCGGTGCTTGTATTCCGCAAACAACTTCCCGTCAAAGTAGATCTGACATGGAGACAAGAATGTCTGCAACAATGAACTCAAGCGCTTTTGTCATATATATTGGAGGAGGGGGAACGTGGATGCATAGACTCCATGGTGGCTGCAATACCAGTGTCGCCAAATGGCTAATCCTGCGTCAAAACCACAGCTGCCTCTTGACTTTTCCCGGACCTGATACATGGATTTAAGACTCAACTTGTGGAGTTTCAGGCGGCACTGTGGAGCAAAGGTAGCCCTTTTCAGGTCCTGTTGTGGTCATCAATGTTGTCGTCATCGTCATCATGGTTGTTGTTCCCAACCCCCAAACCCCAGCCAGCGCTGTTCTGAATCGGCCTTGTTCCCAAATGGGAAACAGTTTCATTGCTGACCAGACCCACCCCCAAACTCTACACAATTTAGGAATTATGGCCGCGCGGCCTTGACGTAAGCACAGTGCCTTTGTTTGCATCAAAATAGGACGTCAACGTCAAAATTAGCTGTTGAAAGTCAAGTTTTGATCTGCTTTCTGACCCAAGGGTGCAGCCA
>JAAUYG010159637.1_pt1 | contig 10818 bp, 10 predicted proteins | sample 7278091 | NCBI WGS metagenome assembly JAAUYG01 (sample SAMN14350201, study PRJNA611818) | marine sediment metagenome | isolation source: surface marine sediment (0.6m) | place: French Polynesia: Moorea | collected 2018-08
CGAGGGGAAGGCGCAGACCGCGGAGGACATGGCCTCCGGCACCGGCGCCAGGCGCAGGCCGACCTCGGTGATCACCCCCAGGGTGCCCTCGGAGCCGACCATCAGGCCGTTCAGGTCGTAGCCGGCCGAGGATTTCCGGGCCCGGGTGCCGGTCCGGATGATCCGGCCGTCGGCCAGGACCACGGTCAGGCCGAGGACGTTCTCCTTCATGGTGCCGTAGCGCACCGCGTTGGTGCCGCTGGCCCGGGTCGCCGCCATGCCGCCGAGGCTGGCGTCGGCCCCCGGGTCGATGGGGAAGAACAGCCCGGTGTCGCGCAGATGGGCGTTGAGCTGCTTGCGGGTCACGCCGGCCTGCACCCGGCAGTCCAGGTCCTCGACCGAGACCTGCAGGATCTCGTTCATCTCCGAGAGGTCGAGGGTGATGCCGCCGCGCACCGCCAGGGTGTGGCCCTCCAGCCCCGTGCCGGTGCCGTAGGGGATGACCGGCACCTTGTGGCGGGCGGCGATCTTGACGACCTCGCTCACCTCCTCGGTGCTGTGCGCGAAGACCACCGCGTCCGGCGGGCTGACCGGGTGGTAGGCCTCGCCGGTGCCGTGATGCAGCCGCACCGACTCCGCGGTCGAGAGGCGCGTACCGAAGCGCGCCCGAAGCTCTTCCGTGGCGGCGGCAATCGCCGGCTTCAGCTGCTCTGCCAGGGCCATGGCATCCTCGTTGCGTCTAACGGGAAGGGAAGGACGAGTTTGCCACGGCGGCCCCGCCGCTCCAAGGCGTCAGGCGCTTCGCAGCGCCCGGCGGAAGCGGCCGCGCAGCTCGTGGCCGTCGCGGCTGGGCAGGACCCGGGGCTCCTCGCCGCGGCCGATCTTGGCCACCGCCAGCGCCGGGCCCGGCCGGTCGAGCAGGAAGCCGCGCAAGCCCTCCAGCGCGGCGGCCTCGGCGAAGGTCTCGGCGCGGATCCAGCGGCAGCCCAGGGCGACGGCGCAGAGGTCGATGCGCGCCGCGGTGTGGCTGTCCTGGCCGCCGGTCTCGCCGTAGGCCTCGTTGTCCAGGACCAGGAGGCTCAGGTTCTCCGGCCGCCTGACCCCGACCGTGGCCAGGGCGCCCAAGGCCATCAGCAGCTCACCGTCGCCGGTGACCACCAGGACCCGCCGGTCCGGCCGGGCCAGGGCCAGGCCGAGGCCGAGCGGCAAGGCGCTGCCCATGGCGCCCCAGAGGTAGAAGTTCAGCTCGGAATCGCCACAGGCCGCGACGTCGTAGGTCGGACTGCCGAGCCCGGTCACCACCAAGAGGTCGTCGGGACGCTCGGCGAGGGCGCTGGCGACGACCCGGCGCCGGGGAAGGATGCCGCCGGCCATCAGAACACCTTGGCGCCGATCAGGCGCTGGGTCAGCAGGACCGCCGCCGCCCGGTCGCAGTCGAAGGCGGTGCGCGCGGCGGCCTCGACCACCGGGCCGGCGTCCTCGGGCCGCTCGACCCGGTACTGCAGGAAGTCGGCCAGGTCCAGGCTGGCCGGGGTCGCCCGCCCCATGGGCACCTGCCAGGGATTGAACTCGGCCCACTCGCCGCGCATCGTGATCAGGGTGAGAAGGGGAAAGCCGCAGTTCTGCAGGAGGGAGAAGGTGTTGATGCAGTTCCCGACGCCGCTGGACTGCATCAGCAGCGCGCCGCGCTGGCCGCCCAGGTCGGCGCCGGCCAGGACCCCGACGCCCTCCTCCTCGGTGGTCAGGACGGTCGCCTCGATCTCCGGGTCGGCGCGGCAGGCCTCGATCAGGCTGGCGTGGCCGGCGTCGGGCACGTAGGCGACCTGGCGGACCTCGACCCGCTTCAGCGCGCCGTAGACGTCGCGGCGCCAGTCCTCCGGCGCCCAGGCGATCTCCGCGCTCATTGGCTCTTGAAGCGCAGCTTCTCGACCCCGGCGCGCTCGCACCAGTGGTCCAGCAGGGCCGAGAAGTCCTTGCCGCCGAAGCCGCCGCTGCGCGCCAGGCTCAGGCTCTCGCGGGCGACCGCGGCGATGGGCGTCGGCACCTTGGTGCCGTTGGCGGCCTGCAGGATCAGGCTCAGGTCCTTGTGCGCCAGGTCGATGGCGAAGCCCGGCTCGGTATCGCCCTCAAGGATCTTGGTCGCGTAGTTGATCTTGAGCTGGCCGTTGGTCGCGGTGGTGCCGTGGATCACCTCCAGGGTGGTCTCCAGGTCGAGGCCGAAGCCGGAGGTCAGGGCCAGGGCCTCGGCGTTCATCTGGCAGGAGACGATGGCCAGGAAGTTGTTGATCAGCTTGGTCCGGGTGCCCGTGCCCGGGCGGCCGCAGTGATAGATGGTCGTGCCCATGGCCGCCAGCAGCGGGTGCACCCGGTCGAAGTCGGCCTCCTCGGCGCCGACCATGAAGAGGCTCTCGCCGCGTTCGGCGTGGCTGGCCAGGCGGCCGACCGGGGCGTCGACGAAGGCGCGGCCCTGGTCCTTCAGAGTCTCCGCAAGCCGGTCGCTTAGGGCCGGGTCGACCGTGCTCATGTCCATGACCAGCAGGCTGGAGGGCGCGTTGGCGAGCACGCCTTCGGGACCGAGGATTGTGGCCTCGACCTCCGGCGGCCCGGGCAGCATGGTGATCACGGTGTCGGCGGCCCGGCTCAGCTCGGCGACCGAGGCCGCCGGCCTGGCGCCCAGCTTCTCCAGCGCCTGCATCGGCCCGGCCTGGAGGTCGAAGACCGTCAGCTTGAAGCCCTTGCGCTGCAGGTTGCTGGCCATGCCCAGGCCCATGCGGCCGAGGCCGATAAATCCGATTCTGTCCACCTCGCCTCCCCGGGGTTCTTTCCGCCCTCACGACACTCTACGTCATTCGCGCCGGCTCGCCATAGGGGAGTCGGGCCCCCGCCTCGCTGCTCTGCAATCCCCCAGGCAGCGGATGCAGAACTCAAGGCGCCAGGGGCCGTGCCGGCTGCTATGCTGATCGTCGGCAGTCATAGGAGATAGGGAGGCTAGGATGTTCCGCGGTTTGTTTTGCTTCTGCGCCGGCCTGGTGGTCTCGGCCGTCGCCGGTCTCGGCGCCGCCCAGGCGGCCGAGATCCAGTGGTACGGCCAGGCGGCCTTCAAGATCACCACCTCGGGGGGCAAGGTGATCCTGATCGATCCCTTCATTTCCCGGAACCCCAAGACGCCGGAGGCGCTCAAGGACCTGGGCCAGCTCGGCAAGGTCGACCTGATCCTGGTCACCCACGGCCACGGCGATCACGTCGGCGACACGCCAAAGATCGCCGAGATGACCGGCGCCAAGGTCGGGATGAACGCCGACCTGGGCCAGTCCTTCCGGACCCTGGGCGTGGTCCCCAACGAGCAGCTCATCCGCTTCAACAAGAGCGGCCCGATCCAGCCCATCGGCGAGGGCATCACCATCACCATGGTGCGCGCCGAGCACAGCTCGGAGTACGTCTTCACCGATCCGGCCACCGGCAAGAAGCGGGTCGTCCCGGGCGGCGAGCCGGCGGGCTACATCATCGAGCTGGAGGACGGCAGGTCGCTCTACCACGCCGGCGACACCGGGGTCTTCGCGGACATGGCCTTCATCGGCAGCTACTACAAGCCGGACCTGGCCCTGCTGCCGATCGGCGGCCACTTCACCATGGATCCGACCCACGCCGCCTACGCGCTGAAGGAGCTGCTGAAGACCAAGCAGGTGGTCCCCATGCACTACGGCACCTTCCCGCCGCTCAAGGGGACGCCCGAAGAGTTCAAGGCTGCCCTGGGCGACTACGACGGCCAGGTCGTCGTCATGCAGCCGGGCGACACCCTCGACTTCTGACCGCCGCGGGCGGCAGGATGGGGCCGGGCGGCGCGAGCTTGGCCGCCAGGGCAGCGGGTGAGGAGGCCGGAGTGGCAGCCTTCGAGGGTAAGGTCGGCTTCGTGGGCCTCGGCGGCATGGGCCGGGGCCTGGTCAAGAACATGCTGAAGCGGGGCGTCGCGGTCTCGGTCCTCGACTTGGACCGAGCAGCCGTCGCCGAGACGGTCGCCCAGGGCGCCGAGGCGGCGGAATCGATCGCGGAACTGGCCGGCGATTGCGACCTGCTCGGGCTCTGCGTCACCACGGCCGAGGTGGTGCAGGGCCTGACCCTCGGGGCCGAGGGCGCCCTGGCGCGCATGAGGCGCGGCAGCATCCTGCTCGACCACACCACCACCAGCCCGGACCACGTCGACCGCATGAACGCCGCCTGCGCCGAGGCGGGCGTCGCCTATGCCGAGGCGCCGATGACCCGTACGCCGATGCACGCGGAGCGCGGCGAGGTCAACGTCCTCTATGGCGGCGAGGCCGAGCTGCTGGCGCGCCTGCAGCCGCTCTTCGACTGCTATGCCGAGAACGTCTTCCACGTCGGGCCCGCCGGGCACGCGATCCGGCTCAAGCTGATCCACAACTACATCGCCTTCGCCAACGTCGCCTCCTGGTGCGAGGGCTTCGCCCTGGCCGCCAAGGAGGGCCTGGACATGGACAAGGTCATCGGGATCATCTCGGCGGCCGGAGGCAGGTCGGGCATGATGGACCTCTACGGCCAGAAGACGCTGGAGCGCGACTTCGCACCCTACATGTCGCTGGCCAATGCGGAGAAGGACCTCCGCTACTACAGGGACTGGATGACGGCCGCGGGGCTGCCGCCGCCGCTGGCCGAGGCCGTGCAGCAGACCTATGCCCGGGCCCTGGAGGCGGGCCACGGCGCGGAGGGCTGCACCGCGGTGATCAAGGCCTACGAGGCGACGACCGGTGTCGAGACGGCCCTGCCCAAGCCGCCCTCGGACGATCCGGCGACATAGACAGTGTTGCAAGCAAGGGAGAAGCCAAGGTGATCTTCGATCAACGCACCTACACCTGCCGTCCCGGTACCATCAAGGCGCACATCGAGCTCTATCAGAAGCACGGCTGGGAGCCCCAGACCCGGCACCTCGGCCTGCCCGTGGTCTGGGCGACCACCGAGGTCGGCGACGTGAACACCTACGTCCACATCTGGGCCTACCAGGACGTGACCGACCGGGCGACGCGCCGCGCCGCGATGTGGGCCGACCCGGACTGGCTCGCCTACACCAGGATGAGCGCCGAGGCCGGCTACCTGATCAAGCAGGAGAACCGTATCCTGGTGGCGGCGCCCTTCGCCCCGCTGCCCGGCGGCCCGGCCGACGCGGTCGCGGACAGGAAGGTGTGAACGGAGGTGCGTTTCCACTTTCCAGCTGTCATGCCCGGACTTGATCCGGGCATCCATCGAGCAACCGGCACCATGGATGCCCGGGTCAGGCCCGGGCATGACAGTGGTGTTGGTGGAGAGCTTCGCGCGTCCCGCCGGCCCCCGTCATGAAGATCGTCCGCGTCACCAGCCATGTCCTGCGCTACGACCTCGACGAAGAGCTCGGCTACTCGCAGCAGTACTTCACCCAGCGGACGGCGCACCTGGTCGAGGTCGAGACCGACGACGGCCTGATCGGCTGGGGCGAGTGCTTCGGCGCCGGCAACGTCGCCCTGGCCAACAAGGCCATCGTCGAGCAGGTCATCCAGCCCATGATCCTGGGCCTGGACGCCCTCGACCGCGAGGTCATCTGGCAGCGGGTCTACAACCTGCTGCGCGACCACGGCCAGAAGGGCATGCCGATCCAGGCGCTCTCCGGGGTGGACATCGCGCTCTGGGACCTTGCCGGCAAGGCTGCGGGCCTGCCGCTCCACAAGCTGCTGGGCGGCGCCTTCCGGCAGCGGGTGCCGGTCTACGGCTACGGCATGATGCTGCAGCGAAGGCCCGACCTGGCCCAGGCCTTCAAGGCCGAGGCGGCGGCCATCAAGGCCAAGGGCTTCGCCGCGACCAAGATGAAGGTCGGCCTGGGGGTGGCGCGGGACGTCGAGCTGGTCGAGGCGGTGCGCGACGGCATCGGCCCGGAGATGCGGCTGATGGTCGACGCCAACCACGCCTTCGCCATCCACGACGCCCTGGCCCTGGGGCGCGAGCTGGAACGCCTGGGCGTCTACTGGTTCGAGGAGCCGGTGGCGCCCGAGGACCGGGCCGGCTATCGCGAGCTCAGGGCCAAGCTGGCGGTCAACGTCGCCGGCGGTGAGGCGGAGTTCACCCGCTGGGGCTTCCGCGACCTGATCGAGGGCCGCTGCGTCGACATCCTGCAGCCCGAGGTCTGCGGCCTCGGCGGCATCACCGAGTATCGCAAGGTCCTGGCCCTGGCGCAGGCCCAGCTGCTGCCGGTGGTCAACCATGTCTGGGGCTCGGGCGTGGCCCTGGCCACCAACCTGCACCTGCTGCTGGCCCTGCCGGACCTGCCCGGCGGCGCCCATCCCGAGCCGCCCTACCTGGAGTACGACACCACGCCCAACCGCTTCAAGGACGGGGTCCTGGTCCGGCCGCTCGACATCGAAGGCCAGGTCCGGGACCACGATGGGACGGCCGCGCCGCCCCCGGGGCCGGGCCTGGGCGTGGAGGTAGACCGGGACTTCCTGGAGGCCCATCGCGCCGCGTGAATCCAAGCGTTTCTGCGGCTTTCAGACCGTTGCACGCGGTCCCCGCGGCGCAACCCTGGTTAGGCCTTGACCTGCTTGGTGCGGCAAATCAATGTAGCGCCGCTGGGGAAGCGGGCCCTGCTCCGCGGGTCTTGCCGTGCCGCCGGGCCGGTGCCCTCGGGGGCCAAGGGTCAATAAGAAATCGTGGGTCCGATCGAAGGACTCCGGAGCGCGTAAACAGGGAGACTAGAATGATGCCAGGACTCATGAGGGCCGCCTGCGCCCTCACGCTCGGCGCGACGCTTGCGCTGTCGGCCGGCGTGGCCGATGCCAAGACCAAGCTCAAGATGGGCTCAGCCTTCCCGTCCAAACTGGTTCAGCTCGGCTCGCTGGGCAAGCAGCTCGAAGCCACGGTCGACTCGGTCTCGGGCGGCGAGATCGAGCTCAAGTTCTACGAGCCGGGCGCGCTGGTGCCGGCCCTCGAGATGTTCGACGCGATCAAGGCCGGGGCGCTGGATGCGGCCTGGTCGACGCCCGGCTACTGGCAGGGCAAGGAGCCCGCGCTGGCGCTCTTCTCCGCGGTGCCCTTCGGGCCCTCGGCCGGCGAATACGCCGGCTGGCTGCTCAACGGCGGCGGCCAGGAGCTGATGCAGAAGGTTTACGCCAAGCACAACATCCATTCGATGATCTGCGGCGTCATCGCGCCGGAGGCCTCGGGCTGGTTCCGCGAGGAGATCACCTCGCTCGACCAGCTCAAGGGCAAGAAGATGCGCTTCTTCGGCCTCGGCGCGAAGGTGATGCAGCGCCTCGGCGTCGATACGCAGCTCCTGGCCGGCGCCGACATCTATCCGGCGCTGGAGCGCGGGACCATCGACGCGACCGAGTACTCCATGCCGGCGATCGACCTCGACCTGGGCTTCTATCAGGTCGCCAAGCACTACTACTTCCCGGGCTGGCATCAGCAGTCGACGATCTTCGAGCTGATGGTCAACCTGGAGAAGTGGAACGAGCTCAGCGACACCGAGAAGGCGCAGCTCGAGACCGCCTGCCTGGCCAACTTCACGATCGGCCTGGCCGAAGGCGAGGCGATCCAGGGCAAGGCCCTGAAGGAGCTGAAGGAGAAGGGCGTGACCATCCATCGCTGGCCGCAGGAGATCCTCGACCAGATCGAAACGGCCTGGAACGAGGTCGCCGCCGAGAACGCGGCCGGGGACGCCGCCTTCAAGGAAGCCTGGGATTCGCTGCAGGCTTTCCGGGCCGAGTACAAGGTCTGGAACGACCTCGGCTATCTGAAATAGGCCTGCCTGCACGGCCCGGAACCAGAAGGGTTCCGGGCCGTCGTCCTCCCCGTCCCCGGTTGATCGGGGACGCCCTCTCTTTCCGGTTTCCCTGCGTCGACCGCGCAGTGGCACGAACTGGGGGGTAGCGTGGAATCCTTGCTTCGCTTGAGCGCGGCGATCGACGCCGTCCTGAGGCGGGTCGCCCAGGTCGGCGGCTGGATGGGGCTGACCCTCGTCCTGGTCGTCTGCTACGACGTCGTGACCCGCTATTTCGGCGTGCCGAAGCCCTTCGGCCTGAACTCGACCCAGATCCAGGAATCCGAGTACTGGCTGCACACCTTCCTCTTCGCCCTGGTGATCGGCTACGCCTACACCAGGCAGTCCCACGTCCGGATCGACCTGCTGCGTGACCGGCTGCCGCTGAAGGCCAAGTACGCCATCGAGGCGGTCGGGATCGTCCTGTTCCTGATGACCTATGTGGTGATCGGGATCTACTTCACCGCGATCTATACCCAGCAGTCCTTTCTCGAGGGCGAGGTTTCCAAGTCGACCATCGGCCTCAGCAACATCTGGATCCTGAAGGCCGCGATGCCGGTGATGTTCGGACTGCTCGGCCTGGCCGGGGTCTCGCAGCTGATCAAGTCGATCGCCGGGCTGACCGGCCGGCTGCCGCAGGAGAAGGTCAAGGAAGTCGTCGGCGGAGATCACTGATGGACTTCGCCGAGATCCTCCCGCTGCTGATGTTCGCCGCCCTGGCGGTGCTGCTGTTCTCCGGCTATCCCGTCGCCTTCGTCCTCGGCGGCATCGGCCTGGTCTTCGGCTTCATCGGCATCGCCTTCGACGAGTTCACCCTCTACCAGTTCGGCTCGATCCCCTCGCGCATCTTCGGCGGCATCGCCGAGAACCTGATCCTGACCGCGATCCCGATGTTCATCTTCATGGGGACCATGCTCGAACGCTCGGGCATCGCGCGCGACCTCCTGAACTGTCTCCAGGTGCTGCTGCGCCGGGTGCCCGGCGGCCTGGCCCTGGCCGTGACCCTGATGGGCACCATCCTGGCCGCGACCACCGGCATCATCGGCGCCTCGGTGGTGATGATGTCGCTGCTGGCCCTGCCGGTGATGAGCGCCCGCGGCTATTCCCCGCCCCTGGCGACCGGCACGATCGCGGCCTCGGGCACCCTGGGGATCCTGATCCCGCCCTCGATCATGCTGGTGATCATGGCCGACCTGCTCGGCCGCTCGGTCGGCAACCTCTTTGTCGCCGCGCTCTTCCCAGGATTGATTCTGGCCGGCCTCTATGCGGTCTACATCATGGTCGCCTGCGCGCTGAAGCCGGCCCTGGCGCCCCGATTGCACGACAGCATCGGGCCCCAGAGCCTCGGCGCGGTCCTGATCATGATCCTGCGCAGCTTCCTGCCGCCGGTCTTCCTGGTGGTCGTCGTCCTGGGCTCGATCCTCGGCGGCTTCGCGACCCCGACCGAGGCCGCCGGCGTCGGCGCGATGGGCGCGCTGCTGCTGGCGCTGCTCAACCTGGTCATCCTGCCCGCGCTCAAGGTCCCGGAGTTCCACTTCGAGGGCGAGGCCAAGATGGACCTGGACGACGGCGCCACCGGCCGCGGCCTGCGGGCCGACCTCGGGCACTTCCGCTCGGTGCTGTCGAGCGTCGTCGAGCGCACGGCGCAGACCAACGCCATGCTCTTCGGCATCTTCATCGGCGCGACCTTGTTCTCCTTCGTGTTCCGGTCGCTGGGCGGCGACGACATCGTGATCGAGATCGTCGAGGGCCTCGGCCTCGGCTCCTGGGGGCTGCTCTTCGTGCTGATGGGGATCGTCTTCTTCCTCGGCTTCTTCTTCGACTGGATCGAGATCACCCTGATCGTCCTGCCGGTCTTCAGCCCGATCATCGAGCTGATGGACTTCGGCACCCACGTTGACAAGTTCGATGTCGTCTACTGGTTCGCGATCCTCCTGGCGGTCAACCTGCAGACCTCCTTCCTGACCCCGCCCTTCGGCTTCGCGCTCTTCTACATGAAGGCGGTGGCGCCCAAGAGCATCAAGATCCAGCAGATCTACAAGGGCATCATCCCCTTCGTCCTGCTCCAGCTGATCGGCGTCGGCCTGGTCATGGCCTTCCCCGAAATCGCGCTCTGGCTACCCCGGGTCCTGCTGAACTAGGGCTTTGCCGCGAGACCTCTGCGACCGGAGGTCTCATTTCTTCCTTCGGATACGAACAGCGCGCGCCGGGCGAGGCGGGGCGTGGCATAATGACGCGCCCGACTCGATTCGCCGGGCCCGGGCTCTCCCCGGGCTATCAGGGACCATTCGGCCATGCGCTTTCACGTAGACGTCCAGATCCACTCCAAGTACTCCCGCGCCACCGCCAAGAACGCCGATCTGGAGAACCTTGCGCTCTGGGGCCGCAAGAAGGGCATCACCGTGGTCGGCACCGGGGACTTCACCCACCCGGCCTGGCTCGCCGACATCAAGGAGAAGCTGGTGCCGGCGGAGCCCGGCCTGTTCCGCCTGCGCCCCGATCTCGAACGCGCGCTCGACCGCCAGACCCCCGCCGCCTGCGCGGTCGAGCAGCGCTTCCTGCTCGAGGTCGAGATCTCCACGATCTACAAGAAGGGCGACAAGGTGCGGAAGATCCATCACCTGATCTTCGTGCCCGACATCGAGGCGGCCGACCGCCTGGTGACCAGCCTTTCGCGCATCGGCAACCTCGCCTCGGACGGCCGCCCCATCCTGGGCCTGGACTCGCGCGACCTGCTGGAGATCACGCTCGAGACCGGGCCGCATTCCTATCTCATCCCGGCCCACATCTGGACGCCCTGGTTCGCCGCGCTCGGCTCCAAGTCGGGCTTCGATTCGATCGACGACTGCTACGGCGATCTGGCGGAGCAGGTCTTCGCCGTCGAGACCGGGCTGTCCTCCGACCCGCCGATGAACTGGCGCATAGCCTCCCTCGACCGCTTCCGGCTGGTCTCCAACTCGGACGCCCATTCGCCGCCCAAGATCGGCCGCGAGGCGACGACCTACGACACGGCGCTCGACTACTTCGCGATGCTCGACGCG
>JAAUYG010174157.1_pt1 | contig 10816 bp, 11 predicted proteins | sample 7278091 | NCBI WGS metagenome assembly JAAUYG01 (sample SAMN14350201, study PRJNA611818) | marine sediment metagenome | isolation source: surface marine sediment (0.6m) | place: French Polynesia: Moorea | collected 2018-08
CGCAGACATGACTCCACAAGGCCGATTGGACTTACAGTCGCGCTCGGCCTAAAAATTCCTTTTTCACTGACATGCCACCAACAACCACCCACTGTTGTGCACACTTACATACTGCACCAACACGAATGTCAAAAGTTTCTTTTTCATTTGTTTGAAACTTTTTTTTTTTGCAAAGCACTCAAAGCTTTTCCCTGGCAAACAATCACAACAGAATCCAGTGGTCATGAGTTTTGCCTGCACATTTCAATCCTAAAATTGCCACAGATTGCATCTGAAAACAATGAAAACTGGGCCCTTCCAAGGTTCCATGCTGTTGCAGCTGCACATGCAAGTGGTGTTCTCTTTGACAAGGATCCTCATTCAATTCTTCCAGCTTGAAACATGGACGAAGCCAAACCTGATAAAGCAGGACACACATCAGCTTGCTGAAAATCTGTATATAACAAAAAGCCACCTGCACTGAAGCAGCATTATTCAAGGCTGATTCGATAGTAACTTACGGTAACTCAAGAACACAATGCTCAGCTTTCGTGCCTCGGGACACCGATATCTCAGTCCTCCCTGTCGTCAAAAGAACAGGCCTTGTCTCTGTTCATTCAGCTGACACTGAATCCAGAAACCATCCTCAGGTTATTTCACATATTCTGTGTGTTGCCTCGGTTTCTGCTGGCCATAAACTTCAAAGACATTCGGCAGCGAAAAAAGAGCCCTTCTCGCATACAAATCACCTTGGCAGTCAGTAAACTGGACGGAGACTTGGCAACGTGAACGTTTGCAGGCTCAACGCCAAAACACGTGACAACAGTAAACTGACCCAAAATCCATTTTCCTTCTGTTTCCATTTTGTGTCACATGTCTGCATGTATTTAGGTCTCGCGGCCTGATGAGTTACCCTGCCGTCGTCGTCGTTCTGGACAGACCTCCCAACCCGACTCGCGCATGGGTGGATGGACCCGCGGCCTCGACGATGGCCCGGGTCTTGTTCTCTCTCCGCCCTCCATCGCTGATTACCATCCAATTCATTCCATCCCAGAATGCGCGCCTTGACACCTGCTGAGTTGCTTTACTTTCAAACGGCAAGATGTTTCCAGTTGATGTTCCAATGAAGGAACAGTTCACATGAAAGCACAAGAAACACACACGCACTCTCATCCTTCGCTCCCAATTCTGGAAAGGTTTTCTCTGTCACCACGGACATTCCTTGCACTTCTCGTTGGTGGAAGGACTGGTACTAAGTCATAGGAGGCAATGACCATTGCTGTGGCACACAATGGCAAGAAGCACATTGGTGGCCTACACATGTATATATCTTCACCCATAAGGCGCGAGTCTCACAGTGACGGTGCCTCCCCTGTAAGTTTCACCTTGTAGTTTGGTGAAACTTCGCACCATCTAAAGGTCACACACGTTCATCACACAATGAACCGGAAGATGGGAATTCAGACGAAAGTGACGCAAATCGTCGGCACGCGTGAATAGTTTGTTCCCTCGCTGCACGACACAACCTCTGCTCTGTGGGTAACGCTCCGTGTTGTTCATACAACAAACATGAAAACAGCTCCCTCGTGTCTCAAAGCCCATTCTGCTGATTAATCTATGAAATATTGAATTTACCTTTCCCTGCACAGAGCGAAAGTTTGGCATAATTGAAAGCAATAGCGGCGCGTATTGGAAGATTTAATAACTTAGTCATGACTTGCATAAACTGCCAAACAATCCAGACCCACAGCTCGCCTTTGGTGTTGGTCATGGCAAAAGCAACAAAACTTTCGCATTTTCTCTGAGCTCTGAGACATTTTCAATTTGCAAAAAAGAGCATGCACGCCCACATTGCTGGATCAGTTTACAGAAGAAACCATAAGACTAGATTCTGCGGAGAACAACCATGCAACTTCCTCATGCAGGTCTCATGGAGTCTGTGTACAAGGTACGTTGAACACAGAGGAAATACAGCGCTTACAAACACTGGCAGATGCTATTACTTTCCAAATAAAGAACTTCGGCTGATCCGCTCAAGGGTGAAATTATGAATGCCGACTTTACGCCAAGCTGACGGCTTAGAACGAGAACTAATCAAGTAATTTAGCTACAAGGATACTGCCTGTCGTCTTGAATCCACAAAAGGTATCACCTGTCTCGCTGCATTAGCTTCTTACAACACAAATCCCAGAGGCACTGACAAAATCCTTTCTGAAACACGAAGATCCTGCATTTGAAGCGTCTTTGATGGGTTTTGCCTGTCTCGTCTGACGTTGTCTGTTCTGTGCTTACTGGTTGCACGTCAGTACGAAGAAGCGTCAGATAGAGCAAAGTCTTCCACCTCTCAACGCAACACTTGTCAGCTTCAGTGCCGGATGCAGCTTCGATGCAGAAACGAAACGTTCACACAGGATTTGATTTCACAGAACTTTTCCTGTCTGCTTCTGTGCTGCATGTGTAAAACCCCGGTTAAGTCACAATCTTGCACAAAGGCATTCTGGAGAAAGATCCGATCCAACACTAATCTGTAGCTTGCAAATCCTTTCTATGCCTGGATCTACACACCAGGTGAAAAAGACATCAATTCTCACACTCACACAATCTGCAATCTGCGTGGATCCCTTGGCGTCTTTCACACAATCTTTTTCCTGATGTGTGCAATAAAACAAAGAAAACTGCAGTCGAAGACTGATGGCAATCACCTCAGATGAAAGAAGAAAACCCGAAGCAGCTTCACCAGGCCTAAACAAAAAAGAAACGAAGCCAAAAGAACGCCAAAGCACCATTATCCTGTATCCAGCTTTCCGTCATGTGACTGCATGCTAATAAATCCTGCACAGTTGTTAGAGAATTGCCCGCTACACCAAAGAAACCATGTCACTTCACCGCAAAATGTCCCAATCCATATTTTTTTCGGTTCGTTCTTCTCAGAGGTGCCACGTAAAGTCCACGGACAGATGCAAAACTGTGAGACGCTGTCGTCGTACCGTACGGGCAAAAACTTGGAAGAAATGGCAGGGCACAAAACAAAACAAGGGAAAAAGGAAGCACCAAGTGGGGTTTCCCACCACGGCAACAAGCGGGTGGAAGGAACCAGGAGCGAGCAGTGCCATGGAAGTGGCACTCATCGGGACGGGAGGAAGTCCTGGGGGCAAGGCGTCCATGGGAGACAGCAGTGGCAGCGGGACTGGTTGGTTGGGTATGACAACTGCCATTGCCAGTGACGAGTAGGTATACCACACACCCATGCCCAAACACATGCTTTAGTACGTACCCTGTACCCAAGATAAACACACACAGCTCAGCAGCTTCGCCCTGCTTTGCTGTAGCCTTATATAAATGCCTTGCTGATGCTACCCGCCAGAGATTGTTGACACATACCTCACTACTGACTGGCTACATGTGCCTTTGCGAACTTGACACCAGCAAGAGATGGCACACCATGTGGTGCACCACGGGTCTTGTTCAAGCGGAAAAGCAATGACACTCCAAACACATTCGCCATGTTCGCCCATCTGGGGTAAAATTAAAGAGCTGCAAAAACTGATCTCAATCTTGTTGCCATCCCCTTCAAAGCTGCTGTCGCGCTAGACCTTCAGGAGGAATTGCACTTAACCGCTTTCTGACAGCGCAATGAAGAGGAATCCAAAACAAGCACAAAAATGTGTGCGCCTCCAAAACCTTCGCACATTTCTTCACCTGTTCCGCTTCTGAACAACAAGAGATTTCCATTACCCTTCCACTACCAAGCCAGTTTAGCATCCATAACAAGAGATCAAAGCCAAGAAACCTTGCAACAAAGCACACCAAGGTTTACAAGTTGATCAATCGTTTCTACGTCATCACTTCCAAGTGCGCAAAAAGACGATAACGAATACTTCAGAGAAAAATTTTATTGTGTTAAAAAACCCTTTTTTTTAAGAAACAGTTTCTCTATTTCAGTGAGCAAATTGGTTCAATCCTGACTAGATCTATCCGTCACCACCTGCTGACACAATCTTGACAAGGTGTAGGTGTAAAATCCCTGCATGTCAGCGTGGGAGGCCCGACTGATCCGATCAATCCAACGCCAACACTGCACAAGGCCTGTTCACATTGACCACGTGCACAACATTCGTCCCGAAATGAGAAAATGAATTGCCACAGAAAAGTTTGGCAATTCGTCCACTCAATTCGCCGTGCACGGATTGGCAATCGTGGCCGTGTGAATAGGCGTTCATTGCAGGCAGGAAAACCTTTCAACCTTTGATATGGTTTCTGTCATGCAGACCTACAGTGCAAATCTCTCTTTTTGTTAGACTATCCCAGGTGAAGGTGGCAGAGGAATGAATGGTTCACTTTGACAGAAGTGCTGGGCCAACAGTGCCTGTTTCAAACAAATCTGCCTGCAATGCAAGACTCCCAATGGAACAGACAAGATCAGAACGACACAAAGCACAGGACTATCCCCTTCAGAAAGCAGAGACTGTGCAAAAACGAAAACGTTTACAGGATAAAGCTGTTGCGAAGAATAAGGAATATTTTAAAGAAACACTAATGAAAGGTACTGAATTGACCCAACTTCTTTTATCATTAATCTGGTAAACTCTGGTACTTACAACTTGAAAGCGAAAAGAAGTCTCTGTTGAGAACAGCAAGGCCTCCCCTTTCCTTTGTCACTGGAATCCAGTTCAATTTGGCCACGAAGAGCTTTTTGTGCAGAAACCTTATGGAAAGACTCTTCATTATGAAATCACTGCAACAGCAGGTCTGGTAAGTGGCGATTGTGCGATTCAATTCCACATGTAGCGGCTTCTTATTAGGACAAAAAGCCTCGGCGCACCTGAAGTTGCCTTCTTCCTGCGGACGTCATGGACAGAGACAGGAGTTGAAATCGATCACACAAATCTCCTCTCGGCCTCTGACTCCTCCCATGTTTGAATGATAGCAGTCCGTACTTTCCGCAAGAATTCAGCTGTCAATATCTCTCAGGGGACATTACATTCAGTGCTGCCTGAAGTTGAGTGTGTTTGAAGAGAAACCTTCAGTTCAAACACAACCTTTGGTCTCCCTGCGAGTTTCAGCCCCACCACCCACATGGAATGCAACGCTTCAACGTGCGAAGTTTATTAATGAGGGGGGCAAACGACTGCTGTAGTTTGCTTCACATTGGAAGGTAAAATTTAATGGAGAAGGGGACCAGTCATCAAGCCATCTGCACACCACATTGCCCACAGGTTGATCCTTTAAGCTGTGGACCTTCTCCTTTGAAGTTAATTCAATGCACACTCCTTTCCAAAAGGGGCTGCAGCAGTGTTCCTCAGAAACTCCCATCTGCCCATCTTAGTACCAACCAAACCTGTCATCACCAGACTTTCAGTGTTGATCTGATGGGAACTGATTACCACACTCCACCTGTGTCTGTCTCACTGCAGATGCAGTTCCCGAGTTCCTCTTGGTCGAAAGACAGGCTCAATGAAATCTTATCTGGTTTGTGTTCTGTTTCCAGATATAGGAAACATGATGTGTCCACCATTGGTGGAATCGCTGGACCTTCAGACACACAGAACGTATGGTTGACAAAAACTTTGCTGAAATTTCAATTCTCCAGCTTTGCCACGACCCACTTTGTGAAAACTATCCTGAGGAAACTTTTTTCCATGCACCACACAAAAAGAACAATTTGTTGACATTGCCACAATGGCGAACCTCGCGCTTATTCTACCAGGATCTAAATAATTTTCCGCTGAAAGAACATTGCCTAATTCAGCGCAAAGCGAAATCGTTTTCAGGAGAGACGACGTAAATGGAGAGAGGCTTTTAACTAAGCAATTAATAATTCAGCACAAAGCCGCGGGATTCCGTCTGCTGCTCGTTTACAGCGACGTCTGTGAAGGCGCGAAAGTTTTTTTTCTTTTTTTGGTTGAGAAATGAGCAAAAGTTGTTCAGTGCAGACAATCATTTTCATTTTCCCAGAGTCCAAAATAAGCTGTTCAAAAGCCACAACGGTTCTGCGGGAACCGAAATGAGGAGTGTGTTGCGTGTATGAATTTATGCAATTGCAAGAATAAATCTTCTGATCAGCAACGAAGGTCGGTGCAGTCGATGTTAAGACCCATGTGACACTGAATTGCATCACACACCATCAGCCTTGTCGGATAAGAACAGAGTGGAGAGATCTTTGGTGACAATGTCAAAAGGCTGCAGAGATTCGAGCCAGGAAACGCATTCACACAAACGCCACAATAATCTCCAGTTCACTTCCGGCGGGAAGGGTTGAGCAGCCCCCTGGTGTCAGATGTATTCACAAACGGAACGTCTTTGGCCGCGACTTTGGCCACGTGCCCCTCTGGGAACGGGGAGGAGCAGCTTGTGTCGAGTTTGCAAGGGTACGGGAAGCCAGTCGGTAGTAGTCTGTGTAGGAGAACATCCTGGAGGCAAGAGCCAACAGCGGGTTTTGCAGGGTTCTCCTAAAGCTGTTGGGTATGCACCCAGTTTTATAGGGTTCTCCTAAAGCTGTTGGGTATGTGCCCAGCTACTGGCTGTCAGGGGTACTCTGTACTCCTGGCCTAGCTGTACTTAGGGTTATATGTGTATGGGATTCAGGTACAACAGAGCCGTGTCTAAGGTCGTGTTTATACTTGTCACTTGGAAGTGGTCCTGCGCCTGCGCGCTGATATTTTCAGGAAAAGGACTCAATGTCTCTTCTTCTATGTCACTTTGCCAAGCACACACCTGAAATAGAAACGCTTTCATGTCTTTCCTACAGACAGTTTTTCCTTTCCGTTCATACAACATTCACCGTCTCCTTTGTCATCCTGCGGCAGTCATTAAAATCTTATGGCTTTCGCAAAAAAGAGAGGATACAGTCGTGAAACATAAACGAAGGGCTTTGACTTCAATCTCAGCCTCTCACAAGGATATCTTGAGCAGTTATGTTCAAAAGATTTTAGAGCAAGCAAAAAAGAGACGCCTAAAGGCTGAGAAAGCAATACGAACTTCGCTATTCAGTTCTTTGAGATTCTAGTGACGCGCATATCCCTGAAGAGCTGGGCTAATTCCGATGTGCCAGAAGAAAAGTAGCATGTTGTCGGCTGCCAAGCTGTCTTCTACTTCCTCTTCTCCTGTGCCTCTGTGTCAGATGACAAGTCTCGGAGTAATATCGGTGTGAGGAACACTGTCAGCCAAGCAGCTTCAGCTGGCAACACTTGGAACATGTCTCGATGCGCAATTCTACAAAGGGGCCCCAGATTATGCCGCTTTGATTTCATTACCTTTGTGTGATTGTAGGATAATTGTCAGCGGAAGATTCCATCAAGCAGGTCTTATCCTAAAGCTGCTCCATCTGCTACCAAGTGGACATCACAACCCGAAACCAAAGATTTGCTGAAACTCGGCAGCAAAGAAATGCAGTGAATACTTGGCAGAAGAAGGAGCATGCAGAAGTTGACGCCAAGTTACCAGTTTGAAGCAAAATCAATTTGTGGGCCAGAACCTTCTCCGACAACTCCATTGCGGAAGTACAAGGTCCCATCTTTTTCTTGGCGGAATCGTAGACACCTCAGAAAATAATGGGTTTTATGGATTTTTTGTCAGATTGTGAATGGTGATCAATTAACCACTGACGTCACGTAAGTGGTTGAGGATACGAAATCCATAGACCTGAATCACCACCCTTTCCTGTCAAATACTGCCTGCCAAAGATCATTGTACCGAGGTCATGGCATTCCTCCAGAAGAAGGAACTTCCTGTGATGCTCTTGGCGCTCCACAACAGAAGCCATTGAGATGTCATTCTCAAAACAGAACATTGGAATCAACGTTTGTCAGGTGGGTGGACCCGTCAGAGACCTGGAAGCACCACAAATCTGCTGCTGACCAACTTCTTCAGGACTTGTCGCAAAAGGACAAATCAACATTTCTTCCACCAAGAAGCCGACAGGAAAACGCCCCACATCCAGGATAAATGTCAGACAAAGTTTTCAGAAAGAACTCCTTTTCAATACTTCTTCCTCTTGTTGATGTGTTTCTGTCGTGACCTTTTCCATTTTCAAATGTTCATCTCAGCAATATCGCTGTCAGCATCCGTCTTCCTTACAGAGAGATCAGAGAGCCTCTGCCTACTCCACATCATTACACTGAAACGCGCGAGACTTGATTTTGCCATTCATCAGATGGAAGACGATGCTGCCAAGGATCAACATAACTCAGAGAAATTGCCAAAGAAGAGAAGCTGGCAACAGCTTTCAAGCTGCAAGAAACATAACAGCTGAAGACATAATTGCTCCTCAAAGACCAGCACTTCTTTTCCTCTTCTGCCTGTTTTGATCAGAAACCTCTTGGGAAGAAATTACAATCACGATGTGGCACCGAACAAATAGCTCTCTAATTCATTAATCCAGATTCCAATTTGCACAACAGCTGTTCAAAGATCCAGTGAAGTAAAACAGAACAGGCTCTGCCTTGAAACCAACCTTCAATTCCATCTGCGAGCCCTAAACCTGCAACATGTCAACCACAGACATCTTTTCTAACTTGTTCGTTCTTCCCATGTTGGAAAGAGATTTCCTTTTTCCTTTCAACGAACAAAGCTGAGGAAGACGCCAACTGAAAGAAAGACGCCCACTGAACAGAAATAGCTAGCTTTCGCCCGATGTTCTAGACTCTGGTCCGGAAGTCTATGCTTCCTTGCTCTTTGCACAGGAAACATCAAAGAAATCCCAGGATGTCTTTCGGAGGTAATTTGCATTGACAAAGTTCTTCGCCAGCACTGGGAACAGGAAATCAGTCACGAAAACCAATTTCCTCCATTACATTGTCTCAACGAGCTTTCTATACCTTCGTGTGATGATTTTTTATCCTCAATATGGAAGTTTTCAGACAGAATCAGACTGCACATCGCCCCACACTCGCACACAGGGTGTCTATTTGCATTTTTCTGAAACCCTTTGAGAGAAAGAACAATGCAGAAATTTCCTGATCTAGGGACTTTGCTCCCTCTCCACCAAATGTTCTTTGCCTTTTTCATGCCATCCTGGCTGCTTAAGATACAAACCTACAAAATCTCCAGAAAAAGCAATCGTGACTGACCACAGCCCACTGTAGATACAGGAGAATTTCCTCCTGAGCTTTCAATAAATTAGGCCACTCACAGAACAACACTTGGGTGAATTGAAAATGATGGACCATCTCTGGAGAAAGCAGAATAGCTTCCGATGCATCTGATCCAATCTCTGACTGACGGAACCAACAATGGAACCTAATTATGGGACAAAAATTAGCAAACAAAGTTCATAACTCCACTTAGCAAGTAAACAAAAAGAGGCAAAATTGAATCGGCCGCATGGGCAATGGAGCTTGGGTTGAATCAATCTTCTGTTCATGTTTGCAAGCATACAGGGTGATTATTGTCTTTGAGAAGCAATTTTCCCCGCAGATAATGAATAGGTGCAGGACGAAGCAGGATCCAACACGCAACCCTGTCTGCGCACAGGCCTGTCTGTTGTTTGAAATTATTTATTGTTGCTTTTTATTTCGGGGATTGACGTCATCCAGAATTGCCAAGTACCTTGTACTTGAGGGAAATGGATGTAAATCATGTATGAAGTAACTACAACTTGGGCCTTGTTTGCGAAGCGCTCACCTGGATTCACAGATAGGACAATGAATGGCACCTGGACGGATGTCAAGCCTGGATAGATGGTTGTCATCCGCTGTTTGTTCCACGGCATGCACTCTCCTGGTGATCACATCTTTTCTTCAAGTCTCTTTGCTGTGTGCCCAAAACCCCTTTTTCTGACACTGACCACCAAACGATGACATTTCTGGCCCTTGTAGAGTCACGTTTGAAGCTAAAATTTTTAAGTTCCGGCATCCTGACAATTTACTGTTCACATGCAACTTCACTGCCTTATGCAAGAAGCACGATGAAAATCGATGCGATCACGTTCCATATTAAAAAGCTAATGGCCATAAATTCAAGAGAAAATATCTTCTTTTTTTATGGCCACGAGCAATTCCAGTGAGGCACTTGGCAAGGCATCATGGGGACCGACTCTGTCAGAATGTCTCGTTTTGTCTGGGACATTGGCGCTCGATCAGATGTGATTGCCCTGAAAGGCTCATTCTGATGAGACGTAATGAAAGAGGTACCCGAGACACGTTATCAGGCAATGAATTCATATTTACACAGAAAATAAGAGTAAACATTACACCAAAATATGAGAATATCATGACTTGCTGGGCCAACAATTCAGCAGTGGGCAAACTTTTTTCTGCAGTTGAGTCCAAAAAGGAGAAAACCTGAAGTCCTCTATGAAGAAGACAGATTTCTTGTTGACTTCGCTTTTGTGCATGAGACTTTAGTTTTCCTGCAAGTGTGATAAAGACTTTTCGTTCTGACAATTGCGCCGCTGGGACAACTGATTCCACCATTCCCGTGTCTCAGTTCTCTGTAACGGACACTTTGGATTGCATCCTCCTTTGTCCAACGAATGAAAATGCCAGACAATTGTTTTATGCCTTCAGTCGTGCGGCCTTCTGGTTTCGTTTACGACTTTTGGACCGATTCAGAACTCCAGTTCAGAGGGATGAGGGTCTAAATTGAAGGCTGCTGAAGCAAAACTCCCAGCATGGGGGGCAGCCCATCTCTCGGTCACCTTGCTGAGTCTGAGGTGCGCCTCAATTGAGGGATTTTCTTTGCTGCCGTAGGTTGTCTTGTGTGAATTCACTGTGAAACCATTATTTTGATAAGGCTACTTGCTAATTAATGGACAATAGAGGCTATTTTCTGCCCAGATAAAAGAACAAGGCTGACCAGTAAGTTGTTGTGTAATACCAGTTAGGAGATGCTCTGAAAG
>JAAUYG010133230.1_pt1 | contig 10813 bp, 9 predicted proteins | sample 7278091 | NCBI WGS metagenome assembly JAAUYG01 (sample SAMN14350201, study PRJNA611818) | marine sediment metagenome | isolation source: surface marine sediment (0.6m) | place: French Polynesia: Moorea | collected 2018-08
ACTACTACTACTACTACTACTACTACTACTACTACTACTACTACTACTACTATTGCTGCTGCTGCTGCTGCTACCACTAGTAGTAGCTACTATCTCATAGAAATACCCTAACGATCTATTTAGACTGACCTATGCCAAGAAGGAAAGGATTTCGTGTCACTTGATCGCTAGCATATAATGTCACCGTGACTTGGAAGAAAGTGCCTTACCCCAACGAAAACATTAGGAAAATTGGCTATATCATGGCAAACATTGTACTCTGGCCGCACGAAACCATAACTTGAAAATACACATGTCTTCATCTAATAGTGACCGCAATCGAGTTACAACACAAGATGGACCACACCACCAAAGGAATATGAATATGCGATAATGACCCTTATGCCAGGCAAAACAGCACTGAGGACTCGAGTTACAGGCTCCGAAATAAGAATTTAGCTTACTCATATCCATACGTTGTTTTTTTTTTTTCGGTGCATATTTTGCCTATACAATAGTTACATTATATAAAGCACAAGAGTTTGAAAATAAACCACGACTATGATGGTGGGTGTGAGTCTGCTTTTCTGCTTGGTAGTCGCACACAGTAGGGATGATGTTCTCAGGCAGTGGTACATGTATTAATCTCTTTAAACAGTAGGGCTAAATAGTAAGGACGTACATGAAGGACTAACTTTTAAAGATACATGTCGGATCTAACAATATAGAACAGAAGGACAAGGACAGTAGGACTGACCTTCTAAGACTTCTTTGTAGCCATAGCTTCATATGTTCCAATCACATCAAACAGTGGTTTGTCTGATCTTATAGTTATTGAACATATAATAATAAACCTCAAATTACGATAACGAAAACTTAGCTTTTTTTTCGCCGAAGAAGGCTCGGGTCGGGTTCGAAGCCGGGCCTTTTGCGTTAAAGAAAAATTATCTATTGCTATAGCATATACGGGGCCACACCGCCTCTACTGCTTTAACCATCGAGGCTGCTGGGATCGTAAGCCGTTCGGTCCATATTTCAGCTCTCTGCTCGCTATCTTCAATGCAGTAAAAGGCAAGGCTCGTGCCTCCTACAGTTGAGTAGTACTCCATATAGTAGTGAGTTCTGTGGTGATGTCTTACCTGAAGGAAGTACCTGAAAATAGATGTGTTAAGATAAACCTGTGTACATAATACAATGTAGTAATAGTAGAAGTAGTAGATATAGTAGCAGCAGCAGTAGGGCAAGTACCATGGTAGCAGTAGTAGTAATTGCTCTTGTTACAGTTATAATAGGAGAGGAGAATGTTTTTTATGTAACTTTATTGAAACTTTGTGATTACCAAGTGTGGATTTATCAGGGAAAACATGGCTATTAAAGGCTATTATAGTATAAAACATGGCTACAGTATTAAAGTATAAAGTATGGACAGAGAGTAAGGGAACTGCACTCTTCGATTCTCTCAGCATGGAGTACATCTACCTGTACTTGTAACGCTAAACGGATAAATTTCGGCCCTGCTTAATTCCAGCAATGGTTTCTTTGCGTAGTTCTATTTAATGACAAAAAGGTTTATGCCACCTAGCCCTTTTAGGGTACTGGGGTAACCCGTCGCCACTTTTGGTGCTTTGTTCTGAGTCATATGGAATTAAAAACAAAGAACAACTACAACAAATTAAAAAAAGGCAAGATTGAAACAGCACCTGTTTTTGCATTCGAGAATCCGCTTGCCACTATAATTTCAGCCTGGCACATGTACGAATAACACCATTACGGTATTACAATGTATGTATTTTTATTTAATGTCATTTAGCATCAAAAGGTATATACAATATGCACGTGCCTGGAAGTCTTGCGACTGTTACTGAGCCTGTGACTCAGCCCAGGATGACCTATATATAAAAACCAAGAGCAATGTTTCCCGGCACCAGACGAGTAAATATGCATCCTTGATGGTATAGAATACTCTACGTAATAACGGTGTAACAATAGAACAAAAAAGGTTTAGTGGTGTAACGAAATAAAATATACAAGTTATCATAAACATCCTAATACTTTTCAAGCAATACTTTACTGTAGCTCTTAACAAATGTTTTTGTATCAATGCTACATGTATTTTGCAAATCTGGTGCCACTTTAGACGAACGATGAGTACCCATGTATACAAAAGTGTCTTTGCTGATAGTCTTCTACTCCATTTAGTGACTCGTGGGGATTTGACTTGTGTCTCGTATTGTATAGATAAACGTCTCGATTTCGAGCAAACAGCTCGAATTACTAACGGCAACGGCTAACTACTAACGGCATGGCATATATGTTTTTATAGTAGAGGTGCATCTGCGTCAGCGTTAGCAACTCATGCATATCCTCAAGTTTCAATATATGAAGTTTTTAATAGTGGATGTGTGTGTGCTCAAAGTAATTTAATGAGCCTATCACACGCATCGGATTACTTTCTTTTGTGCATTCTTACTACTAGATTCTAGATATTTGTCCCTTACAAGCTTGCTATTCTCTGCAACGCAGAACGGGTACCTACATGTGTCATTTTGGTTCAGTTGAAAGTTCCTAATTGTCACGGGGAAGCGAAATGGTCATATGAAACGGACAATGTGGACCGGTGGGTCTTCTTGGACAGATGACATTTCCTAAATTTTAGTACATTACGTACCAATCAAGGTGTAATGACCATTCGTAAAATTTAGTATTGACGCAGTTGATGTCAAAGATAAAAGTACCTGAGTACTATCTATGACCAACATTCGAACTTATACAATGAATTACGATTCGTAAAATTTAATAACTATAATCTTATATGCCAAGGATAGTCACCAGCTGAGTACTAAATATGCACACTACCGGTATATGATAAATCCACGAACCAACAAACCAGTAGAAATAAACGCTTACTATTACCCTTTCAAACCCCAGCTACCAGACGCTGCAGCACCGGTTTCTATGGCAACGCATCTAAGCACTGGAACTTGGCAGAGAATACAATAGTTTGCACCTGTCTGGTCGGTGAAAACCTCAATGCATGGATTGGCTTACAAGCCATAGCGTTAACTGCCTGGGCTGTTATTGACTGTAGGCTCCCATCGATCTGTGTGTATGCTGCTGCATGCAGACACCGTCGACGACACCGACCGGGTTATCCCCGCCCTTGCTTGTCGTCAGACGCTCCATATGGCTCGTCTGCAACAAAAATACCGGAAGGGCGTGGATCTCAGAAGAATTGTCACAGCGGGACACACGATATGAGACGCGACAGGTAAATCATTGCCACGTGCTTCAGTGCAACGCGATCGCAGACAGGTGATATATATGTATGTACCTGGTCGGGAAGCAATGGCTGGTGAGGAATAGGGAAGATGCCTACAGTTACATTTGCACGGTGCGAGAATTCTGCTACAGCTGAGACGACTACACCAGCTGGGGAGGCGCCACCACTCACAGCAGGTGAGATTATCGGCTGATCGTCGTGATATTGATGTATGTCCAGGTTATACGGTGATGTATGGGAATGTGACTTTGCTTCCCCGTGTCTGCTTATTACTGCGGCCTTCCGTAGATTATCGCTGATTATACTCATGATGCTTACATTTATCAGTAATCAGAGTAAATAGCTATCAAGGATATAGCTGTGGAGATCTTAACGACCCCAAACGGCAAGACGATTACTTAAAGCCATCAGCGGTTCGTTTAAAAGGGGTAAGTAAATCAAGTGCATCGAATCTGGGTGCCAGAGCCGGATATTTACAAATTGAGATTTGGGGGATGACAATTACAGAAACCTTGGCTATGGTTGTAGGGTGGCCTATTGGAACAAACCTATTTGTTCGTAGTCTGCCACTTATCACATTCATGCTATGTAGCCTGCACGCTAGGCTATCACCACTTTATGTCCGATGCTTATATTAAAGAGTATTTGGCATATTGGCAATGCATGCGTATCATAGCACTGAAGTGATCTACTGGTTTTCGACACACGGTTAAACTGTATTGGTAACAGATGTGTAGCTTGATGAGAGCACCCCACATTGAATGCATTTGAACATCTGTTTTAAACTGTAACTGCAGCCGTCTGCCAATTAAACCAGTAAAACGCAACTACCGGTAATCAATTATTTCAGATCTACGCTACGCATTGGTACATGTTCTGGTATTTCAGTTCACTTGTCGGTTAGGCTTTGATTGGGGTTTTGTATTCTTTCCTATTTATAAAAAAAAATATGTGCAGAAAATGCAGAAAAAAGACATATATTCATGTACTGAATGAATGCTGACAAAATCGTTAGAACTAATCAATTACAAGGTAGCAAAATGAAAATTAAGAAACACATATAAAAAGCATACGCAACAGTGTTTACACCAGTATCATAACGCAAATATTATACAGTGGAACCTTTAAATCAGGTACAGCCAAAGGGACTGTGAAAGAAAAATGTCCTGAATTTTGTGGTGGTTTTTATTCTCAAGTTCTTATCCAACAGGGCAATAACTGAAGTAACTACCCTTAATCCCTGCCCATGTCCGGCTTAGAACGCCGTGCAGAGTGATTATACATGTGTATCCCCCCGACGAGTGGGTTCGAAACCCGTCAAAGGTTAATGCCAGTGAAATGCCTCAGTTGATGGTAAAAGATGATACATTATATTACAATGTTGTTGCAGTACTTCGAGTACGAATAAAGATATATATTATTAATACAAAGATTAATTGTCCGTATTTCTCAGGTGGAAAGATACATGTATCTTGAGTAGAAAAACAATTAGTTACATTGAATTTGGCAAAGAATATTATATTCGGAGCAAATTAACTTACTTTGGAAGTTGTCATTTGGAACATCCGACTAGGAATAATAATGTTTGCACTGGATTAAGGCATGGCGCGATTGTTACCCAAACCATATGATAATAGAACTCATTAATCTTTAGTGACCTTTTCTCCGTTGTATCAGCACTGATTAATATTCTATTGCTATAGAAATGCTTCTGCGAATTGGTATTTTGCAGAAAACAATAACAGGCAGATATTTGAATGCTTGGCGTATAAATAATAAACATATACTCGACAACTGGTGACAATAAAGGCACTTCTATCATTATAGAGTGGATGTTTCAACACACTCGGCACTTTAGACAAAGTTATACACGCAAACTAGGGTGTGTCCCGTTGGTTGGCATTACATAGCAAAGGCGTAATATTTTGTGTACAAACTCCTGGCCAGTACATTACGCTACATGTACATGGTATACTGACCGGACAAGATTCGGCTGTGGGTGTGGGTGATGAATCCTTGGTCTTAGTGATAGGCACCGTTTTCCGCCGTTCTTGTTTACAGTATGTCTTGTCACTTATTACATGTAAAAACAGTTCAAGGGTCCTATTCACTAGTAGGAATAGTCTGAATAGTATTCAGAAGCATCTGGGTGCAAATAAATATCACCTATGTGTGAAAGCAACCTACCCATCCTGATAATTACAGCGCGACATTACCGCCGGGGTCCCAGATTACCTTTTATTACATTGGTAACCGGCATGGCGCCTCGGCAATGACTGGTACATGGACCTAATGACTACTGGCGACTGCTGATAGTTGCACGGAATAGCAATGAAGAGTTCAATAGCCTCGGTCACGATAGGACAATGCCCTAGATTTATAGCTGCCGGTACCAATGTGTTGTCATCGACACAATAACCGTGAGCTCTCCACCTGCAAGATCGATATGCAGATCCATCCTCCACCCCCACCTCCCCCCACCCCTACCATCACCGCCACCCTGTGTCATGATTACGGTCATTATCGGTTTCCAGTAACTTCAGCCCACCCAACAATCCCTTTTGTTACCATGCACGCTCGAGCGGCAATGTATCGAATACCGATAATGCCGAATTAGTCAGCAAGAGACTTATATTAGTTGTGAGACTTGTATTTTATAAATAATATATACATGTACAATAAGAAAAGCAACCCCGCATGCAGACGTGACATATTTCAAATAGGCAAGAATTTCACCGCACTAATCCTCTGATTGATATAACATCGGCAAGAGAAATACTCGTCTGGTTTCGCCATATTATCACCACCCGACAATGCTCTCACGGTATAAGTCGGTATTGGGAAAGCAACATCATTTTTAGATTCAGCAATACACATATACATTAATTGTATTTTTGGCATTGTAACAAAAATTGTAACATATCACTGCAAGAACACGGGGCATGATGCCTGGGCCGTGCCATATTTATCTGATTGACTTCAAGGGATTAGTCAATGTGCAACTGCAAGATAGCCCTGTATGGAATATAGAGTTCTTGCATCATGTCAAGTATCTCTACGTTCATTCTAAGTATGAAGTCTTGGAAGTAGATGTCTCAAATGGCGACAAAATGTCAGGTTTCGTCAGATTATTTTGGATGTAACGCTGTGTCTTGGTTGACTTGTACAATGGGTTGAAGATAAAGAGAAGAGTTTATTTGAAGGAAATGAGGGCAGCTAGATTTGAACAGAGGGGTGAAGTCCACCGCTCTCGTATCTGTTCGTCATGCAAAGAGCACCATATATGTTCGCTCACACGATTTGTTATATGTAGGATAAAACTATGTGCCAGTTTCCAGATTAATCTTAAGTCTAAAATCGAATAAAGATCACTAATAACCGTGACAACCCCATTGGATTTTGGACACTTCGGATTTTTCTGAAACCCGCCTCATGTCAGTAGTCAACTGTCTAATGAGCCTGAGGCGTTAATAGATCGGAAATCATACATTCTGTTCCTCGTCGGTGAAAACAGATAAGGTTGAATGAATGAACGGTGTTGTATGTAGTTTTACAGGCCCGAAGGCATAAAATTAACCTTACAGTACCCGAACAGAACAGTTATACATGTATACAGCTCAAGCCAGAGAAGTTAACGCTGGTTTAGACAAATCCACAAACAGGAAGTGAAAACAAGTACAGTACGTATTTTTGCAGAACATGAATAGTCGTTTTCATTCGCAAGCAGAAGTAACATTGGTCGTGCGGCTTTTAGCTAGCGTATCATTTCGACCAGTCGTGAGTAGGTACAGATTCTGGTAGTTTTTTAGACTTTTCGATGTCTATTTGGGTACCCTTGGAACATTTCCCAGGCAAGTGGTTTAAAATACATGAACTCAATTTACCTGTTCGTATCAGTGAAGACCACAACCCTAAGCAGACAGCAGTCTGACCCGAAATATATGTTTTAAATTTCCCTTCTTCCGCAGGGACATGAGTAGGTTTAGAAGGATGGACGGTCCTTAAGCCAAGGCTCAGAGAAGTAACGTGATGTTTAAAGGAAAATAAAAAAGACTATGATATAGAGCGAGCCGCCATGAATCAAGCAGATGTTGGTCCGCCTTGTTACGATGACGTCATCAGTAGCACAAGATACCCTGTGCTGAGGTCGAGTGTCTCCAGTCAACATGGTCAAGACGTCGACGACACAGCCGGAAATGAAGCAAGATGGGCTCTCAAGTTCGTGGACTTCACCCCTCATCTATCCAACAATGCTTCGCGTCGGAAAGCGGTACCCATCCAGTAAGTTGGACATCGCAACTCTTCAGTTAACCGTCAGGAAGTTTAGTACTCATTACAGGAATTTTTGGTCCATTGCAAGCAATGGAGAATATAAAGCTAAAATATATACATAAAGCAGTTGATGAGTTTAGCAAATAGAAATGACTGAATCTCTGCAAATAACCTAAACACAATGTACGCTCAAAAATAAGAGTTAAAGCAAAAGCAAATGGTCACAGGTCAGACGGGAATTCATTGTTAGGGAAATCTTTTAGTTCTAAGAATAGACATTTATCTGATGTCAATTTTCCGACTCTGCACGCCGAAGAGTAGTCAGAGTACATTATGTAACATCTACAGATATGCATGACCGTCATCACTACATCATAATCATACAACAACAACCAGCAGCCGACAACCAGCAGTAGTACATGTAGTGGCTGCAGCAGCAGAAGCAGCACCAGCATATGTCTTTACCACCCACTGGCGGGACATCTATCAAATATTGTCATCCAGGGATTGTCATATTCGTTCTGACTTGTCATCTCCTCTATTTATCCTTTCGCTGACACAGCACCCTCCTGGAACGAGCCAATATGTGGCTGCAGTCCAACAAAGATGTGGACGTGGTTACCTGCGAGACGATCACGTGGTGTTCGGATGACTTCCCCAAGCTGAATGACACAGACGTGGTCACAACTACACTCAGAAGACAGAAACTGAAAAAGTCCTACTACATGAGAGGTGTAAGGTCGGTGACATGCACAATACACAATATACAGGAGTTACGTTCCTATTCTAAACTATGCGCTTACATGTAGTTGTACTAGGTGCACGATTCTTAGCTTTACTCTTTCGCCACCGGTTTTATTTCAGTGATGTCCGATGGTCAGGGTTTTTTGTGTTAATTTCATGTCGTTTGGTCTTCTTTTGTACGCGTTTGATATTGAATATTATTTCTCCCTATCCAGCAATTAAAGCGCGTCTTCGTATAATGGGTGTAATACATACACAATATGTTACACAATATATTATGTTGTTAGTAGAAAGCATTAACATTCATTGTTCCTTATTTTGTATTTTAATCAGGCTATGGCTTAAACCGTTAGTAGACCCGGAAGATGAAACTCAGAGAGACTGTATCACCCTAGGGGTACGTGACTTTCATCCAGATGTGACGTCATATAAACAGCTGGAAAATCTTGACCTACGCAGCGTCGTGCGCAGGGTGAATAGTCAGCTATGGGAGAGTCCGATTGCTGGTCAGTAAGAGCCAATATGCTGTATACATTCCAGTAGTAGCAGCAACAGTAGTAGTAGTAGTGACAACAGCAGCAGCAGGAGTAGTAGTAGTAGTAGTAGTAGTAGTAGTAGTAGTAGTAGTAGTAGTAGTAGTAGTAGTTAGTAGTAGTAGTAGTAGTAGTAGTAGTAGTAGTAGTAGTAGAAGAAGAAGAAGAATAAGAAGAAGAAGAAGAAGAAGAAGAAGAAGAAGAAGAAGAAGAAGAAGAAGTAGTAAAAGTAGTAGTAGTAGAAATTACATGTACAGGTAAGTTACATGTAGCTTAACTTGCATGTTACAGATGTCAGTTACATTTGTGCAGGTACATGTATCTCATACCATGGATCTCATATCTCATGCTACAAAGTCCCATTTCTCTATATTTCGAACTAAAAAATATGACCGCTCTCAAATTGGCCATGATAATGGTACGCATTGATGAACAGTATTAATCAGACCCTTTCAACATGTTCATGTATAATGGGTTTGAAAATGGCTTTCAGTTGTTGGCAATAGTGTGTAATTGCGAGGCTTTACTGTAAAGCCAAAATCCCAGCTGCAATTTGACAGAAAACATTTTATCTTCAGAAATCAACTTTCACCATAGTTCTGTAAAGTGGAACATGTCATACCTTTCCAGGTCGCATTCTAACAATTGAGACTGTACTGCAGCCTAGTCGAGTGGACTCTGGCAATGACAAGGTCACTGTCAAACACAAGGACACGTACTGGACAGACGGGGGTTCCACAGACCGGAAATACGTCCCCATCATCCGGGTGTTTTACTCTCTGGGAGCCAGGAATCTGAACCTTGAAATAGGTAGGACATATTAGGTGATATCTTTCGTATGCTTCAAGAAGAAAGAGACGAATCATGATCCTCTTAATGCAAAGTATGTTGGCAATCCTCTTTTTGAAAGCCAATCTTCTTTAAACAATACACGTGTGTTACAAATTAGATACAATGTAGCCTTATCACACTAAATGGACTTTTGACACAAGGCATGTAAGATCTGGGACGAGAAAGGTGTCTTGACATTTTGTTCCCATGTAGCATTGCCGCGTTCATATATGGTGGTGTGATTTGCTGATGAATACCTTTTTAGTGACATCGACTTGTGTCGCCTTGACGTTCATGACTTTACTTAGTACCTCGCTAGTGGTGTGTTAAATACTGATCCAATGGACCCCAAATAGTGTGACCAGTATAATTGAAGCCACTTTTCTGCTTACTCACAACAACAGTTATATATAGTGCCAAATCTGCTTTACTCCGTGATACAGTCCTAATCTAAAGTCCAAAATTGCAACCACCTGACCTTGTATACGTCAGTGTCCCTTCGACAATGCAAACACTTTTGCTTATAATTCTCATCGATACCTAGCGAGAATAGGGCCACGAAAGGCTTTTACCCAGAATGAAGTCTGTATGTATTGTAGCTCGATCAGGGCGAATGAAGGCGCGAAATAAAAAAAAAAGTATAAACAATATGTAGATGATGCTAAGTAAACAGTTGGGGTTACCTACATGTAACTCATACAAATTGATAAGAAACTCCTGCCGCCGCCCCCCAGGTCTGACCGATATGTTTCCCCGGAGCAGTAAGACGCACGGCCGTGTCCGCTATGAGGACATGGAGTCGGTGGTGTACCGGGCAGGGGAGTGGGCCGCCAATCAGCCACATGTCACCTTAGTCAATGTTCACACAATGCTCTTCAGACGCCGGGGTAAGATGACTGAGGGGAGTTTTCATTCTTATGGTGTTCTTGTTGTTTCTGGCAAGTTTTACGGCTCATCAGAAATTGCCGAACCTGAAGGGGTGAAACTGGCTTTAAAAGCCGGTCGACGTGTTTCTGCATGGTGACGGGACGACGACGACGACGACAACTACTACTACTACTACTACTACTACTACTACTACTACTACTACTACTCCTACGACGACGACGACGACGACGACGAAGAAGAAGAAGAAGAAGAAGAAGAAGAAGAAGAAAGAAGAAAAAAAGATGCT
>JAAUYG010063461.1_pt1 | contig 10812 bp, 12 predicted proteins | sample 7278091 | NCBI WGS metagenome assembly JAAUYG01 (sample SAMN14350201, study PRJNA611818) | marine sediment metagenome | isolation source: surface marine sediment (0.6m) | place: French Polynesia: Moorea | collected 2018-08
CCCACCCCCCCCCCCAACAATGCACAAGGACCAGCCACCAAATCCTGGATCCGCGCGTGAATAAAAATGTCTGTGTGGGACACATGGGTCAGAAATGACCGCGGAAGATTCCATAAACATCCACTTGGCGGTGACATATCTCATATCAGATGACCTCTGTGATGTATGAGCACCTCTGCATATGCGTGTCACGCATTTCATTACTTCATATGCTACCCCTGTGGAAAGTGCCACTCCCCTTGACATGCCCCCCCCCCCACAATAGTGCATGGTGATGGTGGCAGCAAAGTACCTTGGCCTTTGGGGCCAAATCTCTCGTCACGTGTTTTACCATCACCCAATCTGGAAGTCATGGAAGTCGTGGCTCCTGTTGCGAAAACGTGAGCGTACAAAGATACGCTGCCTTACACGACGGAAGAAGGATCTCACGACAAAACGACAATGAAGCCGAGAGTTAAGCCACCACAGTGATTGATAACATCAAAGCTACAGCCGCTATGGAAAGATCCTTATTTGAAAGAAGCACTGCATTGTTGCATACCCGAGTTCTTTTCACTGAGACATTTCAGAGCATTGCGCTTTAGATCTACAATACAACAGCACAATAGGTGCAGAAGCATGGGATTTCTTCTTATCTCCCTTAAAGATGCGGTCCCTCAGTGCGTAACGAGGAAAGCACATAAAAGGCATTGATATTAGGGGGTCTGGTAGGAGGTCCGTACTTGGCCTTGCCTCCTTTCCTTCGTCTGAATGTCTTTGTAAATGTCACAATACACTTTGGTATTCCCGTCTCAAGGCTCTCGCAGCGTGACACTACAGTTCATAACCTGAGTGTCCATCATGTATCACACACTGACGATGATATGATCTGAAATGCACTCTCCGTAAAAGGGCAAGGTTAACCCCTGAAAACGGTTGGCTCAATCAAAGATTGTCAGAGAGGGTATCCTTGGTTCACTCAGTCGTCCAAACAGTGGCTTGTGGGTTACAACTGACGCTTACAAGGGATAAAACAAGGGCGTTGTACCAGCGTCGAGGCCGCGCGACCATCCATGCAGTGGGGGAAGGTGGGTCTGGTGTTGTCCACGAAAATGACAACGTCGACAATCACAACGATAGGTGATTCAGATGGGCTGCTTTGCCAAAGCGCGCAGCCTGAAAACTTTTTTTGCTCTCCTCCCCATCAGGTGGATTCTCTCTCTCCCTATATACAAGGCGGCTTCAGTTTTGCAATTTATGACAGTCAAACAGTTGGTGTGGACCACACGGGGAAACATGCTTGAATCCAGGATCGTAGTGCCGTTTACAAACACAGCACTTACGCGAAGGCCCAACCCAATTAGCTTAACTCCCCACCGTCCTTCACATCACCGGAAGCATACGCAGGGTAATGGGAGGCTGCCGTGAATTATTAAAACAAATACCGCCATGCTGCAACCAAAACTGCACCTGCTAGAGATAGGAATAATTATATATCCCAAGAAGATTCCTGCACTGTCCCTCACCCAGGGACTAAATTATCATGCACAACAACAACGTGGGAATCAGTAACACAGGGGACCAGGACACATTACCACGCAGCTATTTGGAAGACATACAGGATTGAAAGGTCACCAAGCGCATAGAATATCCAATCAAGTTTGGCCTCCTTCTTATTCTTCTTGTTCCTTTGTCATTCTTCTTCCTTTCAAATCACCGCGACGTCTTTCAGAGCCTTGAACAGATGATAACAAGGACACTAGGAAAACCTACATGTCACGTTCAAGTGTCATTTGTTAAAGTCTCTTCTTCTACAGGAGACCCAGACCTGTGGAAAAGCCTTTGATAAGTGAGCAGGAGATTTTGAACAAATGTCTGCGAATCATGATTTTTACAATGGACAATTGTCGGTGGTAATTCAAAGTTTGTTGGTCTTGATGTATCTACAGTCATGCCGAGTGGCACAGTGTCTGAAGAGGTCTAGATTTGGGTCCGAAGAAAACACAAACTTTGAGATTGGACACAAACACCAATTGTAGTGCCGACCCCATACCCACAAGTGTCAGAGAGGATACGACGTCTTCGCGTGGGAGGGTCGCGTCTCTCCTGGCGTGGTACGCAGCAATGGAGGCAGCCGCCTGTTTTTGGGTGGGGGTGGGGTATCTTGAGAGAATTGATATTGATGGCACCAGGTGGCATTGAGGGAGTGACAAGACCCAAGGTCCTGTTCAAGCTGAAATCTTAGCAACTTCACTTTTTCGTCCCCCAAGCGGAAAGTGAACTGCCTTCTTGGTATTGCGGCCATTGGGCAGTTGGTAATTGTCCTTGTCCGCTGAAAACCAGCCAGGGGTTCGCACTTTCTAGAGCCATTGCAAAATCTCAACAAGCCATGTCTAAGCAGCCTGCAAATCTCTCCGGTGTCTCTGCGCCCCAGGCGAAGATAACTCAGAACCAAAAACAGAAAACAGCTTCGATGCATATGAAAAGAAGTGCCGCCGACCTTTCCAAACGAATTCCACTTGTGCTCATGCACGGAGTGACTGGAGCAACCTCGAGAGCCTTAACCCCGGCAAAATGAAATGCAAATCAAGACTTCTGCAATCAAGACACGTAACTACAATTCCTTTGCCAGGAAATTTTGATTCTGCCTCGAGTGAAAAGAAGTATTCAATATCCACAAGAGAAGTCATCATTTGTTACTTGGGAGGGCCAACCAGTGCTCTTGTTTTTATCACAGTTCTGAAGGACAAAGGTTTCCCATTGTCCAACTCCAACTGAAATGTTGAAGTAAATCCCTATTTCTTTTCCAAATTTAAGACCACCCTGCAGGCATTTCCAAATGTGTTGAAAATTTATTGCTGTTGTGAGTGGGGTGAAAATAAGCCATTGATAATTCAAACAACGCAAAATATAAATTGTGGATTAAAAAAAGATCCAACCCAAAAGTTTTCTGCTCATGAAACTGAACTTGATCTCGATTTGTATTTACTTTTCATTTTCTCCTGAAGTCTCCCGAAAACATCGGAGACGAAAAACATTCGTCAAAGGCAAAAAAATGTTAGGGAAGAAATGCCACAAAATAGCACGAATGACATTTGAAAACAAAAATTTCATAGCTGTCAATTTTATTTTTGCACATGAACAAAGCCAGCTCTAATGCTTGACACAATTCCACTATTTGTTCAAAGGGAAAAAAGTCCCCAGCTGAACGTGCTTGTCAAGGCATAGGAGGAATTCAACATACCTTAGGCGCAGTGTCCATACAACCGTTCTCGAAGATCACTTCCATTGTCGACATCACGAAGTTTCGTCACCTATCCACAATGTTTTTGTTGGGAAAATCCGATGGAATAAAATCCGCAAATGAATTTTTACTTCCAAATATGATCTCCGCTGTTTGTAATCACCACAATCACAATGTCTGTCTCAATGTACTTGTTCTCTTACTTGGTCTCTTATCAGATAACAGTACACTCCACAATTTAGGCCAAAAGTTGACAGGAACTCAAAATGGCCTTGCCTTTGACAAAGAAGCCAGATCACATCCAGTCTCAGTTACATGACAGGAAACATTTGACAATAACTCGATCACAATTGGCTTTGTACACAAGGCAGTTACTGCGGAAATTGAAGCTAATTGTTCAGAAACGTTCCCAACCTTAACCTGGTCTGCTCTGAATATCCCATAAAGCAACTGTCATCACTGCACGACAATCATAAATTATCTCGTCCATGTAACTTTTAATGCTTCTATTTTTCTTCTAATAACGGAAACGGTTTATATACCTCCCTGAAATGCTAGCCACCACAAATATTTGGCCACGTACGAACATGTGTATGTACCTTTATCTTGTAAGTCAACAGCAAAGAACAGTTTGGCGTAACACGACTTCCTATGTCAGTCCAATATCCTCTTTTGTTCGTGGTTCGTGGAACAAACGTTCAGACTTAGCGTTTTCTACCTTTGTAATTCTTCCTGCCAGAAATTGTCCCTTTTTATGTCCAATTAATCTCTCCCAATCCGTTTTGTCCTTCGCCTTCAAGTGCCAACTTTCCATGAAACTTTCATGGGGCAATTTGAAATTGCTACTTGTACCCAGGCACAAAGGCAGCCTTGGAAAAATCACCTGTTTTCTCCAAATTCCTCCAGTGGTCTTAAATCACGGCAACCATCACTGTGAGCCGCCTGGTTCGCTTATGGCATTGCTAGCCTGGCCTTGGCGCTTTTAAATCCATGCACAAAACGGGACGTACAAAGCCTCAGCACTACACACAGTCACGTAGAGTAACAGTTCTCTTTGTTGTTCAACTTTGCCAGTAGCTAAATTGGCAGAAAGAGAGTCAGTCAAGACCCATCCTTCCTTTATCTAATTCAATGAAGTCTCATGCTCCAAGAGCTTCAGTACTTTTGTCCATAACAAGACCTCAAATTATTGGGCCATAGAAAAATTCCAAGTCCCTACCTCACCTTTGTTGTGAATGAAAGTCGCACCTGATATGCAAAGCGTATATCCACTCAAGCTCTGAGCTCTTACACTACACACCGTGTATCTCTCAGGCAATTTATTCATAAGCCACTTTTTTGTATGCAAATCCAATAAAAGGCAATTTTTATGTCGCAGTGCTTTTGGCAACAGTAACACAAAATGTTGTTCACCTTCGTGGTGGCCGTCGAACATAAAAGATCGTATCTACCAAAAAAATCTTGTTTTGTTTCTTTCGCCCAACTCCCCCTTCATCTTGAGGCAATTGAGCACAGCATTTGTGACTTGGCTTTCTCATATCTATGTCTTAAATACTGACTCAGCCTGTAATTATGTTTTATATCACGTCAGAAAACGACGTGAAAAATATTCGCAGGCACACAGAGCACTACAGTTCACATACTTCTCACATACATCCTACATACCTCAGTTTGGCCTTGGTAAAACATTCAGTTATTTCACTGTTAAGGAGGGTTGCCTTTCGAGGAAGACTATATACCATGGAACACATTTTACATTCAGGTGAATTCACAACGGATAGAATTACCTGCAGAATCACGTTACCCTTGACAATTTTCTGAAAAGACTGAAGATGCGTTACATTTGTTACGTTGACATGAAATCCATTTACGGTGACTCCACAAATCATCACCCTGTCTCCTGTTTCACAGAAATAAAACCCTGAATTGTAGGGGCAGGAATGTGCCTGTTAACCCAGGGACAGTACTTGCTGATGTCACCGTGAAATTGATGTACAATCTTTGAAACACATAATCCCTGTGTGATAAGAAAAAAAACTTGCGTGAAACACAGGTCCATCCTATCTGACGTGGTCCCAGCCAAAATCACCACACTGAATGCAGTCTCATTGACATTGGCCAGACAATGTCCAACGGTCATGTGTATATATTATTCTTTGCACTTGTACGGCCATTGTAAACATAGTTGTAGGCAGTTAGCAACACGACATATTCTCATCGTGCATGATTTATGATGAGTGCCGCACTCTTGAACAGGTACTGTACTTCTGGAACAGGACCTTTTGCAATTGTGGTCAGTGCGTTGCAATACAATGCAAGCTGGGTTGCCAAGCACAACACGGTGCAGCTGGTTCCACCAACGCAAAGTGGAATTCAATTTTCTGCACTGAAGTTTCAATTGCTTGTACACTGAGTGTGTTCCTGGTGAGCACATGTTCCAGGTTAGCGAATTCGTCATGAGTCCTTTCAGTGGCAGCGAAAGGATTCTTGTTTGTGTGGAGACAAAGGCTTGAGAATCACAGAATCAGAATCATCACTGAATGAAAAGTACCACGTGCAAAATGTTTGACGACATCAATTGACATGACATGTCAAATGACCCCGTGCAAAACAAGTCCAACACCCACCCCTCTTTTTGCCAATGGACACGACATGTCTGTCTGTTGTCGTTGTTTGACGGATTCAGGTTTGCAGCGTTAAGCTGTCTAAATTCACTCTAAGCCTTTCACGTAATCATTCATGGCTTTTAGCACCAGACCAAGCGACATGGGACCTGAACAATGTTGGATGGAAAGCTTATGAACAGGCAAACATGATGGCACCATAGAATGAGTGGTTTCCTATCTTCAGACTAAAAACTTCACAATGATAAACGCCAGAAAAAAATTCAAGTTTCAGTATTAACGTACCCACGACAAGCTGCAATTTCGCTTGTCCAACATCACTGAATGTTTTCTAATTTCCCGACAAAAAAACTTCGCTTCAAAGATAATTTCTATGTCTTCTTCTATCTGATTCTGAGGAAATTGAAGACTGTCTACCTTTGAAAGCAGAAAAACATGCTCAAAAGACTCGACAGGTATTTAGTTTCCGTAACAATACACTTCCTCGTGTTGCAATTGAAAAGGATGTTGTGGGGTATGTTTCCTGCCAAGGTGCTTATTACAGGCTGCTTATTCGAATACACCGCGTATATATGTTACTCAGTAAAAGTGCCGTGAAAGCGAGTCCCAGCGAATGACGGGAGAGGCATGCAATATCTTGAAACAACAACTGTGCAGGTCTTTCAACGTTGAAAGCATCAGCTGAAAGCATATTGGATTCACGCAACAGAAATCGTGATCCCAGCACAAAGGAAGAATCCCATGGCAATGCTGATGAGTCCTGGGGATGGAGGGATGGATGGCTGGTTGCAAATGCAATTGTGGAATCAACATCCACCAACCAACCCCCACCATCCAGGGGAAAGTGATTCCAAAATCTGACATCTCCATCTCTGTATTTTTCATGTTTGTCTGTCAACCAGTTGACAATTGCTTGTGCGTGAATTCCATACCAGAATCAAAGATCAAAGGTCATGGTCACAAGTGAAGGTCAACCTTGTCCTGGTCGCCACAACTAAAGTCACTCTCAGTGCGAACTTGGGAGTTCCGTAATAGAGAACATACAGAAATTGAGATTGCTCTGAGGCATTAGCCCAGGAAGCAATCCAAATTCTGTATGTTCTTTAACATATCCTAAGGTACCAAAACACAGCAAAACATACAGTGTTTGAGCCAGCACTTCTAGTCATGCCTCACTGGAGGATGTTCTTTCTGGGATCTCTGCGGTACCGTAGGATATTTTCAGAATCACATCTTTATCTCTGAAGTTGGCAGATGAAATTTGGCAATTTGAGCGCAAGTCTCACGGACAAATTCTCCTTCCCTTCTTCAATTGAAGAGAAACCTGCAGTGAGACAGAGGCAATGCAATTCATATCCAGGCAATCAACTCAAATTCAATGCCATTACACAAACACGAACAACAAATACACAGTTAGTGGAAAGTTTTGCGTCACTGTGCAAGGGGCAAGGAATCAGAAATTGAAAGAAAAGTTCCTCCTTTCTTCCTTTCCCGTAAAGAGGAGCGAATGTGTTTGGACCGTACGTCCTTTTGATAAATTTGGTTACCCCACCCCACCCCCGGACACAAGTGATATCCACACCCTGAGTGACAGAACAACAGGCAGCGAATGACTTGGCGTTTGTGGCCAGAATCTAGTTCCACGTTCTTGCAGTCTCCTGAAAACGCCCCAATGAAAACCCAACGTTTTCACAGTGGTGTTCCTTTGCCAGCAGGAACAACAGAAAATGGACATGAAACAGGCCATAACAAGCCAGAACACATAAAACCAAAGCCGTGCACAAAGCCGCTTCTGTGAGAACGGCTCAGGTACTTACAGCCTTATTATCCATCAATTATTCAGCTTTTCCCACCAAATGAAAGGGCAAAACTGAAACAACACTCTGTTTTCACTGGCTTCACTCTTTTCTGACTTCCAAGACAGAAGGCCTGTTCACACCAAGCGCGTTTTCTTCGGAAAGAACGTTGTTGCCCACCATATACATGTAAGGAGGGCCTATTCACACCGGAGACGAATTGTCATTCATCCCATTATTATGGCAAACGAATTGCCATTGAAATGTATGGCAATTCGTCCACCCAATTCGTCTCCAGTGTAGATGGCACATAACGCTGCCACACGCGGCAAGCAACAAAAAAATAGAGCGCCCAAGTCATTTTGCAGGGGGGGGGGGGTAAATAGCCATGTGTTTCTGTCAGAAAAGGATTGTCAACATTGGAAGGTTCAAGTCGGGAACGGAGCAATCTTACACAAAGATAACGCCGATCACATCAGTGTCAACACTATTTAACTGAGCAAACACTCTTGTTACATTGAAGGTAAAGAGTCTTTCGCACAAGTCTCAGGGCGATAATTGCTGCAGCGCGACAGAGCAATTCGTTTCTCTTTTGGCTGCAGACAACTTTTGTAAAACCCAAAAGATTTCATACTGATTCCCAAGTATTAGGGAGCATCAGTTGTCTTTTGCCAAAAAAGATATGTCTTTTTGGGTCTGAGCCCGCCGACGTAAATCCTGGATTCTGCTTGCTTGACATTCCATCAAATAGCACACACTGGTGGGTAAATATATGCCTAAAAACAGTCTGTTGTGGTGAACATGTTGTCAGGTTGACAGCTTTGAGAACTGCCACATGTGTGAACAGCTTGCTCCAAACTTTATTTCTGAAAGACGTGTTGTGTCATTGAGAAACAGGAGATGTGCACACCCATTCCGAACAAAGAAAAGTCTCCGAGGTAAATTTCAACCTTTTAGGCAGAGGCAATTTAGCCTCTGAGCATCACAACATGAAGGATTGATTTTCCAGAAGTCATACACACACAACAGGAAGGTTCAGATTACTCTAATTCTCCCGGCTTATTGCGCCTGAATAGGGCGCATTAACAATCAGCCATAAATCAAGTTTGATACGACCAATATCAACTGCGATCAATTACGCGCGACGTCAAGAAGCCTGCGGCGCCCATGACACTGGTGCTTCGTGGCGCAGTGGTGAAGTCCATAGTTGGGAAAATCATGTTCTGTGTTGAATGTATATAAGATTTCTCTTTCTCCAGACATTGGGGCCAACATATTCCTGCATCAACCCCAACTCACAAAGGCGCTTGTCAGTTGTGCTGAAGTATGTTTGGGGTGCAAGGTAGTCCGTCAGCAGACGGCAACAGTCACGGCAAGGTTACTCATACAGGACACTCCGAACAATGACACTGGGATTAAGCAATCTTCAAATCACAGTCGGGAAAACATCCTTTTCCCAAAGTTTTGGCGTCAAAGTCATCTCCAGGCATTGTGGTCAACATGCTCCTGCATGAGCCACAAGCAACAAGGGCGCTTATCAGTGTCGAAGCCATGCGGCCAAAGCCATCCATGCTCAAGTGTGTTTGTGGTGGGAGGGGGCCTGTCAACAAAGGCAACGACAACAGTAATGACGACACGGTATCTAGCTACTCACATAGGTCACCCTCCTTTCAGCAGCATGGCCTAAAATACATCGGTTTCACACGAAATCCTCTTTGCCTGGAGCCAGCATTGCCCAATTGTTTAGTCAACAATCTGTCCCTACGCGACGACGTCCCTATGTTTTCGTACCAATCTTCTAAATGGACAAAAAAAAATCCAAAGAACAGAAGCACTTCGTTGCCCGTTGTGCCGGATACACAATGGAGGCCAAGAATTGTTCGAGATTTTATCATTCCAATGAAGACTGGAAGAGACCAGAACCCAGAACCAGAACTCAGTTTAGCCGGAAACTGTTGGCGACTGAACTGGCCAGGAAAAACGAAAACACTTCATTTCATTTGGCCTAGGTTTTTTGCGGGATCTCGACTGAAGAGCGGCTCACCACCACAAGGAGAATGAAGCCCCTAAACTGCCTTTCGGTGTTCTCGCTTTCTCGGTTTCTCCTCAAACTCGCCGTATTATGAGAGTTGTCAGGCACAGTTAAGATCACTGGGCTCGTCTACAGTCGGAAAGAACAAGGACCCGAAGCCTGTAGATGACAGCTTCAAAACCGTCACCACAGGCTCCTGCCATTTCTTCTTACAAGTGCCAAATATGTCCAGTGGTTGCAATTCATTATTTTTTGCCCACCAGGCCACGAATGTATTGTGTCTGGTATTGAAGCAATTAATCGCTTCTCGTTTGGTCTCGAATGTATTTCAGCGCAAACAAGACCTTTTGCCTGCCGCATCCCCATGCCCCCCCTCTGTCAACCTACGGCCCAGCATGACACCCCATGCTTTTTTTGGTTTGATGCCAGATACATGTCATTTGCTGGCTGTGAGAGGACAGATCTTGTATTCCAATTCATTTCCCCCTCCCTCACAAATCATCATTATGATGCACGTGGCTTGCTTGCAGATTTTCCCATTCTGATGAAAGAGCTCCGAGATTTCTTCGTGCGAAAACGTGAAGTTGCGTTCGCTACACAGAAAGGTTCTTTGGATTGAAGTGCACGTTGGGTGTTTAATCCTTTCGGGAAAGATTCAATCCGTGCACCAATTGGGGCTGAGCTCCCAATTTCTTGCTCTCAATGATAGTTCCTGCCCAATTCTCAATCGTTTTCCTTTCTGACCTGGACAACAATAGATCTGCCTTGTGGATTTCCACAACAATCCGATCAAAGCGATGTGAATGCTATCACCTGTATTGGGGGGAAACCTGGGACAATCTCAGTTTACTCCCTGTACATGGAGATCTACTTAACAAACATCTCGTGGCCGGGTCATGCCAGTTTATGGTAATGCCCTATTCAACCTGCAGCGGAAATTGAACTGACTTCTGCAGATACGGTCAGCCTTAGGCCAGACGCGGACACTAAAATCGCACGTTCGGCCCTTACGGGGGGGGGGGCAAATTCCCAAGTGTTCCCCCCCCCAAACACCCCCCATTTAGAGTGGGTTGGGGGGGTGGGGCCCACAGGATACAGACACCCAAGTTAATTCAAAAAAAAAAAAAAGAGGAAGAA
>JAAUYG010027866.1_pt1 | contig 10811 bp, 7 predicted proteins | sample 7278091 | NCBI WGS metagenome assembly JAAUYG01 (sample SAMN14350201, study PRJNA611818) | marine sediment metagenome | isolation source: surface marine sediment (0.6m) | place: French Polynesia: Moorea | collected 2018-08
ACAGCTGCTACTGGTTTACTAACCTTTCCCATTGCTCCAGATCTACTGTAAACACACACAATAAGTATCCATATGCCCACTCACTAGGCACAAAATGGTATCCAGTTCAACCTCTGAGTTAAAAAGCAAGTTCAGAAAGGGAATAATTTCCGGTACAGTGTTCCTGTGTACTTTGCTTTGGTGCAGAGGATGACGAAGAGCTTCCAGCTGCAGGGTCCGGAACAGTTTATCGAAGATACTTGAAAAAGTTTATCTGCGATATTCCAAGAGTTCATGGCGGATACTTCAAGAGTTCATCGGGTGTATTCCAAAGAGTTGATCAGGAAAGGTTGCAACAGTTCTCATCGGAAGGAAGGATTCTTGGGGATGACATGCTCATAGCAGAGGACGTTCATCAGGAAAGGGCGCGGTGGCTCTGGAAGGCCAGAGCCACACTGCAGCCGGGACTGCTGGGATAGACCTTGAGCACACTTGACTCACCATGTCGGAAAGTGGCAGGTCCTTGCAAAGGGAGGCAACAGTCAAAGCAGGCGATGGCAGGAGCTCATTCCATTCAGTGAAATTGGATGGCAATGGACCAGCAGCTTCCCCCAAATATCAAGTCAAATGGCTTGACCACTGGGCAGACTCTACATACAAGCAGAGACATTGACGCTGGGTCTGTAGTACCATCACTGGAAGCATGATGCAAAAGTTAGAGTAGGATCAGCAGGAGCAGCAGCAGCAGGGGGAACAGGACAGCAGGTTCAGAGTCCTGCATTACCGAGACCGTAGTTCCAAATATCAGGCCCAACGGATGGGATCACCAAGGTAAACCCAGGGCGTACTTGGAAGGTCCCCAAGAAGAGGGGATGTTACTGGACCGGTATCAGGCTTGGAACTGGAATCTTGTACGTGCAGCACGTATCGCCCAACCTTCGGGAAGAGAAGATGGCACTGGCGTAACATCAAGCCTTGAGAGTAGCTGGATTCCAGGGCCAGTTAGGTTCAGAGTTCACGGATTGTCAGCACCAAGGAGACAACAGGATTTGCTGCCTGAATCCATACACATGGAAGACTGCCTGGCTCGCCCCAATCGTCCCTCAAATGTCCGTGCAAATGACTTTGACCATCAATATGGTAAGTGAAGAGGTGATGTGGCAGTCGGCACTGCCAAGGTGGGGTGGGGGTCGCCCCGGAGACTGCACTGGCTCGCCGTGGGTGACCCCTTCCTAGTGAGGCCAAGTCCTTCAAGGAACTGAGGATGGAGGAAGAGGAAAATGGGAAGAGACGTCACAGCTTGCGTTGTTGTACACAGGATTGCCAAGGCCACTGCGCCCACAGTGCAGGTCAGCACCAGTCGGTAAGTGAAAGGAAGTCACGGTACTGGAGGGGTGGGGGTGGGGGAAACACCCCAGAGTCTGCATTAGCTCGCCTCGGGCGACCCCTGAACTGCCAGGCACTGTGATCTGATTGCAGCCACTAAGTCATTGAAGCTGGAGTCCTTGTCTGCCACATCCAAGGGTGTCTGCCATTCTTCCGGTAAGTGAAGGGTGATGGAGGGTGGGGCTACCCTGAAGACTGCATTTGTTGCCTTGGGCGACGCCGGTGTTGAAAGTTTATCAGCAGCTGAGATGATCCAGGATAGAGGCAGCTTGCATCCGCTCATCAGGAAATCCGTAACTGCATTCATTTCAGCTAACCACAACAGGACGAAGACAACCTTCCACTCACTCTTTCTCACTTTGGTCTGGATCCATGGGCGACATATCGCACTCTTGAACTGGAATTAAAAGTGGCTCAGCTCCATGCATCCAGTCCAGCTTCTTTCGTACCACCATATAGACTGGTATGTTTGGACGAGTTATGGCGTGTGACAGTTAAAGGGGTACTGCACATGCAGAGATCGCTGGATCTCCCCCACCCAAACTCTGCCCCAGAGTGAGTCGTTAGGAAACCTAACTCCTCTAGGTACGTTAGCAGTTTCACACCGAAGCCTAGGGCTGCACCCTGGTCTGCTAATATAACCTGCTCACCTCAGATTTACTGAGGTGAGGGTCGAGCCCCTGCCTGAGCAGGGCCCTGGTTAGTCGTGGTGCAGGGAGCACCAGTCGTGACCATGGACACTGCAGGGGTTTGACCTGTCCCCTCAGTCTCCATAGCTCCACCAATCCCTTGGGGCTGCCCCGTGGTCACGCTGGATGTCCCCAGGTACGGTCTGGTGGGAGAACATGGCTCCCTCCCAATCCAAGTCTGGGAAAAGGGAACGGGGTAGAGCCAGCTGGTCCCATTATAGGTCCAGCAAGGTACGCCGTGGCGCCTCACCCTGCTGGAGGGAGGGATGAAGCTCATGGCGTGCTTAGTCCAGTCACTCCTCCCCCCTAGTTGGGGAGAGGCCTGAGTCGTCTGCCTACTCTCCACCCCACTAAGTGTAGGGAAGGACAGGGGCCCTATGGCAGCCGATGTAGTCATTCCAGTCTTCGCTATAACGGCTAGTTCATTCCCTCAAAGCGGTCTTGGTAGCACTAGTGGTCGTGCCAGTCAGCGAGTCCATCCGCAGTTTCAAGTAGGCCCCACGAGAGGCATCATGCTCAGCGACTGCTTTTGTAGCCGCTGCACGCAGAGTATTACACTCCATGTGCAGGGCCTCTAACTGCTCGTTTGTCTGTGACTGTTGAGCAGCCAGTTGCCCTTCTGCTGCACTTGGGGCATGCCCCGCGCACAGCTGGTTGAGTTGCTGAGTAGCGTTATTAATTTGCTCCTCCAGCGACTGAATGAGAACCCGGTCTGCCCTGTTAGAAGCAGCTGGGTCCCCAGCCCGAGCCTGCTCAAGTTCTATTAGAGTATCGCGGTAGTGCTTCTCGTACTTCTTGGTGGTCTCTCTGGCTTCGAGCACGCCTTGCTCAGCCCCAAACAAATCTCGTTTGAGCTGGGCAACCTATTTCTCAGCCTGGAGTCTCTGAACAATGGCATCATACGCGCAATCGTTCTTTGTCTGATGTCCAGCTTTGGCCTCTTGTAGTTCCCGTTGCAATGGGCAACGGTAGCTATAATTGGCCCCGCGACTTCACCATCCACATGGACAGGTCCATCGCAGTACTGTTGTCCCTGTTCAGCCTCATAGTCATGTATGACTTCTTTTGAACCGTTGACTATGTCTGAAGTAAGACTCCTGGCTTTGGTAGCTGCAGGATTGGCTTTTGCCCCTTGCCAATTAACTGGGTCAGTTGCCTAACCAACTCATCCGATGTGACATCAGGCTCAGCACACCATTCGTCTACCAGGGCACCTTCCATTGTAGAAAGATGCCTGCCAGGAGGTTTGCACACAGATCACTCAGGTGGGCAAAGAGGGTCCACCCGGTAGTTTGTCCGCAGGGATTTCTCCTGACTCACGCATCGACTTTCCAGAACACCCACAACTATGTTATGGACACCCTGTGGAGTCGTGGCATGCTGCAGCTACCAAAGCCAGGAGTCGTACTTCATGTCTGGGCATATGGCCCAGGGGAAGCCACAACTAAAATTTGAAATAAATCGATGCAATAACTTCAGAGATAATCGATGCCACAGACGGACGGACGAATTTCGCTTTCATGAACTCTGCAGACATACAGTAGTCAAGCCGAGATAAAAAAGCAGTTTGATGGAGAAAAAAAACTGCCTTGAGAGACCAGTCTGCAGGCAAATGTTTTGAATCTGTCAAAAATACTACCTGCACACATTTCTGACAGGACCTGCATTTGAAGTGTCTTGGTTGTAATACTGTAGGTGACATAACCCTGCATGACACTAACCTAAGGCAGCTGATAAAACAGCCAAGAAGCTGAAAGGAAAAAACTTGCCACAAAAGCACATTAGAACATATGTGTGTGTATAATAACTATCTCATACTTATAAGTGCTTAAGGATATATTGCACCTGCATATTAACAGGAAAGCCATTAACAAGTGTTGACAGTACTACTCACTTGGAAATAAAGTCTGCAATGCCGCAATTTCTTTGGCATCATTATCAACCATGAAGCTCTGTTGGTGCCACTCTGGGGAATTATCCTTAATTTGCCGGAGACCTTCACTTATTGAAGAAACATTTTCTTCTTCCGTTATGAAGGTCCCAACCACAAAAAACCCCACATTGGTAGGCACGCAGAGCTGAAAGAGCTGTATATCATACATGGAGAATCTGTAAGTGGCATCAAGCAATGTCACTGCATTGCCATATGTCTGCAACAGTCTCCTCTGGAAACGGGATTGATGTGCAAAAAGGAAAGGTTCCCCTGTAGTGCTGCAACATAAAAAGAGGCTCATGGGCCTTGTCGTTCTGCTTGTAGGCTTAAGCACTTGCCCTGACATCCAGCTAAGTTTCATGCTTAACGGACGTTTTGCTGAAGTGAATTATCTTTTATTTTAATGTGCAAGTTTATTTATCATGTTTATATTTATCTCTTTCACTGCACAAAACCCCAAATGACCTTGAACACTAAAAGATCAAAGGAGACCTCCCTTTCTACTTTCTACCTCAGTGGGTCCAAATTGAGCTTATTTTCACTCTAAGGGAAGCGGGTTACGAGATATAGGCTGATTTGCAAAATTGCCAAATTAAAATTGGCAACTGGCCAATGTTAAAGAAGGTGCAGATATACTCTCTTTCTACTCATTCTACCCCAGGGAGTCGAAATTGAAGTTATTTTTGCTCTACAGGCAGTGATTCAAGAGATAGGGGTTGATTTTCAAAATTGCCATATTTGGGGATGAAACTAGGCCATTGGCAAAAGTTCCGGAAGTTGCATATACATGTATACTCTTTCTACCCTACAGGGTCGAAATTGAGCTTATTTTCGCTCTACGGGTTACAAAATATGGGCATATTTTCAAATTTCAAAAATGTCATATTTGGGCATGAAACTTAGCCATTGGCAAAACATCCAGAATTGGTATACTACGTCAACTACTCCCAAGTCAATTTCACTTGGTTTTGCTCTGTGATTGGAGATCTTTTGTTTTCCAGATAATTGAAGTATCTCCATAGGGCACAATGCCGAAGTTGAAATTTTCAAAAAAAAATTGTTAAAAATTGCAAACTCAAAATTTCAAAGCGTACATTTGTGAGGACCATTGGGAGGAAAATTCGGGACAAGTTTGAAAAGTTTTGGCTGGGATTTGTTGAAGGAGTAGCATTTTGAAAGTTTAACTCACATAGGGTCCAATATTAATTAACGAAAATGAAAAAAAAAACTAAAAAATTCAAAAAATAAATAAATTTTTAAAAAAATTAAAAACCGCCAAGCATATGGGCCAGGGGAAGCAACAAGCAAATTTTGAAAGAAATATGTGCACTTGGAACAGAGATAATTGCGACACGGATGGACGACGGACGAATTGCGATTTTATGAACTCTGTTGACAGTCAAGCAAAAAGAGTTGTATATAGCATGTATTTCAAGCATATCTCATTAATTTTGTGACAAAAATGTTACTCAGAACCAATATGTCAAAAAATGTCATTCTACTCACTGAGTAAATTGAAAGGTGGATATATAACAAGAGAAATCTGCAAGCCTATATGCATGATATGCATGTATTGATAATTATGCACGTCATTAAAATTTCAAAATATGTAAGAAATGTATATGCTGTGGTTGACAGAGTCAACCAGAGCTAAACATACCCAACACAGAGCTAAAGATAAGCAACAAACAGTTAAACATAGCCAACACAGATTATTACCTTCTGCATCTCAAATGAATGGCTTCTCCACGCAAATAGCCACCCTTCTTCCACTGTACAATTTGATCATGCAACAGGGCTTCATCTTTCAAATTGTCCCTACAAAATTAAGATTACACTACATTTTATTACTAATAATAAAATGTTAAGCTCAAACCCATGTACAGTCTAGTGAGACTGAGAGTACTAAGACATATTTTTACACATCTTGATGTTGTATAAATATGTGAAAAGGGAGATGAGAGAGGGGAGCAGGGGCAGAGGTATACATGCATGGGAGAAATAGGCCTTGTGAGCAAGAGATAAGAAAATGGGGAGGAAAGAGGAATAAGGGAAACAAGGAAGGAGAGGGATGGTGAGACTGAACAAGAGGTCCATGGTTCTTGCTAATCTGCTTGACAACACAATTATAACACTTGAAAATGTTGCACAGACATTACTTGGTACCAAATTATTGCAAGTGCACTGTATGACTTCAAAATGACCTTGAAAAATTGTAAATATACACCATTTATATTCGCCATGGCCTATTATCCCCTGAGTCTCAAAAATTTAAATATGTGGTGCTATACAGGCATGCGTTTAGGTACAGGGCTACAGGCAATTTTGAGACAAGTGCTCCCATGATCTCAAAATTACCTTGAACACTATTAGTCAATGGTTCCCCATATATGTCCCATTAGCACAGTGAACCTGTCTTGAAAAGCCAAACATTGTTAATAAAAAAATATAGTCTCTAAATACAGCTACTCTTTGGTGAGACAGGTTCATGTGCATTGAAATGTGGGATCTTCTCCCAAGAACTACATTTTTCCCAAATTTGGCATTGACTGGCTGCTGGTCTCTGAGAAATTCAGTTTTATGGACAACCTCAATGGACTCCTGTGCCAGGGCCTTAGCTTTGCTGACACAGTCAAGGATGCACAGTCAAGCAGAGCCCACCCCACCCTCAAACAAGAGGCCCATGGGCATTGACGCTCTGCCTGAGAACCAACTTGGCCACTTGCCAAAGTTCCACATATACTCCCTTTCTACATCAGGGGGCGAAATTGAGCTTATTTTCACTCTAGGAGCAGCGGTTTCTGAGATATGGTCCAATTTTCAAAATTGCCATATTTGGCCATGAAACTTGGCCAAAAAGCCAGAAGATGGAAAGATATACCCGAACTATCCCCCCCCCTCCTTTTTGCTCTACGGCTGGCCAAGATATCCAATATATTTGCAAGATATTGGCAATTTTGCATTTTCCCATTGGCCACATTGTTAAATTTCAATCTTTTTTTTTAATTTAAATTTGAAATTTCAAAATTCCTCCAAGTAACTTTTGTGAGAACTGTCACAGGGAATTGTTAGAAAAAGTTTGTTTGAAGAAAAAAACTCGTTAAAAATTCAAAAATCCAAAATTTAGAAAAAAACAAACAAAAATTGTCTGCAGATATAGTGGATAGCTACCTTTCCACTTAATTTGTCGTTAATTCACTTGATGGTTTCACATAAAACATTTTATGGACAACAACGGACGCTCATGCCACAGCATTAGATCTGATGACACAGTCAAGCAGAGCTAAAAGGGATAGGGCCTAGTATTATTACATGTAACATTATCAGTTGCAAAGTAAAATATATGTACTACATGATACCTTATAGCAGTGAGTTCATGTCCAATGTGAGCCCTGATGGTCTTTTTGGTGGGATAGAAACGTCTATCACGCCCATCTGGAGGCGTTTTCCCACAGAAGACGTCCTTCTTCACATAATTTCTCAGGAGCTACTTCACAGCGGGCACCTTCCTGTGCCCATCACGTACTAGCTCCTTTATTTTCTCAGCTATGCCTTTATCCAATGGGAAGGTGTAAAGGGCCATCTATAGGGAGAGATACCTGTTAACGCCCAGAGGTTCGAGACAAAAATTGCTTCTCTCTAAAGTCATGTATATGTCTTTTCAGCAGTGTTACAAGGTGGAGACTTTTTATGATCTAATACCAGATCAAATGTGGTTGATCACCAGATGTGTAGCCAGGTGATAAATACAAGGCATGGTCATCAGGTCATGGTTGAACTAAACCCAACTAAGACTGCAGTTCAGCATGTTCAAGTGCATGAAAAAATACATGTAATTCAAATTCGCCACTGTTTTTCTCACCTCATCAATGAAATGACCTTTATGTTCCTCTTTACCAGGAAGCTGAATCACCACACGAAAACGCACATCAGAAGGCTTCATATTTCCCCATGCTGCCGAGTCCTTGATGTCTTTCGATACCAGTTTCCGTGTAGCAGTAGTCATGGTAGTGGCACAAGTATTCTACAATGATGTGCAATATATTTCAAACATAAACCACCACTTATTGTGATGAAAAAATTCAATACCTTAAAGATACATGTAATTAAGCATGGATTCGACATCATACAATCACTATAAGATACAAATACAGCTCTCTGGTATGCACACCCTTGGTGAAGAAAAGCAGTTTATGTCTACAAGGATATATTAAATAGTAATAAATACACAATGCAACTATGAGGCCAACTAGATGTGTCATTACATTGCCTCTTAAAGGTGGCCATAATAAACATAGTTTCACAGTTTTTGTCAACATGGTCAATGCAGGTACAGTTTACCATTGTAAAAATATTTCAAGGGGCTAGTTGTCTTGAAAAGAATGATAGTAGCATAAAAAGATGCAAAGACTAAACACATCATACACATGTATACTCACATACATATGTAACATACTGTTAAAAAAAAAGCAAACATACCTGAAAGCTTGAAAATGTCAAGATCGCCTTCATACGTATGTGTGCAGGACAGCCTACTTTCTTGCTAGGCTGGCTGGACATGCGCTTGTCATTATAGACATGGTCACCAGAAGCCTAATACACAAAAATTTTATTCAAAAAGAAATAAGTGGAAAATAAAATAGTAATACTAAACAGTATAATGTAATGTTTCAACAAGTAGTATGTAGTAACTGTACTTACAGTATTGCATTGGAATATTTAAATATATTTACTAGTATATATAAAAAACAGATATCTGCTTCTTGCAGTTTACTTCTTACAGACTTAGGCTTTCCATGACAGTTTCCTTGATGGCAGTCATAGAGTCTGGAGCCAAGGAGCAGAAAGGGCGAATATTCCTGTGTAAGACATGGCCCTTTTGACTTGGGATGGTCATTCCACCTGACCTTATGTTCCTTTAATAGTTCATTAAGGGATCCGAAAACTGAAAGAAAAAAAAATATCTCATGATGCTTGTGCAATTTACATTGAAACATAAAAAATAGTAAGAAACAGCTGCTGCTGTCAACATGCTCAAGAGATCACCATGTTCTCTATCCCTGGTGTTAAGGACATCCAAGGGGTGGACTCGAACCACCATGATCATGATGACAGCATTACGACAAAAAGTATACAGCGCAAGCACAAAAATGAAAAAAAAAATTGCTGGCAATGTTACGTATGTAGTCAATAAAAAAACAAAAATATTACTTACCAAAATCCTTAAAACCTTTTTCCTGTTTTTGCACAAAAAAATGAGTAGCAGTTTCCTGCTCATACTGCCTTACAACTGACTCTGCAGCAGCCAAAGAACAACATGTCACAATCTTCATTCTGCAAAGAAAGATGTAAACACTCTTGAAAATATGTAGAAAGAAAGATCATGTTATATATATGCCCCAAATAATGTACACTTGCATTTATTACTTGTATGCATACAGGGTTGTTCGCCTTTTGGCTGCATGTCTTAAAGAAATTTTTTCCAAGCATAACAAAAGCATTATATATATATCAATTATATAACCATTATACTTTATACTTTAAATTTCAATAATAAAGCAAAGCAAATATATCCCATAAGAAAGGAAAAAGTTTCAAACTGCAACAATATTCAAAACCTACAAAATGACCCATACAACATTGTTGAACAAAGCAGATATGTTGCTCTTTTGATATGTAATTAGTACACATTGCTTAATAGAAACTGCTACAATTCATTTTCAGTGGTCATATACGGTATAGGGATTCCATACTTTAATTTAATGGTAAGAGCATTGTGATATGCATAACATGTAGACATGTATATATGTGTTTAAAAAATTTGCTCAAAGAAAAAAGACAAAAATCAAGACAAACTTACCTGCAGATGAAATAATGCGTGTTCAATTTGCAGTTATGTCATTTCACTCAGCAACAAGTACTAACAATCTGAACAATACGTGAAGGCACCTTTACATATACTTTATAGACATAAATGAGAACTTTACAAGCCACAAAGTTATTTTCAAAATTCAATCCAAAGTGTGTGACATTAGCACGTGATGGCAGTGGCTGTGATAAAGTCAGGATAGCTGATTAGCTTTATAGCTAGGATGGACTATGGTAAATACATGGAAACCAGTGACTAAGTAGTTGTCACCATATTCCATGGAATATGTGTGGGTGTGCTCCACTGAACTGAAAGAAAAACAAAAACATTGAAAAACATTCAACTGTTCAACCGGTTTTGACGCCAATTAGGCCTAATCAACCAATAGCTCAGCTTACTTTTTCTGTATGTGTGTGTGTGGGGGGGGGGGGGGTAAAAAAGGCCGTCTACGGCACTGTACGGCACCGGCACTGAGAAGGACTAACGAGGTTGAACTTTAAATGACGACCAGACGACTACTGCCTACTAGTGTTACAGTGTATGACGATGCATTATCGCTCATTTCTTACGCGGTCATGACAGGTTAAGAGTACTAGCATAATGACGATGTTCTACGAAAAGTCCGCCTCGGTCTTTGGGGTCTTTGGCGGACTTCGTGTAAGTTTAATCCGGTTGGTTTAATCCTAGGAAGGCAAGCGCTTATTTAAAATAAAACCAAACAGTCAACAGTCATCCATTGATTCCGAGAAGCTGTGGAGCGGAAGTTGTAACAAGCTGAACACGATCCCTCCGGATAATTCCGGAGAACTCCGCTGACGCAGTACGGAAGGCAACGAAGTTCACCGTATGCAAAACAGCCTTTTACCAGATGAGATTTTGCTTCCATGCCAATTCATCACCTGATACAGTCCACTTCCGGTAGGGGTGGGGGTAGGAGGGTGTGGGCGGAGAAGGG
>JAAUYG010175927.1_pt1 | contig 10811 bp, 12 predicted proteins | sample 7278091 | NCBI WGS metagenome assembly JAAUYG01 (sample SAMN14350201, study PRJNA611818) | marine sediment metagenome | isolation source: surface marine sediment (0.6m) | place: French Polynesia: Moorea | collected 2018-08
AGTAAAATTTATGTGCAAAAACGGAACAGTTCAAAGCTATCATGATAACAAAATCAATTTAAATGCAATTCGAAAAGGCACACGGCTGTGGTTAATGATCATTGTTTCCGGTGCATTCGGTGTACCTCTGGGTGTGTATGGTATTTTGAACATCTGTGGGGCGAAACGAACATCGCCGGTGACATTTTGCGGTGTTTTGTTTGCACGAACACCAAAGTGCATGTTGTTCTATGCAAATTGACGAAATTATCAAAGTTGTAAATAAAAAGATTGATCTATGTGTTTCAAAACTACCCCAATGTTGTTGCATCACCATGAAGCTGCATGCAGTGTTGTCAACGCTTTCTGTCGCGCCATTGCACTTTCTAGGTCGTGATTCCGTGGAATTTGTCACCAACAATCTGTGTGAATTTTACGTATACTTTCTCGCAAACAGTGAGCAGAGTGAATTCACTTCAAGGCTAGAAAAATACAAATGCTCAACAGGGGCAGATGTGTTCTTCTCAAGATAAAAAGAGAGACAAGAACAAAAAACATGTTAACAAATTTGAGGCCTTCTGTGACAACAGCAAAAACAGAAAACAACATTTTCTTCTTCTTCTTTTGTCAAACATTTTTGTCCTGGAACAAAACTGCACGCAAATTTGCCAGGAGCACTTTAAATGACATGACTGTTTCAAAAAATGACCCCAGAAGGGCAATTGAGAGAGACATGCTGACAAAAGCTGCAATTTCTCTCTGGCCCTTTATGCCCATCATCAGTCATTTGGCCCACTACAGTGTGCAGCCACTTGGTACGAAGGTCCTGCCCTCTGCAATACTCAAATGCATCACGGTGACTGGTGGAGAAAGAGAAGCATGGTCCAAATCTCATCAGCTTCCCAAGCGCGTCTCCGAAACCCAGTGATGTAGTTCATTCTGCATCGCTACATATTGCTCAATAATAAATAGTGCTTTCTCGGGCTTTTTGTGAAAAGACCACAACGCATCTTGAGTCAGGGTGACCCTGTGAGATCCTTTTTGCATCTCCTGCCCTGAGGTGGTGAGAAGATAAGACATCTCTTTCCAAAGCGTCAGAATCAGGTTGCAGGTTGCAGCTGATTCCACTTTCATTTTGTCGATGTGTTTTGGAAGTGAACGAAACAGAATGAATGTGTCCATGATTGCAAGTCTTTTTTTCTTTGCAGAAAGATTTCAAAGGGCACAAGGGTAGATCTGTCACACGAAAGGCTCTGTTGCCATGCATCCAGTGTGCATCACGTTTCCCTTTGAATCCATCCTGCTCTTTCCCAAGGATGAATCTGATCTTTCTGCAGGAGAATCTTGACTGCAGGTCGTGAGAGGATCCACAGACGATGGCGTGTCATCAATGGAAAGACGCTGAATTTACACCGATGGCAATCGCTTCATTCAACCTGCGCATCCTCTGCACAATTGAATTGATATTCAACCCAGATCCACAATTTGGTCCGTTACAGAAACAAATGTTGATCGAGCTAAGCCATGTGTCCTTTGTATGAGTCTTGAGTTTGACTTTTTGGGCCTGTCTTCAAAGAGAACTGACAAAAAGATGGTCTGCACCATCATCAGGTGGACCTGCCTCGAACTGTCAGATCTTGTGCGCAAACTGGAGAAAAGTATCATTACGGTTTTTGTTCAAAGCTTCATTGGAGAGCCGTTCTTTTTCCTCTTTCATCTGAAAGTTTTTGTGTCTTGCTGAAGTATTTGAGGAAGCATTTGATGAAGAATAAGCTTCAGTCTATAGATGGATAACGCACAGCTTTATGTTCAGAGATGTCTGCCTTTGCAACATGTTGCGTGTTCTGAACCCTTCCGTCGGACGACAGCGGAAACAGTGAGAAATGTCCCCAGCATGAGATTACTGTTCTCTGTCACACACGAACTATTGCGATCGGCTTTTTGCCTTGTGGTTAATTAACATTTTATGAGCATCAAATGTCACGTCCTTTCAACGCACGCCATCAAAAGGGCAACACGCGATTGATTGTGAATACTCGCAAGTATCTTTGGGATCAAGTTTTTTGTTCCACTTGCTGGAGCATTGTGAGTTTTTGCTGTCATGTTTCCAGCTGGAAAGATGACAAGTGATTTCTTGCTAACAATGGACAAAATGTGGGAATATTTATTGAAATGGTTAAGAATTCATGAAGTGAACGAAAGACTGGAAAACGCAAGCGTGTCGAACAGAATCAACGCAAATTTGCCTGCTTCTCAATTCACAAAAAAAGAGAAGTCGAGAGAAGGAGAGAAAAGGAGGATGAGAGAGAGAGAGAAAGACCCCAAGAATGGTGTGCAAAGTGGACTGCCTTTTTAGACAAGTGAGATTTTGGAAGGAACAAAAGTGGCAAGTTGATCTGCCACTGTGAACATGGTAACAAAAACAAGCTGTCTGGTCGGGTTGTTCCGGAAAATTACATGTTGACTTTGAAGGCAATATCGAGGCTTCATAGAACATGTCCTGTCGCAGGAAGTCATTCGGTTTGTCACAAAAGCAAGACCTTCAAGAGCTTGCGCACAAAAGCTTCACATGTGACATCACCGAAGCAACACTCAATGCCTTTGTGCCAGAATTTCACAACACTCAATGCCTTTGTGCCAGAATTTCACAAATTTGTTGTGATTCAGTCTTAAACCGCCCCCTCCCGCCACCAACAGTGTCACACACGATTGCACCCATTTGAAACTGTGTCCAAATGCCTGGAAAGGCCAAAGAAAAAACTTGCCTTTCCATTTGTTTCAATCTGAGATCATAAACAGTGATTGCTTTTTCAATCTCAGGAGAACACGTAATTGTAACAAGGGATGCCTTTTCGAGGAAGCTGTTGAGTAAGATGCTTCGAAACGGCAATTCCTTCTGACCAAATGATTGTGTATTGATCCCGTTCACTCAAGTCTCTGTCCATGTTTTTCAAAGACAAGCCTTATTTTCAAATTGGTTCTTCACCTCAAGGCACTGAAGCCACGCAGGGCAATGTGTCAGTCTATAGCTTCTTTTTAGCATCCTCCAGGGCGGAAAGCAATTTCAGAAAATCCCTCTCTGCACCGTTGTTTCCAATATCTGAAAACCTGCTGAGGCTGATAAGCACTGTCATCCCAACGACCAAGAAAGTCAGATTTTTTGGATTTTACAAATTGTCCGGGGAGCAGATCAGAAGTTCCTCGACTTTTTCCTCAGCTGCATCTTCTTTATCTGGTCTTTCCATTTGTTTCAGGTGTTCAAAACGTCTGGATCTGCGCATCTGATGAAAAGGCAGTGATCTGCCTCAGTAAATGTCCGTTGATCTCGGTGACTAGATTTGTCGCATGTAATGCAGGTTGGGATAAGATTTGTACTGGTATTTGATCCTGGGTGGGGCTCTGGTTGTCCTGCCTTTCCCTTTAGGATCAGAGTACCGTGCAGAGAGCGTATTCTGTTTGGAGGTGTAATCACCTTCTTTCAGTTGTAAATGTCTGAAAGTTCTTGAATTTTTTACAGTTGTCCTTTTGTGGAACAACTTTTTCCTTGGAACAAAGAAGGCACGCCACGGTTAAAGGATTGTGACTATTTTTGCCGCGTTGTGTCGACTCTCTCGTCTCTATATCCAAAGCTGCTTACATCGTTCGGAGGAAGTCATTAGCAATCCTAACGAAGCGTATTACAACGATAATCACTGTGAGGATACATGACACACCCTAATGACAACTGATAATTCGGTTATTCTGCAATGCAACAATCACAAAAAGTCAAACAAAGAGAACTTTCTTTTCTTTGCGCTTTCGTCTTTTGCCTTTCTTGCACATCAGGAACTTGTTTGCTGCAAGGAAAGAACGACGTTTTTGACATCTGCTTACAACTCGACTCGTTTTCAGCCTGCATGCCAGAAAGCCAGGTCTTTTGAGAGTCACCAGGGTCTTCCTGAAACAGTTCTTATGTTCTGCTTTCCACTTTGTCTTTCAAGACAAACCAGAAAATTCAGGAATATTTTTCTCTAAACAAGGCAATATTCATGAGAACCTTGCAGAGCTGAAGCCCGAATCTTTTCCTGAGTAAGTCGCTTCCTGCTGAAGCATCCATTAATCATACAGTGCCGCCTTACAACCTCGTGCACGAGCACATAATTTGTCATAATTTGGAGCATTCTGTCACAATCAATTGCAGACTTGGAGTTCCAAATCTCAAAGCAAATAGACACAGCGCATGTTGAGACGAAATGTACACCCACTGCTTAGCAAGATATCTCGTAACGTGAGGATTTTTTGGCAGTTTGCGTCCAGGTGAGACTTCGTGCTTTGTTCCCGATCCATGGACATATCGAGAAATCACTTTTTCTTTGGTTTGTTTTTCTTGTGGACATGGATTGTGGGAATTGCTTTCCTGAATTCTTTCAGGCTGTGTTACAGTGGCTCTCGTTTGTGACCATTCCACTTTGTCATGTTGCTGAGAGTTTAATAGTCATTCCTCTCGATACGAAATAGGTCGTATTCTTGCTCCCGTGAGATATCGTTTTGCTGCCGGGTAATTGACTTGCAATTTTTTATGGCAAAAGAGCATGTAACATGCGGAACCTTGTCATGGATCACTGTCTGATACCTGATAAAGTAGACAGAACAACAAAAAGAGCCTGGGACCCATTCATAAGGATCTTGTCTCATCAAAAGGCCAAAAAGCCTTAGTTTCTCGCCGTGCTGCTGTCAAACAGAACGGGAAGAAGAAGCCCCTGTGCATGCTCAGTGAAAAGCAGCTTATCCGCTCTCTGCACAAAAGGAAGACCTTCAGATGATGCACGGCTTTAGATGGTCGTTTCCCCGAAGCCCTCAGTGATCCATTAAAGCATTCTGCTGCCACCCTTTTTACCTCTCTTCACGACAATTTGAATGCATCTGAACCTTGTCAAGATGCTGGGATTCTTTGTTTCCGTGTGGACCCGTTTTTCAATTCCAAGCCAGACAGATTCCACGTGCAGTTCCAGTGCCTGGAACACAAATGGAAAAGTTTTGGTTTTGTTATGAAATTCTGTTGACGTTTGCGACAACTGTTGTTGTATCTCGATGAGATTTTTAATCCTGAATCACATCATGCCTGATGTGAGTATTTGTCTGTCTGAATGACTCCGGGAAAATCTGTACAAATATTTCTAATCTCTTTGCCAAGCAAAAAACATGTGCTCAAACAAAAACTGGGATGCATTCTTTTATCTGCTTTGTTGCTGTTTGAAACGAAGTCATAGGAACAGCTTGCCGGAAAGACACTAAAATTTTGAGAAAAAAGAGAACAGAACAATTGCGTTCTTGCATTCTGATTGGTGCTACTCCAGGTGTTGATTCAGAATATATGCAGGGCTTCCCCAGTTTGGATTTTCTTGTGAGACATGCTGCGTAATATGTTGGCAGAACGCAATCCCCAAATCGAAAACCAAATGACGCATGATGTAGGCCACTTTTTCTTGCCGGATCTGTGTGGTTGAAGACAACAAAATCATTTTGTTTGTCAAAAAGGTCTGAGAGAAAAACTCCGCAGGTGAATGGTTGGTTCCACTTGGGTCTGGTGGCGATGAAGACCCAAGGCTGACAATCTCCAACCATGACGATGACGGTTATGTTGGACAAATCAGACTTTTGCTGACTGAGTGGCTTGAGTGTAAAACTCAAGAGTCAAAATTAAACAAGAACTCAAAGCAGAGAGCAACACAACACAACAAATGAAAAACTGTTCATCATTCTGGTTTGGTTGGCGTTTGAATTGTTTTATTTCCTGGTTCTTTTCAAGAACTTTCATCACAAGGGACACACAAACAGGCGACGGTTTTTTTACATTTTACATTTTGAATTGTCGAGCACAAACACATGAGCGAAGCCGGGAGCACATGCAGAGAGATCCAGGAAAATTTTACCCAATGTTCCTCTATGGAGAATTCCCAATGAATTTGTAAAACGTTCAGTTGATGTGCGAAATGTGAACACTGGCGGATGAATGCGGCACAACTGTCTTCTTGCAGAAACCCTATTCAAAAGGAATGTCAGTTTTGGTTTGCCGGAAAATCCATGGCAGGGGTCATCTCACGATCCCGTCCAGCTGTCCTGTTTTTGGCTGTTTCTGACCCTGCGATATGCAGATTTTATTTATGATCTTTGAAGCTCACAAAGATCCATGCTCGGGGGTGTCGAAACTTACAAAAGCAGATCTTTTATCGACCATCACAACAGCAATTTGACTTTGAGACCGAGATCTGTGATCTTCATGTGAAGTTGGGGCTTTCATAGATATGATGTCTTGGTGCATAATCGTTAGGATGCATTCGTCCATGGGCGTACGCATCTTTATCTGGATCTCGAGGATCATATGGAATGGAATCCGAGCGGGGATATTGAGGATAAGGTCCATGAGCATAATTTGCCCAGTGTAATGTCCTTTCGTCAACAAAATCCTTGGGTTCATGAAGTTCTTCCGATGCGCGTGCTTCTTGCACTGCTTCCTTCCCGGCTTGTTTTCTGAAACAGAAATATGTAGAATTAATCAACACTGAGAGAACAAGAATGACGACTGTTCTATTCCCTTTTCATTTTGCTGTTTTAGCAACCTCACTCCTGAAAAGGGCTTTTTCCTTGACGCACTCTTTCTTCTGGGCTCAAACGGCAGTCCTTTTTGTGTTCGCTGCAATAACTTTGACGCCCGTTTAAAATTTTTAATGACAAATTGGAAAAGTTCGCATTTTACCACCATTGTCAATTACTGTCGTCAGAATAGCACACGCATCCACCTTGACACGACGAAACAGCTCAATTGGAGGTATCAGGTGTCAAAACTGTTGTCATCACACTGATCTGTGATGAATGTTTCGCATTTTGCCTTTGCTCTGTGACATTTCTTCTTCACTTTCAAGACGTCAACACACGTCGTGAAGCACAAAAGACGAAGCCACCATTACCCAGCGCCGCGATCAGAATTCTAACTTTGACTTTTGTGAGCTCTCCTCGTACAATAATGCTCTCAAATTATGCTGTCATAAGCCTCATTACCACTTGCCGTTAGATTTATAATTCATCTCGAGGCTCCGTCAATAATGACAGAACACACGAGCGCATGACAAATTTCTCCCAGGTTGTTCTCCGACAGTCACTTCAGTGAAGTGATATTGATAGATGGGCTGGTTACCTGAAGGCGCTTCGGATGTTTAACCAACGGCAAGAAAAAACGTTGACAGGACCAAAGACAATCTTTGTAGGACGGATTTAAGTCCTCTCCATTGCACTCGCTTTGCCAACAATAATTTCAAGAATTTCTCGCTCACAGTAAAGGTTCAATGAGCAGAAAAGGCACTGCCACCCTTTGCTTCTCTTGTGTGTCTAGACAATTTGGATGGAGACGAAAACTGCAATGGGAAGCTGGATGTTTGGAAGCACTCCTCTTTTCGTGCAGAAAGACAAAACAAGGTGTTTTTTCGGGGGAAGACGGGTTTCAATGTAGAAAGAAACGAACTTACCTTTTCAGGTAATAAATTGCAAGTGTGAGCAGCAAACCACCGACAAACACCCCCAGTGCAACCCCGATGGCAACGACTATCAGAATGGCTGAAAATAACGGAAAAAGAACATAAGGAAAAACAATAACATTTGTGAGAAACAGATGTGCAGATGTTAGTATTTTACCGAAACAGAACGCCTCCTTTTTTCATAATTAATGAAGTCTTTTCTCTGGGTGACGGTGTCACAGACTTGAAAGGCAATCCCTCATGAGCTTTAATGGCTGATGCGAGCAACAAACAAAATGTCCACCATTAATGGAGACCAGCTTCATTAACGAGTCAGGTCATTAGATAAAGAGTTGTAAATCGTTTTTACTCACAATATGGAAAGGCGTCTCCCGTGTTAAAGAGTCCCCGGCCAAAAATGGAACCTGAGAGAAACAAAAAAGAAAGCGTGTAAGCGTATTGGAAAAGAGCAACATTTTCATCATTTAGTTTTGCCTGCACGTCTCTGATCCTTCAAGCAAATTGAAAAAGTGCAAGCAGGCATTTGCCAAGGTAGGCTACTTGATCAAGACAGACAGACAAGTATTTTACATTTTTCCGAGTTTTTTTCACAGAGAACTCTACCTTCCTATACGCACACTGCATGTGCAGAGAGTGCATACTGGTGGCTACAACATGTAGCTAGTTTACCTGAGCAGTTATCAAATTTTCCCTCCCACTTGTTGCCCCTGCACGTCAGATACCAGGTCTCCTCCGAATCGTTACAATGAACAGACGCCGTCAATCCGTCTGACTTCACCCAGGCTCCGTGTGGCGCCTTTATCTCTGGACAACCCACAGCTGGAAAAGAAACGCGGCTTTACCTCACCTGTTCTTTCCAGGTCTTCTTGAAACAGAAGCTACGGAGGATAACGCAACAGTTCATGTCAAACAAACTGCCGCACAGACTGTTTTACATTTTTGTCTGTTGCCATGCCTTTGAGAATTCCAGCAAGACAACTTTTTCTTTCTGTTTCTTTTGGAGTAAAGATCAATGATATCAGTTGCTTTTAGCGAAATATGAATTGCGTTATTTGTCACACATTTCACGTTTATTTGTCAGCCCTGGCTACTTTGAACAGGCTGTCCCTCAAGATTAGACGGATGATTTTTATTCATAAAGCCCCCTATCACAGGGAGCTGTTAGCTTGTCATAATTCTGTCGAGGCCCCACTGCAAGGATTTGATGTATAGCACATGTACATCCCTTTTTGGAAAAAAAGCCAGTCACCGCTAATCAGCGTCTAGGGCCATGAAACCTGACACGAAGTTACAGTAATGTGACAATAGCAAAAGATATCGAATCCCACTTTACACGTCAAGATATGAAGCAAATGGTAATTTTCACTTTCATGCCGGAAAGGGATGGGTAAGCTGTCATTAGCTTGGAAAAGGGCTGCAGTCGAGACTGCAGGTTTTGCGTGACTTCTGCTGTCTCCCCTGCTGAGGTAATTTCATGCCTTTGCCTTTCTTGTTTCGATTCCCTTCATTTTGTTCAAATTTAGAAGCACGCATGCATAAGGAACCTCCCACCACATATCTCACAGACCATTTCACCCGAATTTTGATATGCACACCAGAGGAATTGTAAGTTTCAGTAAAGATTAGACTGAGTTTTGCGCTTTTTGTTTTGCCCATCAACACGGAAGTAGAACCCTGGCTTTGCAGTCTCTTTGTGACCCCCAATTCCAAAGAAAAAAAAAGAAATAAAGTGAAGGTCAGCACTCACCCTCATACTGCAGGAGGAACTTCCCCAAGTCCCTCAACAAGGTCCTGTCCACAAGTCTCACTTCCACTTGGTTGCTCTCTGACATGTAAACGTTTTTGGTTCTACTATCTGTTCCACAGGTGAGGATGTTCTTTGAGTGATGCCCCTTTTCATGAATTGTTGCAAGTTCATAACAAACGGAGGGATCTGCTGTGAGCAGATCTGAACCTCCATTTCTGGCAAAGTTGAAGAGGGTGATGTTGATTCTCTGTCCTGGAGGTACCTTCAGTTTCCAGGGGCAGGCTGATCCACCCCAACCATACTCTTCTGTGATGTGAGTTGCCAACAATCCACCCCGGCTACTTTGGGTGACAGCTCCACGGGATCTGCACTCCCCGTCTGCATCCGTTGCCACTGCAAATAATGAAAGACGAAATCATAATTGTGGGGATATGGGCATTGAACTTGGTATTAGAATCACATCCAGACTTTCTTTTATGTTTTTGTGATTTGTGCCAAAAGCTTCTGTACAAAAATCTGCGTGCAAAACCTTCAGGTGACGCGCCCATTTTTGAAAACGAACAAAAACTTGTGTGAAATGGCAGAGAAAAAGGAAGTCGGACTTCACAACCACATGAGGTGAAGCGGCTTATTTTCTGTTTTTCCGACAACTGATTCTTTTTGTAGTAAATGACAGCCAGTTTCTCTTTCATAACCAGAATGGGAGGATTTGAAAAGCGCCGGATTTCAATCGGGTTTCTCGACACGAAAAACTTCTGTGGAGCTCGTTCTTTTGTTGTCGGCTTGAAATGTGATATGAAACTGAAAATTGCGTATTTACTAATGGAAAGAGAGACATTTGGGGATCGTTGAGCTGTCGCTCTGGTTCTTTTCAGCTTCTCCGGAGAAGTTTGATTAATATTTTGGACAAATGTCTGAACGCTTTCAACATCAGATGAAAGTCATGATGTCTCGGTGTAATGTGCACAATTGGACAGATGACTTTTTGATAACGAAGTGTCAGCCCTGCAATTAAGGGACATTTGCCGACAACGAGGAGTATCAATACGTCCTCAATAACTTATCTTTATTCGTTTTTTATTGTTGAACACATCTGTGCATAACGTTTGCTCCAAGTTGCTCGCAAACATTTGTCCAGAAAGGTTTTTTTTTGTGTTCTGCCATGGTTGTGGCTTGGTTCAAGAAAGCTCGTGCCTTTTGCTATATGTATATATATATACGTTCAATTTTGAACCAAGTGGAAAAACAGGTATTCAACGCTTTGATCAAAAGGTGTCAATACCTGGGATGATATTTTCATGATTTGATTTTCAACATTTCTGCAAAAAAAATCCAGTGATAATGAAGGCACAATGGGAAAGGTGAGAAGAATGGAAGAGGGAACAAGAGGGAATCAACACCTGAATAGGTTTTGATTGTCAAGTTAAAAGAAGTGGGAAACCTCATTATCACTTTGCCATTCAACAGATGTCAAAATTATCTTGTTTGGTGTCAAAAATATCTTGTTGAATACGTTGAATATTCCCCTCGACTTGTTAAATATCCCTCTCGAGTGCTTCGTGCTCTCGAGAGGA
>JAAUYG010046993.1_pt1 | contig 10810 bp, 7 predicted proteins | sample 7278091 | NCBI WGS metagenome assembly JAAUYG01 (sample SAMN14350201, study PRJNA611818) | marine sediment metagenome | isolation source: surface marine sediment (0.6m) | place: French Polynesia: Moorea | collected 2018-08
TCCACACGCGAATTCACCTTTTTAGCATGTAATGTGAGAAGGCACGTCATTGGCTGAAAGGAAATGATGATTCACTTCCTTCACAACAACCACTAGAAAAAATGGTTACTGCATGTGGCCGTTCTTGATCAGCATAAAATAACTTTTATTTGTGTCTGTATACATTTTATTTGAAGGTAGATGTGACAATAATTCTTGGCAGACTGTTATGTTGTGAACTGCGCTGCCAAAAGGTGTCAGGTGAGAACTAAAGACCGGTTAAAATGCCAACAAGTCGACTGCCAAATAGCAGTTGATGATGAGTGAAAACTCGTAGTGACAGCAGGTAACAGCCCTGGATAGTTGCGGGTTCGGACTGAGTGCGAAGTAATAATGAAATTTCTTTTCCAAAATGACTAAATCTCCCTTTAGCGGGGATTAGTCGTGTGCGGTAGTTAGTCGTTAAAATACGGTAGTGATGACATCACAGGGCCTGGTGAAGCCAGGCTATGTACACCCAGCCCTACAAAGAAGCCTATACACATGATACAAGGCTTGTTGTCATGATTCAGCCAACTGCTGATAATGATAAGCTATCTGTAATAGGCACTACACCTTGAGTCTATGACACCCGTGATAGGTGGATTATCTCTTACCTTCTGTCTCATCATGATCTGTACCTCGCCGCTCTCCACGAAGTACATACAGTCGGCACTGTCACCCTGGAACACAATATACAGTGGAGATGATACAGTAACAGTGGATATATATCTACTATACAGTCAAACCTGCTCTAAAGACCACCTGCTTATAAAGACTGTTTTACAAGTCCCCAGGTGTATACTTTCCGTGCTCTACTTTCCTGCATATAAAGATCACCTGTGTATAAGGACCACATTTTGTTGGTCCCTGGGATGGTCTTTATATGCAAGTCTAGCTGTACACTATACAGTAGTCCCTCTCTTAAAGGACATGATGTACACAAGGGTACATATGATGTACATATACATCATATCCAACAACGCCTACCCATAAGCAATCACCTAATATGACACAGTAGGGATTTACGTAAGCTATAAGCATTTTCTAAGTAATTGACAACTTTGTGGCTTTCGTTTTTCATTAAATAACAAAACTTTTGCTGGTCAGTCCAATACAGGAAATCGCTGTGAGCAGACAAAGGCCTTCTGTATAATTTTACTCTCATATTATCACATACTCACTTCTACAGTAGCTGTACAAGTGCAACTACATGTATCTACTAGGATGATCATGGTACACCAAATGCCACTTGAAAGAAAAGTTATCTATAATGTATTGTTATTGTCTAGATATCATGGATACTGTCTTGCTAGATTAATGAGCAGAGAGGCCAGTGGGCCCAGAAGGAAAATGATATTTCCATATAAAGCAGCTGTCTGGTTTACTGTAACACCATTGTCCCTGCTGAGTCAATAGAGTTAATGCTACCGTCTAAAATGCTTTCCATGTACATGTGTTCCACGTGGGTTTTTATTCCATCAGATTTCAAAACCCCGCGACAGAAGTTATGCTATAGTGTACATTGGCATCATATATATTAGTATGTTTGCTGTATATTCTATAATGATTTTTTAAGGTGATATACATGGAATGTCAATTTGCGACCACCTCAGAATTAAGACCACAACGGAATTAAGACCACTTCAGAATTAAGGCCACCTCAGTTAGGAATACTTCCTGGCATTATCAAGGCTGACCCTTTGTCTTTTTTCAAAGGTCTTTGAAACAAACACACCCACCTGTTTAATTATTAGTTCTCCATCAGTAAAGGTCTTTGGCACTAAGGCATCGGCCACATTCATGCGTTCATAGGCCTGAAAAAGACAAAAGGTGTTTTCATGTGCATTGAAGGCACCGGAGGACAAGGCGTTATCTTGTTGGGTAAACCAGCCAATGGCAACACAGATATAGCATGTATAGTATGACAACAGTTTGACTACAGCACAGCCTAGGGTCAGTTTCGTAAAAAATCTCTCAAGTGCACTAGTTATCTTACGCATGGAAAAGACAATGTTTGCCAAGGTGATTAGTGATCTTAAAGTCCGTTTCTAGACTTAAGATTTTTCCAGAATCCGACTCCTAACCACCAAAGAAGTCCCCTTGTGGCATGTGTAACTTGCAGGAAAGTATGCTGTATACATGGTATACATGTGCCTTCTATTGTTGCGTGCATTTCTGGCTGTTAACTATACATGCATGACCACATACAATGGACGAATTGCTGGTGCTATCTAATCACTGATATGAAAAGTACCGGTACACGAGTAAAGTTTGGCAACTTGGGACCCGAGGCAATAGCAAATTTGCTAACATCTACACTAAAACAAGGCCAGAATACAGACTCGACCCTTCTTAGTAAAAGTTTCTGGACAGTTCAATACCCCCTACTGGCATCACTTTTGTTTAAAAGCACGGTTCTGTAGACTCCTCTGTTTCCGTATCACATGTACCGTATAAGATAAATATTTGGAAGCAACAAAGAGATGCCCTCAAGGTATGTGGCAAATTGTGTCTCTTGTTCACTACCAACATCAAAAAAATGTTATCTGGTTATCATGGTACATGTGTGATGAAGCAAGGTTGAACTATCAGCCGTACTTCTTCAAGTTCAGCTAAGCATTCCACTTTGAAACTGATACTGTATGACTTAATACATGCTTTTTGCTTAAATTGTCAATTCATTACCAGTACTAATATTACCGCTACTACTGTTACTCATCTGTAACAGAATATTTATTAAAGTAACTGTACAAACACGAATTATTGGGCACAGTGTTCTATATTTCATCTATCCAATTTCAAAGTGATTAATCATACTATCACATTTAATTTAATAAAAGTCAGCAGGTTGATTAGTTACACTGTACATGTGTTGTCCAGCTCAAATATCTGAGCTTTGTCAGGACAGTGACTACAGTGAAACCCCGCCTTAGACCATCTCGGAAATACAATCACCATAGAATTAAAATCACTTATTGGCTGACCAAAAGTTACACACCAGTGCTATACTGATTTTTGTAAGACCACCTCAGAATTAAGACCACCTGAGACTCAGAATTAAGACCACTTTCACTTCGACTATGGCCGGGTGCTAAATTCTGAAGATCCACTGTATATACAATACTAGTAGCCTCCCTCTATTAAAGGGTACAGTACACTGTTTGCATAGGAATTGTGGCCACATTAGAGAGGTGGCCTTTGGTGAAAGTGGTTACTAAGAGAGGGACTACTGTACTAATATGGCCTGTGATACTATTGTGACGCCTGCTAAGGTTACAATACATGAACCTTTCACACTGTTATGAGCCATATAACATTGTTTACAGATACCGTTACATCTAGGACATGTAGGATAAGGGGTCATACACACAAAGTAATGCTATACAGGAGTTCAAGCTTTACGGTACATTGTACCAGACATGTCTTTCACATAACACTAGGTACAGTAGTCCTTTTCTTTATAGGACGCTCCCTACAAAAGACATGTTCTCTACAAAAAATAAAGAACTCGAACCTTGGCAGTAAGTGCCATGAATACATTTGACGCTCCTTCTCCATGTTCTCACCAAAAGACACTTCTTTATACAAGGACAGGATTATTTGATGGGAGGGTTGTCCCTACTGCCTGATTAAACGAGGACCACTGTATTAACATGATCACAGCTACCAGACAGCCAGTGTATCGCATATCGGGGATGACCCAATTTTTGCCAACACTAGGATCTCTCCGCCCAGTGACCCCAAGTTTTGTCCCCCCAACAAGTCTTGATCAAGTTGCAATGCATAAGGTGTAGAATACTACAAGGACAGCGGCTGAGAGGGGCTACCAAAGCATGCCGCGAGCGACAAGGGGACCGCGAAGGTTAGGCGTCAACACAATCCATAACCCAACTGTCACCTGGGTTTGCCAGGGTAAATATTGGCTCCACTGATCTAACTAACTTCCATAGCCGTTCCCAATTGTCTAACTGTGTGAGGCACGATTTGCTGAATGAATGGACGGGCGCTTATAGAGATTTAATCCAATTTCTATGTTGTAACAAATCAATACAGATACACATTGTAAAGTGTTGGCAGTCATCAACTGTAGTGATGTGTTAATTAGGTCTCTTTCATTTTTCGGATAGGCAGTACCAGCGGAAGGTGCTATTAAGCCTGCCTCCTACTGTCATTGTTTACATAAATAAAACAACTGTTATTCAATTGAAATAAGCCGTTTTAGTGATTTGAACATGTTAATTGTGGCTCTTCTACAGAATTATTTCATTTCAAAGGATGAATACATGGCTTTTAATTGTCATAAAATTAACAAGTTTTTGCACTCTAAAGAAACAAGATATAATGTATCAGATGAGAATATTCAACATATTCAACAGGTACTTGACTAATATCAGGAAGAGAAAACATATAACATGTTCAATGTTCAATGTGAAATCTACCAAGGTACACATACACTTAATACAGATATCGCAGGCATACATTCCTTCCTATCACCAAACTTAGTGTTACAATAACGCAATTAACCTTACAAACAGCATGAGGCATCAAAAGTGCCCAACTTCCTGAAAAAGCTTACATGCCCAATACTGAACTTAGGCATGAATCGGACTGGGAGTACCAAAATGCATCCACCACTGGGCTGAAGTTAGCTCTAGATTGGGTTTTTTTCTGCTACTCAGCCCAGAGAGTTTGCCTTTCACACACAAAACTGCGTGGGTTTATAAGCTTCCCAGCCGATTCTGCCTTGACAGCACGTTTAGTACACGCTGTACCGAGCCACAAGGTCAGTTAGGATCTGGCGGATTATATCGCAGTACAATACCTAAAGCTGCCGGCTATTGTCATCACCACTCATCGGGTTGCAACAATTATGCCTTTGGGGTGACTTTGGTGCACTCGTCTTGCTCAAACATTTATGTAAGATAAATCTACTATTGATCTTGTTATTGATATCATATAACAACATAGTATATCCTTTTACAGCACTTTGACTGCAAGAGGGGAATAGGGAGTGTTTTAAAACCCTTGACCAGATAATGTTCCTGAATCATGTACTGTCAGACATGCAGTGTAGGGGTCCAAGGCAGTTAGACAATCCTTTAAATAACCTCACCCCCAACCCCTCCATACACTGCAATGTGGTATGAACAAATAATTCCTATGACAATGTACTAGTGCATGTATCTGCAAAAAGTATCAGTGAGTGGACTCAATGTAAGTCGGCAGTACAGATGAACAATGAATTAAAATTCTGCAATGATTGTATAATATTTAAAAACTTAGAGCATATGAGTATACATGGTATTATTATTTACCATGCCGGAACTGGTTCAAATATGTTAATATATTTATGCATTTACTAGTACTTACTTCTAATGTTTTGAGCATGGGGACGTTCTCTAGCAAGCTCTCATACATCTTCCTCTTGTTATATGCATTCTTTAGCACTATTCTCCTAAAGGTGGTTCTGTCCTGGAAAATGAAATGCACAGAAACATCATAAAGTATGATAAACACCACAACATAGATGGTGTATGTACAGAACAGATATCTTGTTTCGCCTCTATACAGTATAACAGGAAACTACACTACACAAAGATGATAAATATTAAACAGCTGCGCCATTCTAAAGAGAGATATTCTGTACATTAAAATCCTTGATCCAGAAGGTGCTAACTATTCATCAGTTAAACATAAAAGTTTTCTCTCGCTGAAACAAAGGACTTGCAGATTGGAGGCAGGAGCTAGCATTCAGAAAAATCTTCAGTTTAGAAACAGACTTAAATTCACTAATCACATTCACAATCAATGCCGTTGCCATCAATCGATCATAAGATTTATATTGCGCCATTCCACAACTACCGTATATGCCCTAATAGAAGTGCAGTGCACGAGTGCAAGAGCTTGGGTGTGTGTCTATTAATTTCAATAATAAACATGATAAAGCCTGTTATCCGGTACATATAACAGCGGTATATAGTACTATATATATTTACGGCATTGGAAACCATATAGACTTTTGTTTACAAGAAAGTGGCGATTTGGGCATGTGCGGCAGCCAAACGGACTGGAACATCGCTCGCATTTTACTGCTTCTTGATGATCTTTTGAGGTTTTATCAGGTATTTGATGGAAATTTGATTGTGGTATGTTTGTTGCTGGAGGAGCTTGCACATCTATTAGGGACTGCGCTTCTGTAAGGACATATACGGTAGAGTATGCTCGTGGGCCAGTATATATATTTTTTTTTTCATATTTAAGATAAGTTCTGGATTTGGGGGGAAACCAGCCCCACTTGCCCCTGGTCGGAGTTTCTCCACTATTTGGAAGGTTTCAACATGACAAAACTTCTGTGAAATGTTTTCTTCTCATCTATGACTTCAACTTTTAGCCATGACCCCATGACCTGATAGTGTTCTTACCATTGCCCACAGTGTGCCGTCTGACGTGGCTACAATCGTGGCAGCTCTTGGCATGTTGTACATGAGCGCAAGTTCCCCGAAGCTGCCCTGGTTGTCATAGGAACCAACTTTTTTGTCCTCCCCATCTATTTTTACATAAATGTCATAGGTGCCACTGGAACGGAAGTTCGTAAAAATCTTTACATACATGTATTGTATATCATGTATCTTAAATATTACACCACTGATTACACCACTGTATACTTTCTACTATAACATAAGTCATTGTACGTCATGGAATGCACATATATGAGAAATATATTTCCTAAGTAAGAACATGAAGAATGACTAATCCCTGAATGTCCAGCTGGTATGGATCATGGCCATATAGTAAGAAGGACTGAAAGTACCCCTAGTCACCTAGCCATTTGGCAGCTAGTTCGACTCATTTGCTTGATAAGTATTAATACACTTGGGCACCTGCAAACACTTGCCAGTGATGAATCTCATTCAATTGATCATAAGTTTGTTCTTCCTTTGGTCAAAAGACCATAATTTAATGTGGCGACAGGCAAACACAGTGGCCACATCTTGAAGATACCCATTAATGCTCATCCAGTGACATCCACTGACTATTCTAGGCCAGGTTAATAAAGAGAACAACTGCCAGTATCATGAGCATAAAATGCCCAAAAACTCAACTACAGCTACTACAACTGCTCCACAAATGTATGCAACTTCACACATGTGGACAAAACTGCAAATGTCAAGAGCATTGTTTTTTCATCACCCGTAACATGCCCAAAGGAGATCCGCACCAGTTACCATAATTGGACAAAATAGAAAACAACACGCTTCCCACTTGACTGATTGAATCCAACTTCAGAAATAATGGCTCAACATTGTCAGCAAAACTACCACACCATTTCTCACGTCCCCTTATGGATTTACCTAACTTGGATAATACTTATAGCAACAGAAAAACATTTCTTGCTATTCTAGGCACTAAGGTGGCAGAGGTCATGAATCCCCTGATTATATGTTGGAAATGCTCTCCCACCCCCACCCAGCCCTCAAGTACACGAACGTGTAGCAACACGAGCTCAAATGGAGATTTCCATGGCTTAAACGCCACCCCCATGCTTGCTACGCCTCTTGGCACGCTCAGCGTTGATGAGGTAGCCCGACTCTCTGCCGGTGTCACAATGTCATTGCCATGGAAACATACGCTATAATAAGCTTTGACCAAAAACTGCACCTTTTTTCACAATGCAACCATTACTCGAATTATCCAAAGTATTTGCTCCAAGAACCGCCAGAACTATCTATGCACAAGCACTCCACAACACTTGGAAAAATATATACATCATGTGGACACTGTACAATTTTGTAACACGTGCCAGTTTTTTTTATTATTTATTTAAATCACAGTACGAAACCAGGCATTACTATTTTCTTACAAGAAACAGAAAATATGCACAAGTATTCTGTAAGTTTTTAGTAAAGATTCAAGAAAGATATTTACAGTGAAATCAATGTAAAAACCCTATCAAACACCACCTAGAACACGTAGCAGGAAGATCACTTACTGACAGAACAAGTTACATGTACACACCAATGCTATCATTGTATATTGTTTCAGAATTAAGACCACCCCAGAATTACCACCTCTTTGGTCTCAAGTTCTCTCAACCTAGGGTGGTCTTAAAGCATCTAGGTGCTACTGTAAGGAATCAACATTGTCCTTAATTTGTCAAACTTGACAGCACATACAATGAATGACCTACCTGTCAATTACATAGAAATTATCCCCATCGTCTCCCTGGTCTATAACATGTTCGTTGGGTTGGACCTGATATGGAATAAAAGAAAGAACCGCTGTCAGGAGAGTCGGCCTATGAAGTGACGTACATGTACATTGCCCTAATTAACATGATTAAGACTAAGCGCAAAGAAAACAAATTTATAAGGCACAGAAACCAATACTTGCTTCATATGCTTGTGGCCAGGAATAAATAACAAACGTCTGTTTTTTGGGGGGTTTTTTTGTTTGGTTTTTTTTTTTTTGGGGGGGGGGCGGGGGGTCATGTGTGTGTGTACATGGCACATACTGTGAGCACTTTTTTAACACTAAATTCTTCAAGTCCACTAGTAATTAATCTTAGCATGGAAAAGACAATGGTTACCAAGGTGATCAGTGAACTTAAATTTGTTTCTCTAATGAACATTTTTCTGGAGAAATTGGCCTATGGTGCCAAACTGGCTCACGGAGAATATATATGACCAAGCAGTAAATCCATGTGAAACATGTTTTAAAATATATTTAATATAATCAATAATACCACCCCATGCATATGCGGTAGCTGTATGTCTGGCAGGTCTTGTAGCTAAGCTGCTTACCTTTTTTTCAAACATTGCATCTATAACCTCGTTCATGTGTTCCTGAAATTTACCAAGAGAAACTGATCAGTTTACAATACTAGTCAGATACAGTTATGATACCAGTAGATATAAAACAATATATTATTTTAAATAATTGTCTTTCTTCAGATGCATTTCACCTATGAAGATGAAATGCATCTCAAGAGGTACTTTGCAATTTGCAACCAGATACTGACAGCAGGAAGCAAACACATGCAGCACACATACATATGATACACATTTTACATTAAAATAGAAATGTTACCATATAATATATTCTGCTAATTTCATGACTTGCAAAATCGCCAACTTTAATTGCTGCCAAGGTAAAAACTAAACTTTCGCTACCGATGTTACTTCATGGCAGTGATCTTAACCGCAAATATGTACACTGATGTACCAGTACATACAGGTACTTCAAGAACATGAACTCTAATTCCAGTGAACATTTCTACTTTTACAGTTACTAAATATTCATAAATAAAACTCCTTAAATATTGTATTTATGACACATTTTGTCACAGACTACAATTGTTCGCTTGCAAATAAGAAGTACCCAGAAAGATCATGAAAATTGGATTTCTGAAATGTTTAAAGGCCCCCCCCCCCCCAACCACCACCAAATGCACGGTTGCCACTTCATGACCTTACCGCTTCTAAAGAGCGAAACAGTAGAATATGTTTGACTGCCTCACTGAGCCTTTGTCTTTGGTCATCTGATTTTGGATGAACTATCTGAAATGAGACAAGAACATTCTTCGTATTGATTTGACAGAGGTAGAATAATCCCGGGTTTAATGTGTTCAATTTCATACGAGATTTTGTGTAAGCTAGCGCTATCAACAATGATCAATGTGTGGGGAAAAATATGAATTCAGAAACAAAATGTGGAGGTTGGGACTAAGGCTTCTACTAGTACGTATACACGTGTACACGGCAAAAGATACAACAGGTGTGGTAAACGTTTAGTTTTATTATCGCCCACATAAACATTTTTTTTTTAACGTTTAGTTTCAGCTTTTATAGGCAAGCTGTGTTCACAAATTGATTAACGACACATCTTACGAGTTTTATAATCTGCATTACAATATGTTGCCATATGTTTGGATTGTCATTTGATCGCTCACTTGCCATATCCATGTTGTGTAGCTTGGGTTTGGATGCAGCAATGAACTTTTGTTCTGGTGTTTTGACAGCAGTGAAAACGTGTACACGTTCACGTTTATGTTATTTCCTTGCGTGTAAACGTTTACTGTTTTCCCTAAACGTGGAAGCCAAGTAGTTGTGACTTGATATATGTTTTAATACCCGGTAATATATTACAAAATATACATGTTCATTAGCTCCGTTCATCCATGTACATGTACAATGTGTCCATCGTGAGATTATGAGGTAATAATTTATAGGTACCATACATGTACTTTATGTAGCATTCATGATTGTAATGGGTTTTTTTTTTTCCAACATGTAAAATTGGCAATGTAGTATGTCGCCCATTGTACATATGGATATTTTCAAACTTCACATAATAAATAATAACACGTATATAAGCTACATTTGTCCAATGACGACCCGGTACAACATAAAGTTGTTAAGTGTAATTATAATGGCGGGAAATTGCGAGCAGCATGTAGCTGACCATGTAACATCACCCTTGGCCAAGTCCTTGGCCACCAGATAATAACTTTGAGGCTTCAGAAGACCCCATACTTCTAATGTTCACAATTCACACACCATGTGTACACTGTACACAGAACAAAATCTAGAACTATGAGGTTTGTTATTCACCCCCCACCCACCCCAAAAAAAACCTTCAACATGTGCAATCCTGCTTCAAAAAATCAAGTATGAATTCATGCTTGGGAGATCACCATGGTCACGGAAACTACATGTACTAGCTTTAACATTTTCATTATTTAGAATGCACATTGCTTGTGGTCTTCTCTTAGTCGCCACTCTGAAGAGAA
>JAAUYG010134419.1_pt1 | contig 10810 bp, 8 predicted proteins | sample 7278091 | NCBI WGS metagenome assembly JAAUYG01 (sample SAMN14350201, study PRJNA611818) | marine sediment metagenome | isolation source: surface marine sediment (0.6m) | place: French Polynesia: Moorea | collected 2018-08
ACAGCACACAACTGCAGTGTAGCTATAGCCCATTTGTGAACATACCATTACCACTCAGCTGATTATTGATGGTTAAACCTTACAGGGTGGTCTTATGATTCTGGTCACTTTTGAATCTCCTATTTCCCCGAAAGTTCTTTGTAAATGTTAAATTTATATTTGCATGACATTATTTGCTCAGGTTCAGATTGAGCATATTGTCTGGTTTCAGGGGCCCGCGTGTGGCTATTCTTTGGTTTTCTCCTCGGTTTTGGAGCCCTAATTGCATCTTCGTGGATATTATTTGGTTTATATGTAGTCCATAATGGTAAGAATCCTCAATTCTCATAAAATATATACAGTAGTGCGGAGAAGCATGCACATTTATACGTGCGGCCACCTGGTTGGGTAAAAATAAATTATTGATAGGAGATGTGCAACTCCTTTGTGGTTTTGCTTTTGACATGCAATTTAGATATAGCCTTGATATTTCTGCTGAAAATTGTCTTCAAGCATACCAGAAAATATAAATCCATGAGAACAAAAAGCTGTGGTAGCAGTCCTATAACACTGCAAAAAATATCTACAGTCCTAAAAATATGTGCAATATATACTCATGTATAAATCATAGACATACTGCACTACCTCTCTTACTTTAAATTCATTATAATATACTGGTTGCGGTGGGGGGGGGGGGGGTTCTTTTGTGAATTTCACAACCTGTCATTAGTGTAGAGTGTGTTTCAATTACAAAAATAAACCACAGTAAATGAAATTGCAGAATGAATGCGATTTCCTTAGAAAATGCGATTAGCCTTATATAAGTGCAGGCATTAATCACTGCAAGCATTCTGTGATTTTGCAGCGGGACTAGAGATTTGGAAAATTCTGCATGCGAAATATTATTGGACTGTATTGTTACATACTTACTGCCTGGCCGCTTGGTTTATGGGGAATATTGGCTTAGAGCACATACATGTTTGGTGGAGGTCTTTGACGCACCATCATAAGAGATATTTTGTTTCCTTTCATGCAGACGATAACAAGCCCAACTGGGCTGGAATTGCAGTATTTCTTCAGAATGCCCTCATCTTTTTTGGGTACGTATAGGCATTGAACAACCATCTGTGTGAAAGTTGTGAACCGTTTCCATAGTCTTTGTTTTAGATGAAAGTCAACACGGAGGACAGAAATTGATATACATAACTAAATTTTTATATACTATTTTATAATAATATAGTTATGTACAACTGTGGTGGATTTCGTAATATATGTCACAAAAATTCTAGGAACAGTAATTACTAAATTACCAACATCTATTTGTATTTTTTATGAGAGAAGAATTCTGTTCTTGCACTAGAACATTTGGACAGTATGTGTGTGTCAAACTGTAAATATCCTGTAATTTTACATTTGTGGAGGTAATGTGAATAAGATGGTAATAATTTTGGTAACAAAAGGGATTCTTTTCTTTGTCTGAACATGCTGCAAAGGTAATGTTTACATACATTTGCTGTATATCATTTCTTGAACTTTGCGTTCGTAATAGTGTTTTTAATTTTCCCTTTTTAGGTCACTGGTGTTTAAATTTGGCAGAACGGAGGATCTTTGGGGTTGATATCACCGTAGAAAAGAGCTCGAGCTGCTCGACTTAGCTGAACAGGAACAACACAGTCAATCCCGGCAGGGGCCAGTTTCTGAAATAAAAAATGATCTTAAGTCAAGAAACTACTTAAGTTCACTAATCACCTTGGCAACCATGATTGTATTTCCCTTGCTTTATATTTGTTTCGAAATATGGTATTGGCAGATCTGTATAAATAAAAAAAAATAATTGGCATGGGCTTAAGATCAGATTTGGGACTTAAGATATTTTTAGGACCTGGCCCCAGGTTGAATGCAGCAAGAAGAGTCACCTCACGTATCTTAACATCCGTGCCTAGAGAAGATCTATTTCTATACCGGCTGCTGTACACTAGGCTTTTACATTATGTCGACCACGTACAGAGATAGAGGATATAAATGTCTTTAGATGGATGATGATATTTGCAGTACAGCTTAGAGATGTACTAGTGGGTTTTACAAGATTGGATAGTTATTTGTTCCTCATGTGCAGCAGCGGCAGCATAAACACAGCTAAGCTTGGCTACCTAATTTATTCTTTCAACAAAGAATGCCCCATTCCCTCCAAAATACGCTTTTTGCTTTAGCTTGCAATGATGTTGATATGCTGTGTTAAAAATTAGTGTAACAATGTTAACATTCTGACTGAAAACTCTTTATCATTGGAGTATACACATGGTTTATTCAGGAGTTGCAGTTTTGGCCAGTGCTCTACTGTGAAATAGGCCTATGACAAATTTGGGAGTAGTAGGGTTCTGTAAATACTCGCTGAAAGTTTATACATGTACATATTTGTTAAAATTCCAGGTGTGTCTGTTTCCCCCATGTGCATACCTCCTCCGCACTTGTACTAAATATGCAAATGAGTTCGTGATTACCATACATTGTCAAGCTGTTTGTATTGTAAATAACAGGTAAAAATCCTGATATTAACTGATATGCTTGTTTATAATGTGTACGTTCTGATTCTCCGGGCCCAATCTGTCAGAAAATGTAAATTCAGGAAACCAAACTTAAGTTTATGAATCACCTCAGCAAACATGCTTAAGAATGTGAGTGGACTTTAGTAGGTATTTCTGGAAACTATCCTGTGTATTTTTCTTGAAAAATCTTCTGTTCACTAGTGATCTTAAGCATGAAAAAGACAAATGATTGCCAAGGTGATTAGTGAACTTAAGTCTGTTTCTAAGATTTTCCCAGAAACGGGTCCCCAGTGTTTGAATGTGATCTTTGAAAGGTAGATGTAACATACTAGGACCTCAGGTTCTTGTGGATTGGGATTCTGACAAGTCTCTTGGTTTAATATAAATATTCTTGTGACATGCATGTATTCTCTGGGGTTTTTGTAGTGGGCAAAAATCCTAGCATTTAAATCTTGGCCATTGCAACTATATTGCAGTACAGTAGAACCGGTCTTGAAAGACCATCCCATTGGCCACATGTGACAGGTTCATTTATATTGAAATGTAGAGCCTTCCGTTGAAATAAACAAAATGTATGTGGTCTGTCAAGACAGGTGGTCTCTCATGGCAGTGGTCTCTCAAGACAGGTTTCACTGTATTCATTTCTTTTTTCACTCTTTGTGCAAGATGTGATGCCTCAAGTCATGTAAATTTAGAAAGTGGATCTGCAGGGGTCCCTCTCTTTAAAAGACATTCTCTAGAGAGGACATGGATCTAAAAAGGACACCAATTATTGGCAGCAATTTTACCGTGAATGGATGCGATGGTTCCTATCACCAATGAACATCTATCTAGAAAGGACAGAATTTTTTGGCAGAAGGGTTGTCGCTATTAGAGGAAGACTACTGTGCGTGCGTGTGTAGCACAGTTTGTTAACTGAAAAATACGAGTTGAGTTATGCATGTAGGTGTAAGGACAGGCAAACATGTCGTAAAATTTCAGAAACCGTATGTCTTGCGGTGTGAAAAACTTGTAAATTTTCACCATAACGTTAATTTGTGATATTTCTGGACATACCGAAGAAAGAAAGAAAAAAAAAAATCTTTAAATATTAGTTGTACTAGATGTTTCCAAGAAGCCACTTTCGGTTTCTTTATCTCATGGCATGTTTTATGAAACAGTGCAAAATGTTGAAACAACAGAACCCTAGCTTGAAATCACCTTGGAAATACAACCACCCTAGAATTTTAAGACCGTTTATTGGACCACAACAAGTAGCATACGGCAGTGTTATGTTATTTGAGAAATAAGAACACCTTGAGATTAAGACCACTTGGCCATGGGTAGTCTTAATATGTGGTTCTGCTGTACTGCGAGGACTACCCTGGTACATCAACTGGAAGACAAAATATTCACACCTTGAAGTTTGCCGCTGGTCGGAGTTGTGTCTTGTGCAGTTTCTATTTCATGCTCCAGATATGCATGATGATCAGAGGCAGCTTTGAGTACGTAGGCAGTTGTAGCTAAATACATGTATGCTTTAAGTAACTGATATTTCTGGATATACATGTATCGCACAATGTGGGGAATCTCCTAATAATGTATGCTTCTGGCAAAGAGCCTGAGGTGTACATTTCTTTGTAACTGAGCTGATCAGATACTACCCGGTACTCGACTTGCGAAAAAAAAAGTCCGTTATTAGAGAAACAAATGATAAAGGAGTTCTGTTCGGGAATGGTGTTTTTATGGCCAGTAATTCAGAGTGAGCTTTGAAGCGTCGCTCCGCCATTATATATGGGTCACTCTACTTTATATGGATATGTGCCATATCATGTACATTTGCTGTGAGTTTATTTTCTACCCCTAGTTTCATGTAATGCAATGATGAAAACTCTTTTCACAGAAGGTACTTTTCCGTGAAAAGATCCATATCTAATGCCGCATGGCATACAAAGCCAATGCCTCTACCGCTTTTGCCACCAATGCTGCTGGCAAGGTAGGATGTTGTGTCCCTATTTCAGCTTTCTGTTTTCTGTCCTTTGATGCAGTATAAGCCTAGGCTAGCGCTACCTATTAGCCACATAGCCAAATGCTAAAAGAATTTCCATGTGGCTAAAAGAATTGGTTTGCTTTTAGCCACAGTGGCTGAACCATTACTTATACCTCATATATTGTATGTACCAGTAGTTTACATGTATCAGGACTCATACTGGTATTTATGATAGTTGTCAATTAGCAAATTTGCCAAATAGAAAAAGGCATTTTTTTCAGAATCTTTTTTATCCAAATTTAATACTGTTGACGCCTTTTACAAACATATTTCATGATTTCATGGCTCAACAAATTTATTTGTGGCTAAAAGAAAAGATATCCTTTAGCCACAGTGGCTAACCGGGGAAATTTCCTAGCGCTAGCCCAGTAAGCTTGTGTCTATCATTGGCAAGTGAATACTCGAATGGTGGCGAATTTTACAGTGATGTCTCCCTCATGTAGATTGTACAGTGTAACCTAGGCGGAGCTAAAATTCTAGCAATATCTTGAGTTCACCAATGATCTTAATAATGGAAAAGGCAATGGATTCCAAAGTGATTATAGTGAGGTTGTAAGTAATTTCTGGAATTGAGATGTTTCTGAAAACTAGCCTCCAAGAATGAAAGGACAGTCTAGGATTTCAAATTTAGAGTAACTACAGTAGAGCTTCATGTTGCACCCAACTTAGAAAAAAAAACAACTTACAGGCATGATAAAGACTACATTTTCAATGCTTTAGTGGTCTTAGAAATAAGACCAGCTTAAGACCATTAAGACTGAGTTTATGGAAATGTTTAATGGTCTTGGAAAAAAAAGAGCACCTCACCTCATCCCAAAGGAAAACCTTAACCACTACGTATCAGACTATTGGTCATAGGACTGGTCGCTGGGTACTAATGCAGAGGCAAAAGATACGTACCTATCAGATAAAATTATTACCGGTACCTCTAAAATTTTTTGAGAAGTTAATTTGCTGTTTCCATTGGTGGTTTGAAGATTCTGTGATTTACTTTTGTTTATGCTGAGGCGTTATTTATTACCTGTAGTGTGTTTGTGCTATAAAAGCTGAGTGTGCTTCATATACTTCTATGAGTGCAGCAAATCCTGTCATGAAAGACCACATATTTACTCCAGAAGGTCTTGCATTTCAGTGTAACGAAACCTGTCACCAAAGACCACCTTTGAGAGACCACACATTTATGGTCAAGGGGGTGGTGTTTCAAGGCAGGATTTACTGCGAGAAAATCATCTATAGTTCGTTGTAAATTATACGTTAACATTTCATTCCCCTCAATTGCCATATTGGCACTTCTGTTTCTGATGCATCTCTTCAATAAATCTGCTTATTTAAACCGGTGTTCAGTTGTGTTTCATCCACACTTAGCTGTTCATATACATGTACCGATTGGATTCTCTTTGCAAAGATATCGATATGCAATATGAGATTGTGGAACCACCCAAAGAATATAACCACACCATTAGATTTCACTGTTATATTGAAAGATCAAAGTCATTCACATGAGTTTACAAGACTTGTATCTTGTAAAATAGCTAAGTTAGGCCATATGTTACTATTAAAAGGCTTATAGGAAGTTTGATACAGGGCATTAGAACTGCCCCATTAGATTTTGACATTGAGTGACCTTGAAAGGTTATGTACAAGGTCACTTTTGAAGGTTTCTACATGTATGTTGTAAAGGAACCAAGTTTATAGGCCATGTGTTAAAAGATTGACAAGAAATGTGTCCGGAGTCCAAATGTGTCATTAAATTTGACTTGTTATTTGAAAGGTCAAGTCCAAGGTCACTATTTGGAAGGCTTGTATCTCGTAAAGGAATTAAGTTAGGCCATATGTTACTTTTAATCAATAATAGGAACTCGCATATGGGGATTCCCCGGGGGGGATTCCAACCGCACCATTAGATTTGACCTTCAGTGACCTTGGACGGTCAAGGCCACTCAGATTTTGAAGGCGTCTATCTCATGAAGGATTTCGGTTGGGCTACACCCACAATAACTCATATATCCAGTATGTGAATTCTAATGGCACCTTTAGATTTGACCTCGAGTGATCTTGAAAGGTAAAGTTCAAGGTCAGATTTTGAAGGCTTGTATCTTGTAAAGGAGCTGGGTTAGGCCATGGGGCTGTTGTATGTATGCATGTGCATATGTATGTACATGTATATTTGGATCTATCAACAGTCAAACCTGCCCAAGACCACCTGTATATAAAGACCACCTGCTTATAAAGACCACCTTTTACAGGTCCCCAGGTGTATACTTTCCATGCTGTTGAACCTGCAGATAGAGACCACCTGTGTATGAGGACCACATTTTGTGGTCCCTAAGGTTGTCTTTATATACAAGTTTCAGTTTAGTAACATTGAGATTACTCAATCTGTAAAATTAGTAGACAAGCAATTGTGGTCAGATCCAGGCCTGCCTCTACCAGTCAAAAACTGGCTGTAACTAGAGTGATTTTAGCCAGAGGCAACCTTGAACTGTTATAACTATATGTAACAGAAAATTATGTACCGGTATAGTAGTCCCGGCTCTTTTACAACCTCTATTTTAAAATCACCCTTGATTATAAGACCACTTGACTTGGTCCCAAAAGGGCAAATTTCTGTGTTAAATGACCTTTATTTTAAGACCACCTGCATTATAAGACCACATTTTCTTGGTCCCATGGGTGGTCTTAAAATAGAGAGACTACTGTACATGTATTGGACTTCAGATTATTGTGAAAACTGGCCCCAGGCCTAGTCCCCCTCTGCCTGGAACTGGCGTGGCAGCCCTCGCTTGGATCAGCCAACCCAAGGCAGCGGGAAGTGGGACTTCAGTGCAAGTTTGACCCTGGTCATTGCAGCAGTGTCCCCGCCAATCAACTGGCGGAAGCCAATCAATTGGCCAATAACTGTGACTGGTGATGAGAAACAACTTTCCTAAACTGCTTGCTACATGTCTAGGTACATGTACAAACGGAGGATATTTGGTTGTGAAATTTTTGTGACATTTTGTGGAAGGAATTCAGTGAGGCATTAAAAGTTGAAGAGTATTGGCTGATATTTATAAAAAAAATAGCACTGAAAACTTTCTGAATATATACTGTGAAACTTTGATAGCTGAGATCAGTGATATATTTTAAGTCTATCAGGTGAACTGTTGGCACCCTGTAGGTGCACAGTTTGTCAGAAGGAGCAGGAGAAATAGTTACGGCACCGCCGCTTTGTAACACACTACAAGGTAAGAAGACTGTGTTGGCATAATCTCGGATTTACATTATATAAAGTTACCTACACCGACTGAATACAGTGGTCCCTGTAATTTAAGACCACCCATGAGACCTTGAATCTATGGTCTTATTTGACAGGTGGTATTAAGATAAAGGTACAATGGTACACAAAACACGAATTTGGGACCAAAGTAAGTGGTCTTGCAATCAAGGTGGTCTTAACAGAAAGGGTTGTAAAATAGAGGGACCACTGTATGTCAAACTGCATGACTAATGGAAATGTACAAACTAAGTAAATCTTGAAAAATAATGTATGAAAATATATTGACTTGCACTACAAAAAGAATTTCATACATACTAAAGATCTATAACCAACAATGGCTTAGTTTAAAATATGGATAAGTTAGACTATGGTTTACAAGCTTCTAAGCTTTTCACACACAGGGTACAAGTAACAATGCGGTCCTTACCAAATCCTGTAAAAAGTGCTAGCATTACTGTATCTCCAGAATTAGGTTAGCAATTTAAATAGTTATATGATTACCCGGACAACTACAGTATGCAAAGTGAATTCAGGTATGTACTGTGTATATCCCAAACATGCTGAAGGGCCTGTAGATATAAATTCTGGTAACAGTGTGTAGCATCTACAACACTTCAAGCAACACTTTTCCAATTATACATGTAGTGTGACTGTAATAACATGACTTTTCCCAGTTGCAAAAAGAAAGTTCCTCTGTCAAGAAACATATATATCTAATTATTTAACTACATGTTAGATTAGAATATATGTAGCATGCACATATGAAGAACCTGCAGATTTTAACTCGAATAACACACGGCACATGCAACATGTGTAATATCTCAGTTAATTTCTGCAGGTTCTTGATATGCCTATCACAACATATTTATAACCTCTACAACAGATCAAATAACACTTTCCCAATAAATCACATTAACCATGTTAACAGTATCAGTCTGGTGATCTCTGACCAAACCAGCAGGAACCAGATCCATCGGAAATTTGGAAGGTCAAGGCTAAGGTTGAAGGGTTAAAAAGATGATCAATATATGCCTTAAACTGATCCTGCAAAATGGAGAGAGAAGGAGAGAGGGAGCGGTGTATGCTGGCAGGCTGGCGCTGCTACCAATTAGAATGCGACGATGGAGCTCTCTATAAGCCGTGTATTAGCTGGTTTGTGATTGGTGGAAGCAGTGATTGGGCACTGATCCTGTAGATAACGCACATCTATCATCGCTAATATTGAGGTAGACACAGATAGCCACCATACTAACACTAGTAAACCTACGATTCATCAGGTACAGGTATACCTATTTTTTTTTTTTTTTTTATCTGTAAAGTACCTGGGTAGACTCTACCTCCCTATGTAGGTGAAATAATCAGAAAGAACTTTGGCTGGTAGCAACCCGAACTGTTGATTATTCTACCTACCGGTAATGATATAGAACTAATCTAGAAGTTCTGGCAATTCAAAGCAAGTTCTGTCATTATGATCAACTATGTACCGGTAGTCAAACCTGTTCTTAAAAGATCACCTGCTCCAAAGACAGGTGTACCGGTATCATGTGTATACATGGTATAACGGCTACATTTTCCAAATTTGCAAGGGCCACCGGTATATGGTATATACGGACCCCATTTTGGTGGTCCATAGGGTGGTCTTTATCTGAATACATGTATGCACAGGTGTGTATCACTGTAGTTTACCACAAAACACATAGTTGTGTTCTTATATGTTTATACACAGTTTATACAAACATTTTTTATCTTACTACCAGAACTTAATGGCCATTACACTTTTAGAATGATTCTGTTTATATACCATACTTCACATGTACACCCAATGCTTCATATAAATGAATTCACTTGACTATCTAGACAGTCAGCTGCATGTAACACAAGGTGGCATCCCACCCCAACACATAAGTCCATGAACCCGCACTCCTTAAAGTAAATTTATGATCTTTCACTGTGTATTTTATAGATCCTTGCTACAAATGACCAGTATCTGTAAACTTCAGGTCACAAAACCAAAGTTTCAGAAATTATTTGCACCCACAGAATGCCTCAGCATTTCAGTCTGGACATGGCCATTCTGTAATTAGGATGGTCATTGACGATCCTAATTACAGAAGACTCATATAAATTCACTAAATAAATGTAAATGAAAATGACATAACCAGTACTCAACAATACCATGGGCTACTTACAGGACTGTTTATTAGTTATCAAAATCTGATTGATGTTGATTCTGATCTTTATCATAACGTAACATCAGATGATACAGCTGAAACCATGATACAGGACTTTCTGTTAGTGACCAGCAGTATTGCCAGGTGCAAAAACTTACTAACTACCAATACCGGTTACATGTGAAGTATATTCCTGCCACAATTTAAGTAACAGGGCGCCAAACAATACATATATAACTATCCAAACAGAAATCCGGGGAAAAAAGATACATGCTGGCATATTAAAACTGGTTTTATTATTTGTGAGAAACACACCAAATAGTTACAAAGACAAGATGACTTTTGGTAAAAACATTAGTGCTCTCTGATTTTGTTTTGCTGAAGCAAGAAGTTCAGGTTGTGCAAGGTGCTTTATAAGACGCACTGACTCATTAGAAACCTTATCCTGATTGTAAAAGACAATCAGGAATTCTTTCAACATTGTTCAAGACAGGTGGTTCTTTATAATAGACATATACCGGTACCAGAAGACTGTGATATATTCAGGTGTCATACATGATACATGGAGAACATAAAATTTGCTCATTTAGTCTAGTCTCTAAGTCCAGACCAGAAACTGCTGGTGTTTCGCCGCCTCTCTCTGCACCCAGTCACACAATCATGGGAAAGCGGACTTCTAGCGGCACCTCTCCCTCTCCAGCCGTTGTCTAAACCTGTCAATAAGGCATGTTGTAATGTTTCTTTAGCTCTGACTTTGAAGCCGCCGGGGTTCGATGGGAACTATTACCCCCAAGTTATGGGAAGGTGACCAGAAATTGATCGCTGG
>JAAUYG010085279.1_pt1 | contig 10807 bp, 6 predicted proteins | sample 7278091 | NCBI WGS metagenome assembly JAAUYG01 (sample SAMN14350201, study PRJNA611818) | marine sediment metagenome | isolation source: surface marine sediment (0.6m) | place: French Polynesia: Moorea | collected 2018-08
GACTGATGTGTGGATACTAACCCACTGACGTTGGCAGCTCTCCCCATTGTAGCACCACGTTCTTCGTCACCTTCCCGTACGAGTCGACATACACGCCTTCATCTGAGACAAACAAACGTTGCCGTTACACACGTCGCCATAGGCATAGACACAGCAACAACATTATAAGCTATATGCGCGTAATGATACAAGATGTTATATACATGACAGGAAACATGGGAAAGAAAAGTACCTGGTAGTTCTTTGAGAGATGCAAACCTAGTGAGAGAGATGTCTCACGCTCAGATCTTGAAGACCATTACTGCTACACAATGACATTTAGTAACTAATATCAATAAATTCTAGGTAATAAATCTTGTTTTTTTCTTCAAACTCCAAGAGACTTGTCAACGCTTTGACATCTGAAGTCTACATGGATCACACAACCCAGTACATCCTACATGAGGCCATCACATGTCATTTCTACCGCATACTCATTTATATCTATGAGAGTCAATTGCATTTGAAGTGTGGTTGTTCCTTCGCCCAAGGGGATTGGTTTTGATGAGGCGAACTTCCAAGTGGATCTGGGCCCCCAGTCATGAATGAATGTTAAGTGAATTGTGTATGACGGTGGATACATACTGTCGTAGCAGAGCAGCAGGTGCATTCCGTTAGTGTTAGGGAGGATGACGATGGTGTGAGGTGTCACCGGGCCATGTGTCTGAAACAAGCAAACAAAGCATGTTTACACAGAACAGAGACTGAGAGATACTATAACTTGGGTTCACATACAACAACACAAAGGTTGCCCACTTGTCAACAGCCATACAGTGAAACCACTGCTAACGATAGCTTGGACAGCCTTCTTGAAAATACTATTAAGTTTTGACGTAAATCAAATTCTTATCCAATCAAATTGCTCAGATTAGTGACATTAGTCAAAACTTAAGACTTACCGGTACATATTTTTGAGAACTCCACCCTTGAATGTTGGAATTGCCTTTGAATTACAGCTAATAATAATAGTGTAAATATAGATCTGGTTTGAAAACAGTTTCCCTACTGTTCAAGTTGGTCTCCCAAATACTAACAAGTTATTATAGGCTTCACTGGGCAAAATTCCTACCGGTAGGTACTAGGCTCTAGGGGGCAGCACTGATTATTGTGATTCCCCAAATAACATCAAAGCAGAATACCAGTAATCAGAGTCACACCTAGAAATATTTTCTACATTAGATATCAGTTACTGCTGCCAAAGTAAAACAAAAATATTCTGATTATTACAGGACTTTTGATATTTCTCATTTGGAACACCAAACACTGAGAAAGTCAACGACAAAGAGAAACAACTTGAACTAAGACCAGTAACTTTCTAAAGGTAAAATGTTACCATGAGATGAGCACAGGGTCCACACACTTGCTACGACAAAGAAAACGAGATCAAACAATGCATGCAAAGAAAGATTACTTTTAAGTAGTTGCGGTGGTGTAACATGTATCCGGAAAAAAGTAAAGACACAAAACTCAAAAAGACGAATTTGACGCTGAAAGAAAAACATAAAAGAGAGGCACATGTAGTGATGTGACAGTGTAATCAAAGACTTTGACTATAGTCAGTATGGTCTGGTGTGAAAGGCAGACTAGTGTCATCTGCATGCAGAGCCATATGTATCACACATACAACTGTAAAGGAATTAGAACTTAATACAAGGACAGAAAACAGTAAATTGTTAAGGTTACTACGACTGGTACAGGTTCAAGTGAAAAATGGGGGCCAGTTTCTCATGTTCTTGAAAAAAAATTGATCAATATTTATTAAAATATCTTGTTGGGTTTTTTTTCTTGAAACTCAAAAAACTCTCCAGTCAAACTTAAACTGAAGTCTAACTCTTAGAAAATCATTGGAATTAATATTTTTTAAACCCAAGTGACATGCCTGACTTGAATGTTTTTTTGACAGTGACCCTCAGTGTATATAAACTGTACAGTTAGTTGCCTGTTGACGGTTTCCAACAGGTAATTGTTGGTGTATACGGACCACCAAATCAAGGTTCACACCAAAAGCATGGCACAAATAAATTAAACAAGGAGAACAGAGGTTCTGTCAGCAAAACTCAGTCAAATGCCTTATTGAAGTCCAACCAGAAGATTCCAGGGCCAACAAAATGGCATGCCATTGAGAACTGAGAAAACATTGCAAATGTCAGCTAAACTCACGTAAATGCAGCTGTACTTGCTACACTAGGTACAGCTGCACTAAACACATCACACCAAGTGCACCTGCACTTGAAATATCAAGTACAGCAGCACTCACAAGCACAGACACAACTACGCTTGCTAAATTAGGCACACTCCACTTATTATTAACAGCTGCACTTATTTAGTTAACAGTGATTAAGTGCAGCTGCACTTGCTATACTAAGTACAGATGAACTTGTTATACCTGGTCCCGATACTGCAGGACAACAGAGGAAAGAAAAGAAGAGAGACGCAGCAACAATTAGAATATGATCAGAGTCACAATATTTATTACATTAATTTTTTTTTAATACTTCCTATATAAAGGAACAATTATAAATCAACATCTTCATAAATCTGGCCAAATATTTTATTAGGATGACAAACTGTGGACATACAGCAATATTTTTGTTTATTTGTATCTGATGCCATTATAGGGCACTGCTTTTCCAAATATTTGTTTCAATGATTATCATGATCACTGGATCTCCACTCTACTGCTCTACAAACAAAACTACTCCGGGATAATTGGAAAATAAGGCACTGATCCAAATACTGAACTGAGCATGCTGAACGGGTTTTACGAAATGCAAAGTTTGTTTTCAGGTAAACTTTGTGCCCATGAAACACATATAAATGAATTTTGGGACAGGTTCAATTTGCGTAACATGAAAATAGTTATTTATTGGTGTATGTATTTTGATTGCAAGATTTTAGCAGTGGATATGCATGAAAAGAAACTGTAACAGGGGCAATGTTTAAACTTATAAAGGCTTAACCGAAAGTCCCAGAACATTTTTGACAAAAACAACATTTCATAACAAACCCTCAAAAGGTATAAAGATTTGAGAGACAAGAAGAAAATATGATGACAAGAGAGTAATTAAGACAGGTGCCAAACCAATCACGGATGGACAATAAACCAGTAGAAACAACAATTACATACAGCCCAGCAAAGAGAGACCTGGACTGTCCGACAACTGGTGCCACAACGATACTACGTGTACAAGAGTCACAGATTTTGACTCCTACAGTAATACATATATAGCACTATGGGGATGCTTGCTTTGTCATTGCCAAAGGCCAAAAAACTTGGTTTTTGCCATTGCTTGTAAGAAATTGGATGTTAATACCAAGTCTGTGTGGTTTTCCAAGAAAAAAAATTTGTTTTGAAGTAATGTCATATTAATGGATTGTGTGCTTCCAGCGAAGAGCAATATGTTATATAATGCAGCTCTGCTGGTAGTTAAAAGGAAAGCTTTTCAAAGGAAACAAAAAGATTCTGCCTGTTGTGAGAAACAAACATATTCCATAGTGGACCATTGAGTAACAAACATATTCCATAGTGGACCATTGAGTACCATACACAGCGATATACCATGCCATTCTGGGGACACCCCACCCCGACCCCCACCCCACTCCCATACTGGACACTTACATGAGAGGGAATGTAGATGTCGAATACTTGGGATGTATCCAGGTCGATGGCATGGAAGCCACGGTTTGACCCGTAGACGACCTTCAACCTTTGACCTTCCTCCACCGTCAGATCTACACAGAGCGGTCTCTGTTCCAGGCTGGTGAAAGACTGGGGTAAAAGAGAATTGACAGCAAAAATTTTCATTAAATATTGGTCAACTAATTGGTGTTACACAGGCAAGTAAAAGATTAAATCTAGTTGTTGATCCGTGAAGTTCCAAATCATTAATACCTTTTTATGAATTAAATGCTCCATTGGTTTATGGTTCAAACAAGTACATTAAGTAGTACCAACCTTAGCAAATATTTTATATTTTTTTTACATATTCTGGCCGTTACCACAATTCTGATATCAGCGAACCTAAACATATTTTTGATCATTACCTGTAATTTCCTATGATTTTTCCCAGTTATAAACTGCATTACAGTATATTTTGAAGCCAACAATTTTCCAATTACCTTTAATACACAAGAGGAAAAGGCCAGTGACAAAAAATATTTTTGTAGTCAAAACAGGCTTCACAAAGTAAAGTTTAATCCTTTCGAAATTTAACTGTGTACAATAACTCACACGTTTAGATTTACATTCACCTTAACAACCAAACAGAAATATATTACGTCTGAATAACAGGTTTGTTATATATGTTTTATAGCAAAAGTCAAATATGGAGAAAACTGTACAGTATAGGTGTACCTACCTTGAAGGCCATGAACTTGTGATAGGGTTTTGGGGCCCAAGCATAGATTTCTATACTGTCCTTGAGTGCTATGACCAGAAATTTGATTCTTTCGTATTTGACTGGAAATAGACAAATTCAAGATTAGGCAAATGAAATTATACATTAAACTAGGCAATTGTAATTTTTTGTTACAGTAAAATATTTGGTGCAAAGGTTGGAAGACGCTGTGAGATGTCATCAGGTCAGAAGATTGCATTACCCCCCCACCCCGGTACAATCCTATTGTACACTTAAAGTTTTATAAATTAAATTACCAGTAGTTTGAACACACAGAAGTCATTTAAGTCCATTTGAACCTGGACCCATTAAAATCCATCATTGCACAAACTCTACTTGCCAGTATACCGGTATATGGTATATATATCTACACTAACGCTATCTGGGTAGGGTGTGGTGACTGACCTATTTTGAAGTGAGAACATCCCTCTAGATCTCCGACGTTAGTCCATCCGTTTTTCTTCTCCATTGTCTGAAACAGCAGACATGCTTCCAATGAGCAGTCACTCAACCATATCAGTAAACCGTAACTTATATATTATGCTCACTGCAGTGCTATTTCCTGTACCAGGGAATACGAATACAAGGTTTCTAATAATATAACCATTTTATCATAATACTGAACATTATTTTATAGCGTATACAATGTCATGTTTTGTAATCTAGGAATGACACAAATAAACCTTGTCTTATTTATTATACATGAATAATCAATACACCCCGAAACAGTTAAGCAGACAAGATTATTTATTCCATGTATGTACATACTTAGCATTTCGTAACTTTGCTTGCCTTCTTATAGAATATATTTAAGACACTGCAGCATTTCTTTACTCATGCAAGACCCATGTTCAGCGTACCGTGTCATTTTTCAGGATCTTCGTCTTGAGCCAGGATAGGTAGTAGACCCGGATCTTGTTCTTCTTCCCAGAGATTGTACACAGGATGTTCTGGCCTTCCAGCACCTCCATCTGGGTGAACTTACGCCGGGATATCAACTGATAGACTGGATCCAGAGAGGAGTGACAACGGGATAAGAGTATCAGTCATGTTACTTCAGACAGCTTCAGTTAGTTTCCCAGGTACTACTGTTATAGTTCAGCTTCTCTAGCAAAATAGTGTTTTGATACTTTTTGAAAAAGCTTAAATGCTTCTCCCAAATACAAATAACTTTCCGAGCAATATTTTTTTTAAAAGAAACCTTGAGGTTGCCACTTAAATTTCAAGAACACTGAAAGCTGGATCAGCTATCCGGAAGTTGTCTCATCATTTGGTACACAAATATTTTACTTAAATCAATTACCAGGAAAGAGGAAACCAAAATTATACTGCGATTTGATGTATTGTGTAACAACAACAGTCAAATTAGCAACCAGTTGTGATGGTTACCTTTGCCCTGTCCACTCCTATCTAGCAACATGAGGCCATTGTCAGTACCTATCAACAGATTGACACCTGGGAACAGAGAACAGAAGAGAGGTTACACCTAGAGGTGCAAGTGGCAGGCTAATGCATGTATTGAACTGGAAGATCGGCAGATACTTTGCTGATTATTATCGATGCATCAGCAACATGAAGATATAACTTGTTTCAAACACTTTTCATTGTATTGTGTAACTATTCCTTAAATTCAGTAAGACAACAATACGCAATGACATTTACTATTCAGTGAATTGTACAAAGGTCGCTCAATGTAAAATTTTTGACCCTATATTTTTATATCATTATTATTATCACTATTACTGTTATTACAATTTTTAATACAGTTTTATTAACATTAGTGGTGACATACCCCATAAGGCTGCACATAGTATGTCGGCATTGAATCGTTTCTTATATTTGCGTATCTCTGGCGTGTCGTTCTCGATAATGGTGGGAGCGATGTTGACGTTGATGTGCGAGCCTCGGCGTGGCAGATTGGGGTTTGACTGGTCCTGCTCACGATTCCGGTTTGCCCCGAACCCAAACGCTTGGAACGATCGTGACGAAGCATTCTTACGCATAGGGGGTCGACTGACAGCCTGCTGGTACTGTAAGCAAAAAGTAGGGCAAGTGCTACCAACTTGAAGATATCGGGAAATATATAATAACCATACATGTACTAGGAAAGCGGGTGGTATTCAAGAGGGCGTCAGCGAAGCGCTGCTACTATCACATAACTATAACGAATGGTAAGGGCAGAAATTACACCACCAGGCATAAAACCATTAACTTTTATATAAAAGTTTACCTAGTATTAAAATTGTTGAAGAATTATCTCAATAATACAGATATGTTAAGTGTTTTTTTTTTTTTGCTATATTATTTTCTGCCTTTCTGTAACATTTATGAAAACAATGTACAGTAGTGTCCTTCTGTCACCCATTGTGCCAAAAAATTCTGTCCTTATTAGAGGGGTGTCCTTTGGTGAGAGGTAGCATTACATGCATTCATGGTATATGCTGCTGGGAGTTCATGACCTTTCTAGAGGGCTCTCCTCTCTATACAGCATCCTTTAAGAGAGGCACCGCTGTACATAGATACTCGGTCATCTGCACAGAAGCATCACCTCCAACTTTAAAGTTTATACATGCAAGTACCAAGTTGAACAACCCCAATCTTCTTGTTATGACCAGTATTTTACCGCCAATTCCTCCCCCCACCCCCAAAATCTCTCTCTGGCAACTAAACCCTAATCATACACAAAACAGTAGCTAAGCTTCCTATGCTGTTGCTATGGCAACCGAGATGGTCAGTCTCAGCTTTATACCGACTGTCAATTCCAGTCTCCGGCACTGTATTGATCTGTTGGCCAAATGACCGCCGTTTTATCACCGTCTGTCAGACTGATACGATTTTGGCAGCGACGCGGAAGTTTTCTCTCTTACCATGACCCCTCCACCCCCTCTGGGGATCTGGCCTGTGTAATGATAGTGATAACAACTTGCCAGCCTCCCACGGCCCAGTCATTTGCCTTTATGATGTAACCAAGTTATTGTTCTATCCCGGCTGGCCAGTTTCATTTTTTTTTTCCCCTCGCTATATGTCCGTCTGCCTCCCAATCTTTGTCCAAGCCCATCCCGTGTCTTATTCATCAGTAACAGGCCAGCCCAGCAGGGCTATATAGATTCACAAAGTAGGCTTAAAAGGGAACTTATGCATAGAAATTTCTTTATGAAATCTTTCTTTGTGGATGTGCTCTTAAGATTTAAAGTCATAAAACTGGGAATTTATACTTGTATTATTTCTGAGAGCCCAGTGCTCATACTTGAGTCTACAATTACATGAATTAATCCTTGTATTGTTGCCAACTTAATCATCAGACTTAAGTTCAAGTTTAAAAGTTGAGCATTCTTGAGTCACCTTGCACAAGCTGGTCGCATTGCTGAAAGGCTAGTATATAACTGGATTGTTGCTTTGACCACAATAACCTTAATAGCAGGAGTTCTGTGGGGTGCACTAAAGGGGTGAGTGGGGCAGGCTCCACAGCATCTTTATGTGCCCTGACCATTCTAACAGGGCATGGGGAATGTTTGAAAAACTTAGCCGTAAATAATTTCACAGTAACGCTGTACATGTACAAGGGACATGGCATGTTCTAGATACTTTTTCTGTCCAAGTGATAGCTGACTAAACTGGGCCAAGCAGCGGAAGGACGGTGAGATGAAAGTTGACAGTGCCCCAGACCACAAACTGAATTCAAACTCCCGACCCAAAGATCTGAAGTTGTCTTTATTTAACTGCTCGGTCATCATGTTATACATAGGTTTACAGGTAGTTGGAGTGAGACAGTGACAGCAGGACACCAAGGATATCACATGAGGAGACAGTATCGTGACCAATGAGTCTTTTTTTCTTGTTCATATGTTCTTGTTTTGTAACACAAAGACAGGTGTGCACTATCAATAACACTGCCCTAATATAGTCCGCACAGAGACTTTTGGGTGATTTGCATAAATATCGAAAATTACATTCTAATAGTACCCGCGACTTCAATTTGGAAATTTTTTTACGGTACCTCTCAAAACTGTTTTGTGTCCCCTGGGGCTGGCTTCTAAGCTTTACAATTTCACAAAAGTTCGCTACTGACATTGCCAAACTATTGTCTCTTTCATGCTTACGATGTGTTTTGGACTTCAGTAGATTTTTTAGGAAAGTATCCCCAGATGTGTTGGAACGTACCTCGTCTGTGGTGGTTTTGTCCCTAGATGGCGTGTCAGCACGGTTCTGTTGCGGTAACAGGTCGGGTAGAACACCGGTGGCGCTCTGCCGGAACTGGGCACCTGGAAAACAACCAATCACCACCTAGTTCAGCATAAGCGTATGACACAGAAAAGTTAATACATGTACAGACACGAACTTCAGGTTACCATGGTTACATGAGGGGAAGATCGGTGATGTTTTATTAAGTCTGCTACATACATACCAGTAATTATTTATAACCCTAACCATCAATCAAATGTGGCATGAAGGCTGCAGGTACCTGTTCTAAATTCTTCAAATCTGGATACTGCCTTTACCATGTTTACATGGACAACATTTCTGACGTAAGCAAAATTTCTGTTATGTCTGTATGTCTGTTACAAAGTTTTTATAACAGACATTAATATATATGTAAATACCAATGATAAGAGAATTTGTGATAATTTTTCAGAAATGTAAATACCAAACTCTCATAGGAGTATTCAGCGCTACAATTTTTCAACAACCCCAACACTCCATCCTCCCCCCCACCCCCACCCCCCCAACCACGACCAAGGTCCCATACCTGAAGGGGACGCCCTGGCATCCTGTGACGAAGCGTGCCCGGCGCCGTGATCTCGTTCCTTGTTCTTATCGGACAGGTGGCGCTGCCTCTCCTGCTGCTGTCGTGACTCGTTCTGCTGCTGCTGTAATGACAAACCATAAACTGGGACTGAGGGGATCGTATGTAATATACGGATATATACAGCAGATCAGGCAGGACAGGGTAGCATAGGATAACCATGGCAAGGTTAGGACGTTTATTTCAAGATAGGAATCAGGAGGACCAGAAATAGGCCCAGTTTCTTAAAAAACTTAAAGTCTCAAACTGACCTTATACAATGTTATAAGAATGGAGAAGACAATGGATGTCATGGTGATGAGTGAACTTAAGTTCGTTTCCAGACTTCAACAATTTTTCTAAAAACAACAGACCGTGGTTTCGAAACTGGTAGCCCCTTGCGACTATCATTTCTTCAAGATGCTGGGTTTACCATATCACTGTATCATACACTGTCATAACAATATTGTAAATATTGACGTTGTAAGTATCAGGTTTGGAACAGACTCTGTCATATGTATTTCCATCAACTGATCCACGACAAACCTGATAGTATACAACAGTTACTAGTGTGGACATATATTATCATAATCATATGAAAGTTGATGTGAAAGGGAAGCTCCAAATGCGCATGGCCATGAATCGTAATTCACTAAAATTCACATTTTTTTTTTTGCTTTTTTGTTGCAGGTGACAAACTAACATGCATAAATTACAGTGAACACCAGAATCAACATGATCAATGGACTGAAAATACACCTAACATAACCATGGTGACTATGATGATGAAGTAACTTAAGCAACCACAACACCAAGAGCATGTATCATGATTATTTAAATGTCCCCAAATGAAATGTTTACAAGAAAAGAAGAAAATAAAACCAAGAATGAACTACACAGGTACTTGTAGACAGCTTTGCAGTAATAGTGTTTGACCATAAACTCTCCCGGTTCTGCAGAAATGATCTGTACGAAGTCAAATAATCAAACAAACCTAGTATGGTCAAAAATGGTTCTCACATCATACATTTATATGGCACAGTAGTGGGGGGTGGGGGTATAAAACTGTACAGTGGTTTTTGCATACTATCCTTTTTGCTAGAAAATCAAATTAAATTGAATGTTGTCTTAGCAGGGGAGGGGGGGGGGATAATCAAATTTATATTAAAATACGTAATGGTGCATCCATGGGCAGTGTTAAAATAGAAGGACATGTTAGAACATGGAAAATGGACAGACGGTGACCACTGTATTCTCGGCAGCCTGCTTAGAGATTATGTGGCTCGAACTTCATTTGCATAGAATGGGAGCGAGTGGGGATAAAGAAACCACTCCATCATACGCAAGCCTCACAAGGCCAACCTAACACGTCTTTAAAGCCTTAAAGATGCCCCTAATGCCTAATACGGGATTAGGGAGGGATTTGGCTTTCAGGCACAGCGTCAATGCATCTCCTGGAGTTTTTATGTCATGTATCGGAGGTTTGGGGGGGGGGGGGGGGGGGGAGGTAAAATTAAACAAGCAGTTGTTGATAGGACAAAAAAATAAATAAAGTAAAAAGATTAATTAAAATTTACAAAAAACAAGC
>JAAUYG010157821.1_pt1 | contig 10807 bp, 5 predicted proteins | sample 7278091 | NCBI WGS metagenome assembly JAAUYG01 (sample SAMN14350201, study PRJNA611818) | marine sediment metagenome | isolation source: surface marine sediment (0.6m) | place: French Polynesia: Moorea | collected 2018-08
CCCCCCCCCCCCCCCCCCCCCCCCCCCCCCCCCCCCCCCCCCCCCCCCCCCCCCCCCCCCCCCCCCCCCCCCCCCCACTTTCCGCCTGGATTCCTACGTGAAGTTGGTCTCCGTTTCCAACCCCAACCCCACACAACTGACGCTGGCCACAGCTTGCCTTCCCATTGAGACCTGAAGTTTTCTCTTTGATAACTCTTACAGTCATTCTTACGGTAGTAACCTCGCCACCCACCACCCACCCTCACAGGATACGGAACGTAACTCCCAGACCAAAAAAGAACACCTCAAAATTAATCAAAGTATAATAACAGGGTATCCCCAGTAAGGCTGTTATTAACATATCATGTTCCGCGCGATAGGCGGCTGTTTCGCCCATCTCCCGCCTTGGTCGTATTCAATAAAAGCCGTCACGCTCGGGTCCCGGCAGTTCGGGAGTTTGGCCTAAAAACCACAGAACTTTGTCACGTTTAACTACGACAGCAGTCAGGCGTCGTTAGGGGAAGAGGCAGAAGGGATAGGGATACGGGCAATATTGAGGAGAACGATACAATAATAACATATTTCGGTTTAAAAGAGGTGGGAATTTGGGGATTTTGATAGGAAAAAGAAGGAGTGTCTCTCTCGAGCTCAGTATAACTTTTTGGTGGAACCCACAGATTTGGTCATAATTGCTGCCAGCTACTAGTAAAGCTGAACACCAGGATTGACAAGTGCTATTTAGACAGCAGGCTACGTGTATTGTGCCGTTATCTCTGTTGTCTTATCTCCAAGTTCTTCCCGCCAGATCATCACCAATAATAACTGGGGTTCCTGAACGTCGGCTATAATTGGCTTCTGGCAGTTGATTTATGATTCACTGTTTTAAATCGGCCCCAAACACCTGAATGGTTATTCGTAAGATGTACAGGGTAATACGTGCTTCCCTAAGAGGGCGACAGGTATTCGTTGTGTTGTGTGGCTGGAGAAGAAATGAGCGCATATGGCCAATAATCTCACCTGCCTGCTGGCCTTTTACCACCATACATGTCTGTCCTCCAATCTTATGCAGACCGTCTGAATGACTGGTCATGACTTGCTGTGTTACACAAGAGAACTTGGTGTTTCCTTCATAAAATCCCCCAGGCAGCCGAATGTGTATCTCACTTGATACATACATAAACTAGAAACATGTTGTCTTGCGTGTGATGCCCACGTTACAACTGCTGAAGTCTAACGCATGAGAGACGGAACATTGTATTCCGTCAAACCAATACATGCTCACCGTTGTGAAGAACACACGGTATGAAGCATTCTCCGGTACGTTGACACTCTTCTGAATTCTGCCATTTCACATAGCTTACAAGATACATATCAAATTTTAGCACTCTGTGCTTTTCGCCAACGAAAGTATGGTATAATGCCTATTTGTCATGGACAATCTATTATATGGAATATTTAAGGCTTAGCGTGGTCAAGGTAGCCAATGCGTCGTTAAGTATGACAAGTGAATGACTATCTGCAGGATCTTAGGCAGTGCAATTTTATTTAAAGTCTGTAATATATCTTAATGTGCCTATCGAAGATATGATTATACCAAATTATATTACGTAGTGTTTATTTCCGCATCTCCAGTTCATTACATACATCTTTGAAATTCTAACATCGGTCAATAGTGTCTTGTATGCTAAGACGCTTCTACGCTCGGTCAATTGTGTCTTGTACGCTAAGATTTTACTTACTTTAAATAAATTCTAGTCTAGTCTAGTCTATGTTTGCCTATATCTAGTCTCTATACAAAAGCATCGATTGGAACCATACACAGTAGCGTTTGCAGCTGTTTTGACATTGCAGGTTATTTATGAATCGGGTGCTTCCTCGACGCGTGAAAGCTTTCCTTTATATTTCTAGTGAAATTAAACTGCTAACATTCTGGCAAAGTAAACGCTTTCTTGTAAATTCTGTAGGCAGTAACTGCTTACATCCTGGATACATGAAATCCTTCCTGAACATTTCTATGGCAGTAGCTGCTAACATTCTGGATACATGAAAGCTTTCCTGAACATTTCTATGGCAGTAGCTGCTAACATTCTTGATACATGAAATCCTTCCTGAACATTTCTATGGCACTAGTTGCTAACATTCTGGATACATGAAAGCTTTCCTGTAAATTACTAGGCAGGAGCTGCTGACATGATGGATACGCGAAAGCTTCCTGTACATCATCCCTATGCCAAAACTGCTGACATTCTGGTTACGTCAAAGCCATCGTGTAATAAAATAAGATATTATAACAAAAAACAGCAGCTTCCCTGTTCATTGTCCGTTATACATGTATACTGATCAGCGACTATGTTGCTCCTTTGGCGAAGCAAAGGACCCGAATCTCCGCGTAAGGTCAAAGTTGCCAAATGGGAACTGTCGATTCTGTTATGTGACTTTTTGATTCTGTTTATATATATCAATGGGATGTTTCTCAATTAGCCATGCCAAATGTGAAAAAGCGATGCGTATTGGATTATTTTTGCGGCAAACACTGTTCTGTTCGATGTTTAACCTGACCTCGGAGTTAGCTCGGAATAGCACGCAAGAATGTGCTATCAGCATACGTATCGCCCAATTTAGACAAAATTTAGCTATATTTACGCAAGTAAAGGACATTTACAACACCATGTGCTTTGGTAAACTGCCCTTTACGAGAAGTATTCTGAAGCAACAGTCTCCCTATTCATTTCAAGCCTAGTAGTCCACGAGTATAGTGCGGTTATGTTATTTCCGCCACACTGGTACAAGCTGCCACTGGAAATAGTCTAGTATCCCAAATCCTAAATTCCAGCTGTTGATAGTTCAAGCAATAGTTCAATTTCCTTTCATGAACTTCATTTCTCTTTAAATTTTATACAACTTGAAAAATGAAGGAATAGATTAATATAGAATTCGACATGCGTTTATCAGATGTGTGACATTTGTTTCTGGAAAGCATTGATTAAAATATGATTCTTTTAGTTAGATGAATGGCAGGAGATTTAGTTTGAATCCTATGTGTCCACAACAGAAATTTCAAGTAATGAGTTCTAGTAAGACCACAGCAGAAAGCGCATGGCTAAGTAAATTCGGCCACATCATGGAGGGAAAATTTTCGAAAAGGGCCAGAGTACCGTCCAATTGATTGAAAGGTGAGCTCAGGTTTCAAATTTTACCTCTAAACCTCTAACGGTGTCTTACCAAATACATCTAGTATGTAATATCGACGTACGTTTGTCGTGGTAAGCGATATTTACGTTGTTGTATTTGTCACATAGCCATGTACGTGTCCGTTCCACCTGTGAAGTCTTATGCACGTACGACCCCCGCTTGCCTGTCAGTGACCAGCTGCAGCAGGGTAGAGTGTGCCCTTGGTGCAAGTGTCCACCCTCTATAACTTCACCACGGCCAAATATTGATTGCTCACACAAAAGGGTCACGGGCTCTTGTTTGGCTGTTAGGTGCTGTCTTAGTTGACAAAGACCTAGTGTACACTATCACTTTAGTTGTCATAATCTGAGGCGTCTTAGTTTCCAGATGGTGACCATAACGGATGCGACGATACGGTCAGGAAACAGACTGCAAGCAAGTTACCATTGACGACAGCTTCTTATAGTTAATAGTTAATAGAAGAGCGAGGAATTGCATGATTTAATGTTGGGGTGGCTTGGGGCTGTTCTACATAGCATCACAAGGGACGCCTGAAGTACAATTTGGGATTTCCATTGGTGATGTTGACAGAAACAGCAAACCAGAACACGGGAAGGGAGGCATAAAATTATTCCTTTCCCTTAAGTTTTGGGCGGGGTTTGGGGTTTGAAAGGCGTTGATGCAATCCTATGGCCTGAGATTCAGCAATGGACAACCGCGTATCCATTTCACGGGGAGGTATGCGTTTTAAACTGTGCTCGCTTTGCGCAGTAATTTGTGTGTTTCTTCAAAAGCTGTCTTGTGGTGTTTCACGCCTTTTTTCCATTTCAAAGAGTACCATGCCCAAAATGGCACGTCCGGCGCAAAAACAGCGGGGATCATCGAGACGTTCCTTGAATTTCAAAGTGTGAATGTACACAGTATAAATGCTCCGTGTTTGGGACTCTTACCTAAACCCTTTTTAGGAGCCACTGTGTATCCCTTGGTTTCCATTGCGTCTGTCGCCGGAGCCCATTTGCGGTGATTGATGGTGAGTATGTGTTTTTTCACCCGACTACGAACGACACAGAAAGGACACGTCAGGCTTTGAAGAAGAACGTATGACAAGTGTGGCGGGATCAGGGGTCAAGAGTCGGGTCTAGCACTGCGGGGCGGGGTACTTAACCACCGTGAGGCCCACATTTCACCAAGGGTCGGCAGCCCCGGCTTTGTACGGCTCTTGGGCGTCCTCAATCAAGTAAGAATGTAATTAAATTTGTCATTAGATTGGGCGCAGGTATCATGGCGTGGCTTGGCATGTGACAACGCCGACCAGATGATGTTCAAATTAGACTGAGGCCCGGTATAGCATGCCGCGGACCTTTTACAAGTAATTAAAAGTGATAAATATGCCTAGACAAGCGCTTTCATATACATTTTGCAGATAATAAGTAGCATATTTTGCAAATTTTATTAAAGTTTTTGTGAGAGGCTTCTCGTACCATGCACCAAGCTTTATATGGGTGGACTGATTAGGAATTGCAATAAAAAGGACATTCAACATGAGAAGGTTCGGTATTTCTACAACTTCAGAAAAATTGCCGTATAGATTGCATACCATAAAGCAGCAGGTACTAGAGTTGGAACGAAACAAAATCTATGATTTTTGTTTCTCCAATGCTCGCCACGATTCTTTGAATTTTGGTATGCAGTGTAATAGATCTTGCTATAAGATCTATTATACTGAATATAATTCAGTATATGTTGTTAATGATAATTGTATCTATATTTCTGTTATGACTGGGAACAATGCCGAAGGAATACATTTGAGAATACATGTCTATACTTGGGAATAATGCCTAAGGAATATATCCGAGAATGCCTAGTCTTGGGTCACGTAATTCATCCAGGTACGGTATGTCACGTGACCCATAAAAAGGTAAAGACTTATTACCATATTTGGAGCAAGAGGAAGAAATACTGATAGACGGTGAAGAGCAAACCATGCAAGGGTAAACATAGATACTAGATAATAAAATGAATACCTCTTATACCCAGGCGCACGTAGCAAGCGCCAGGTTACGCCATGTGTATTCATTGCCAACTGAAAATCCTCTACATTGGAAAAGAAAGACAAAAGCATAAAAGTAGTAACGAAATAAAATCGTCATTCCAGTATTACACTCAGTTTTCAAAGAGCTGCAAGATCCACACTAAATAAAAAAAAAACACAAATAATAATAATAACTGCATGATGGGATATAAGTAATTAATTATTCCACTGTCAAGTGAGTGCTGCAGGATGCTGACGTTTTTCTTTGCAATATTCCCGTCTCCACACCGGGGTAAACTGTCACAATATCGGAGCAGAACACTGACAACAGAAACAGTTCTCTCTCTCTCTCTCTCTCTCTCATTCTCTCTCTAGTGTCATAAGTTTCAGTTCCCTATATATAGCTTTCGGCTTTCCTTTAAACACCCGGATTGCTCCCCCCCCCCCCCCCCCATATAGTTGTGCAATATATCAGGATTGGACGGCTTCATTAGCGTCTGAAAGAGATGTTCTGGAATTTCTTTCAATCTCGCTCACTTTTTACTTTCAATAGTTGCTCATCAATTACGACGCTGCTTTGTTCCGACACGAAGGGACAAGCCTTCATTTTTCATGCGCCATCTTTTGTGCGGCGTGTCTTGTGTTGCTGGGGCTCTCACGCACGAGCCGCTAAGCAATGTTGTGTGCGAGCAGTCCCGGGTCTCCCCGCCGAGACGCCGATATTTAATGATAATTTCTTGTCGACACAGAGTTCAAGCAGTCATCGATTTGGCGAGATTAATATATCAGCCTGGTAAGTATCGGCTGGGAGATTTAATGGAGCTGTCCAGGCCGGGAGTGGGGGACAATGTAGACCGCTCTATTACAACATGTGGCGACATGACAAAAGCAAGCAGGGAACCCCTCTTTTTTTGCCCTATGAATCATTTCACTTATTAACGAAGCAATTTCCCACTCACCTTTTTAATATATGTAAAACGAGCGTTCTAGCTTATCATCGACCAGACTCCGGCTGCTAAAACGACCGGGAGCCGACAGATGAAAATTTTCGTGTTTAATAAATTTTACAGCGCTTTATGCGGTACATTTGGAACAGCCTGCATGTATGTAGGCATGCATGCATGGGCAATAAATAACACACTTAAAATCTTGGCAAGGCATGGACTTTGTGCATCGTATTGGGGTGGAAGTTGGGGTTAAATGCGAGTATAGGACCCACTGCGGCATACAGTGGCCCAGGAATTCCTATCTACTTCATTTCAGTGGCGTTAATTTCATCCATTGGCCATCACGGCTTGACAAAATTGCCAATATAGAGAGACACAATATATTGTATGTGTATATAAGTTTATATATGGCTATGAGAATATTAGATGTCATCTGTAGGCATGCAATGACAGTTTAATGCGCATATTTGTTATCGCTATGTCATCTTCGCGCATTACTTCTGGCATCATAGTACCTCAAATGAATACCGAGATAAGTCACAATACGCGCTTAATTCGGCCGCGTTTACAGCACATAGCTTCAACCCATGCTATTTTATAGTGCCGGAACCGAAGTTTGTATATCATTTCGTTGTTTTACTGACAGCTGTAGATATTTCAGGATTTTGTTATTTCTGTCAAAGCCACCGTGCATGTATAATTCGAAAAATAAATAAAAACGATTAGTAATAAAATCTTGTTATTAATACAAGTATATTCAACAAGGAAAGACGTAATATGTAAGCTGGATCCTATTCTTCACCAGCTGACCTAGATCAAGCAATATCAACACTTGGGTTGCTATACCTTATCTGGCTGAGGAGTTCAGACTAATCAGAAGATCATATACGTAATTACTAACTATGTGTTTTACGCGAGCCTTCAAGATGATAACTCCAGATCACTGATATAATTAATTTGCATTAAAAAGTCTGAAGTCGAATTGCCATGACTAAATAGGAAGTTATAATATGGATAATCCAACTGCAAATTTAAATGTTGTGTCAATATGACATTACGGGTGCAAAGTGGACTGAATCTTATGCCGAAAGTAACCAAGCGAGCTCAGCTTCATATCTTTACCAGTGTATTTTGGTCCTTTAGGCCAAGCGCTATGCCACAGAATTTCAGAAACTCTCACAATATATAGCTATATATTTAGCTACTACTTTGCAGTTTATGCAATGCAAATACATTTAGTTATGCAATATCTCTATAGATGTACCGTTCTTTGAGTGATCTTAACGCTGGACACGGACAACACACGACGATATAATTTGGATTACACGATGTCTCTGCTTGAATCAATGTGTTGCTAAAATGCCTAAAGATATAAGGCCAGTTCATTACCTTTATTTAAAACCAGATTCTGATGTGGTATTTAAGCTCTTACTGCGATCTATTATCTATTCACCAACAATGATCATCATCCATAACGTTATGATAGCTGCCAAGTATACAGAAGAGTCACCAGTGTTGCAATGGTTCCCCATGGAATGTGTTATACACGGCAATATAATGTTACCACTGATTTTAAAAGTACACAAACATAGAATAAACATGCTGAGATATCATACATTTTGGACATCTGCTAGCATACAGAACCGATACGACACGTCCCCTGGCTAAGTAGGTGACCACCAGTGGGCCTGTGGGCGTAGCCGACCTCGATCCCGGTGTCTCATTAAAGGGGACGTGCCTCTTTTGCAGGAAATGAACTCGAATCAATTGTACACCTGAAAAAATCATGTGTGTGTGTCGTTCAAATTGGTAGTTTCCAAGGGCATTCCATGATGATCATTAGACAAAGGCTGCAATCAGAGACCCTCTCTCCTGCTCGCTATATCAATAGCCAGAGCGCCAAAAAGCCATTAGGAGAGGAGACTCCCTCCATTTGCTGATAGGTAATCATTTCGGCGGTAAATGGCTCGCAAAGGCACCGGTTATAGGGAAAGGAGGCGGCCGCCGCCTGTCGCTATATCAGAAGTTGAGTATAAATAATTCCGGGGTTTAGGCAGGCATTCCATCACATTATCTATTTAATTACCCCTGTGAGCGTTCCTGGTCAGCGTGTCTGCCAGTATCCGTGCCCCGGGGCGAGGGGGGAAAACAGGCTCTGGAACCCGGGGGTGCCGGACTACCATCAATCACACTGATAATGACACAACTGGCCGGCCATACAGCCGTCCCATCTGCCGCTTTCCCGGTTCCGTGTGCGCTAAGACAATGACCACCCCTGCCATAAATTTCATATTTCTAATTTAAACGGATTGAGAAATCAATTTTTGCCCCGTGTATCTGCAGCAGAAATGGAATATTTCACGGCCGGCCTACCATTTAATGTTCGCGTCCCCGTTCGGCCATTCCATTTACCTAGCGTTATTGCGATTTGACCCAGGAGGGGAATAAACGAGATAGTTTTCATTTCTGGAGTCGGGGCCTTTTCTCTCTGTCTTTTGGTTTGTCGATACAGTGACGGTGCCATGATGCCGGGTCCAGAGGGCTTGTCCCGGGTCATCCCTCCCCGCTGGTGGTCCTGCAGGCGAGGGCTGAGGGTGCGAGGTGCTGCATTAAAACACCATTTGGTAGCGTCTTCCCTGGCTACGGGGCTTTATGATGGGCGTAACGAGGGGCACGGGGCGACACTGACCCAATCAGCTCACCCTTTGTCCTGGCTTGCCCCCCGGCCGGTTCACACTGCTCCCCGATCATATCGCCCCCAAACCTCCGTCTGCCGTAAACGAGCAGCTCGTTCCTTAATGGTTAGTGACTTAATTAAATCATCTTCATGCAAATGAGATCCCACATGACGTGGAGCATCAAAGGAAACCCCGCGCTCAGTGTATGGGTTTATATGCCGTGTTCCGGAAATACGTCTTCAAAGGGAATGCTGCTCACACCGAAACACAATGGTGACGGCTCTCGATTTCCCTTTCAAGTGACTTTCGTGAACAAGGGTTTATATGTGTCAATGTATATACTTCGTTTTTTTGATACTAGATAAAAAATATCTCTAAAATATTCTTTCCGTTTCAGGATATCGTGTGGGGTCATCTGAGATTTTGCAGATCTGTGTCGTGTTGAGTTTGACGCATCGGGTAACTACGTAAAAGATAAGAGAAAGTTAGTATCGTCCCCGAGTTCAAATATCTTGGACATGTGCTGTTGTTGCAGTAGAGTGCAAAATGACATTGCAGAAGCAAAACCAACAATAACGACCGCTGTGACAAAACACCAGTCAAATTTCTGATCCTGCACACATACAAGGATTTTTGTTTAACTATGTGCAGTTACGTTGCCCATACCTGACTTCCCATTAGTTTTCAATAGCAATGTATGTTTTAACTCGAGTGCATTCTGGAATAAATATCAGTGACCTTGAGTAGGTTCTTTCAGTGACGCCCAAAGTCATGAAAGTTAAATATTTTGCTGCGAATTGGTCTCGTTATATTTGTGTTCCTCTTTTTACCAGTAGTTATATATGTTCTAACTTTACTCCCTTCCAGGATAAAAAGGCTTGAGACATAAGTGACCTTGAACCTGATATTCAGGGCCACAGTGTCAAATTTGCACTCTCCACATATGAGTCCTTGTTAGCGTTTAACGCCACACTTATGTCGTAGTTCTATTCCTTTCTAGAGCTTGAAATATGAGTGGCCTTTAGTTTCACCTTTCAAGGTCACTCAATGTCAAATATGATGAATTCCTATTGCTGTTCAATATCAACATATTTCTAAGCGTACGTATTTCTAAGATAAATGGGCTTGAAATACGAAATGCCTTGAATTTAACATTTTAAGTCACTCTGTCAAACATAATTTCTTATCAATGTAACTAATATGACTATCATATGTCTTACTCTATTCTGGCATATAATTACTTAAAATACGAGTCGCCTTACATTTCACCGTTCCCTGTCACTGAAAGTCAAAAGCTAACAGTACGAATGGACACCTCATGTATGCTTCCTATTAGTGTTCAATAAAATGTATATGTGCCCTAACCGTGCTACTTTCTTGGAATCAAGCCTTTAAGATATAAGCGATCTGAGTGTGACCTTTCAGGGTGCCTCGGGTCAAACATAATTGTGTATTTAGACGCCATACAATGATTTCCTATGAATGCCTAATAACACAATGCGTGCATACTGCAGGGTTTACCTGTTACAGCCTTAATGCTTTAAAACGTATTATACGAGTAGAGTAAAATGTATTACATAAACAGCCATTGCCACACAACTGTCGCCTCGCCATTGCATTCTTCTGACTGCGACATAAGTCAGTATGCCCAGATACAATGTCTTGCAGACAAAAAAGGAACCGATGTGATTATTTGAACAGTACATCTACAGACTTTCTCTAAAAGTCTACAACCTTTCGTCTACAGACTATCTAGCTAATCTCTTTTGGCCATTCTGATAGAAGGCGCCTACCAGCCCCCCCCCCCCCCTCCCACCACCACCATCACCACTACTACGAAATCGAATGGAATCAAATCGGTCGAATAGTATGGGTAAAATACCACCAAAATCGTGGTCACAGCAAACATGTAAAGGAACCTAGAAAACAGAATGTGCAGGCAAATTCAAGATCTGCATGCCAGTTTTGGCATAAAAGAGAGAAGGAAGCACTGTTCGCGA
>JAAUYG010025900.1_pt1 | contig 10805 bp, 7 predicted proteins | sample 7278091 | NCBI WGS metagenome assembly JAAUYG01 (sample SAMN14350201, study PRJNA611818) | marine sediment metagenome | isolation source: surface marine sediment (0.6m) | place: French Polynesia: Moorea | collected 2018-08
CATGCGTATAAACTATCTGTACTAAATCTGAAGGCAAATCTTTTGCTAATTTATCTTTTTCAAACCGGGATGCCCTCCTCGCGTTGCACAGCAACCGAATGTCTAGTTAACTTACCTCTTTCCTGTATCGGGGTGTTATATCTTCGGAGGAGAAAAATCTTTGTAAAAAAATTAATGATACCTCCCCACACACCTGATCCTGAAATGTTTTCTACCATTGGGATGTAATCCAGCTTTTAATTAGTGTGTTTCTGTGTGAAGTATTCATTATATACAGCTGCTTTGGAAGGCAATTCGAACTGCTGGCTCAGTGGTTTGTTAGAAAGTGTATCCAGCTTGGCATTGTGTTATGTTGTATGCCCGGGGTTGTATGAAACCATGAATAGACAATATATTTGGATGCAAGCTGAGGCAAGAGACCACAAAGTAGGGGTATACATGGGTAAAACTCGAATCGACCGAATCGGGTGAGCCGGTTGTTTTGGCAAATCGATCTAGCGAACTGACGAAATTCTTACCTTGCGACTCACAATCTGCACCCCTCGCTAAAGAGCAATTAGTGATGTGTTGGCCCTGTTAACTGCCGATTCGTGAGCCAGCCCACCTATAAAACTATACGATCTGATGAGCCAGTCCCTCGCTAAAATAATGATCTGTGGCTTGTAGTCGCTGTTAAACTCCAACCTGCGAGCCATGGCTGTTAAAGATTGATCTGCGACTAGACCGTTTCTGTTAAAGACTGATCTGTGACTGGGCCGTTTATGTTAAAAGAGTGATCTGCGACTCGCCATGGCTGTTAAAAACATTGATATACGATTCAGATAGGACTCTTAAATAATGATCTGCGATTCGTAGTTCTCTGTTAAAAAATAAAACTCGAACCGGGCAATATTTTTACAGACCCATGTATACCCTCAAAGTGACCTCAGTTCTTTACCTAATAACAAAAGAGAACATTTTAAGGGGAATCTCCAGCAGCAACTTGACACATATGGCCATGTTATTCCTAACTGAAGATGCCTTAGCCTTAAATGGAGTACAGTGAAACCTGTTTTGAGAGACCACTTCTACGAAAGACTAACTGTCTTGACAGACCACGCATTTTTGGCAAAAGGACCTAGATTTCAATATGAGCCTGTCATCAGAGACCACCTGTCTTGGCAGACCACATTTTTGTGGCCAATGGGATGGTCTTTCAAGACAGGTTCTACTGTAACAGATTTCCTATTGTCCCTTGGTATAATATTGTGTTGACACATTTTTGCTCCCGTACTTTATAGCATGATAATGTTGTCTTTGCCAGAACCAGAAGCAGTCCCCGAAGTGCAGATTACAGGAACCGACTTGACAAACATGAACATTACGTGGAGTGTGCTTAGCGAAAAGGAGGCGCGTGGGGTTATTGTGCAGTATGATATTATGTATAAACTGAAGGATGACAGCTATCAACACGAGCATATATTGGAGAGCCCGGTGACACATTATACATTGAAAGGTGTGTGTGTGTGTAGCTGAACCCTTTATGAGGTGTGGTAGGGTGGATTGGTGGAGTATATGTAGTTGGGTGGGTGTGAAGTGGTATAGGCTGATTCTATTGATTGCAGTGGTGGGGTTACAATAATTGTGGTCTGGATTGTTTGCACAAGTTGCCCAGCTTGGTAATTCCTTCATGTAAGACATCACCATAGAACTCGCTGACATCTGCTGTGTGAGTATTACTCATCCGTAGGAGGCACAAGACTTACCTTTAACTGCATTGAATGCGAGCAGAGACCTGAAATATGGACCAAATGGCTGACAATCACAGCAGCCTCGATGGCGAAAGCAGTAGAGGCGCTGGCTCTGTATGCTGTATAGTATTAGATTTAACGGAAAAGACCCTAGTTCGAATCGCACCAGAGCCTCCTTCTTTGGTGAAAAAAACTAAGTTTTCATTATCGTCTTACATGAAGGATGAACCCCCAGCTTCTACACATGTCAACAAAAAATTCCGATTTTCGCGAAACAAATCTGCCAACTCGAAAAAAAAATCAGAAGTTAGAACAGATGTCCATAAAGTTCAGAAAGTAGAATCGGTGTTTGCAAAGGTCAGAATCTTATTAAAGAAAGTCAAAATAATCCATCTCTTTGCAAAGATCTGTTGCTTAATTCTGTCGCCTACATAATCTAAATCCTAGCGAGTATGTGTATCTGCATAGAAAGTATATAAGAGGAACCCCCCGACTTTTAGCGTGTTAAATAATCAGTCATGTGTCCCATTTTCCAGGCCTTGTTCCAGACCGGGAATACTGCGTCCAGGTGGTTCCGGAGACCAGTAGGGGCCCCCCTGAGTTTGACATTGACGAGTGGACGTGTGATAGAACTACTGCCATTGACAGTGAGTCTTTATATATCACCTTGTAAACTAGAGAGAGAAAAGTTCCCATTGTTCATTCGAAAGCCGTATGATGTCGATTGTCTTCGTATTGATTCTGTATGAATTTCAGATAATCAATGTACTGAGTATGTGTGTATGTGAAGTAAAATTGCACCCTCAGGATTCTTGGTGTAAATTAATTACAGTTCAAGTTACAGTGCAAATTATTTACAGTGTACGTACGGTAATAGTGGTGGGAATCGACTACAATTTTACAATCGGTTATTGGATTTGGGATCAGGTTCACTATCGATTGATCATCAATTAATAATCAGCTTATATTTTTTGTTCACCGAGTGTCATAATCAATAGTAATATTCCACTAGCAATCATCAGATCAGGGTAGTCTTGCCGACCGATCATAGATTTTACTCGATCATCGGCCCACCACTAGTGTGTTGTGTAATCTCTGATGTCATAATGCAAATTGTGTGCATTGTACTGGCAAATTGCTCTGACAATTCAAGCTGGTGCAAGTTAACATGTCCGTCTCCAGAGGATGTGTTCAGTCACCATGGAGTACTCAAATTCATTGGTCTATTTAGTTTTCATACAATGAAAGACACTCACCTGAATGTGGGAAATACTCAACCTTATTTATGTGGGTAAAAGTTCTTAGCACATATGGCAGCGATCTTGTCAGACAAATATAGGACTTTGGAATGTGATGTGGCAAATAAGTGATGATATTGCACATTCTTATTTCGGTTATTTGACTCCCTTCCGATACCTAGATTTACGTTAACTCTTTTTCACCTCAGCAGTCATGTATACAAGAAATTCTGCTCTAAAAGACTTATTCCCTCTCTAAGAAGGCCACCCTGTTTGTTAAGAAATTATGGCCACATTAGAGAGGTGGCTTGTTTGAGAGGGTAAAGTGCCGGTAAATACAATGATAGTAGTGGCGACAAAGGTTTATGGCCACATTAGAGAGGATGGCCTCTGTTGAGAGTAACCACTAAAAGAGGGACCACTGTATAAAGAGGGACCACTGTATAATATGCTAAATATTTGACTTATGCTCTGCTCACCAGACAACCTTCCAAGTACTCCTATGATGAGCCTGCACAGTATAAACACAACAACCGTGGAGATTCGTTGGACTTATACCGGCAATCCCGTTAGTGGGTTCGAGTTGACCTACAAACCGGTGCCACTGAACAGGCCAATTAAAACAAAGCAGTACAATTTCGATGTCCGGCGGGCTGTAGTGTCTGGGTTGGGTGAGTAGCTACCCATGACCAATTTGGGGGATTCGAGTTGCATAATCAGAATGCCATAGTGAGGTAATACACGTACTAGACTTTTTTAGTATGCAGTATAATGTGTGGAAAATGTGACAATGGTAGCCACTGGCTTTCTGAGCAGGTGCCTAGCATGAGAAAGCACCAAATGGTGCCGTTTCTAAGGTGAACGCTTAGATGGAAAAGAAGTACATGTTGCAAGCCTTGGAGAAATAGTAAGAAAGAGCTTTGTACTGGTACTGGGGTATTACCAACTACTACTACTACTACTACTACTACTACTACTACTACTACTGCTACTGCTACTACTACCGATACTACTACTACTAGTACTACTACTACTACTGCTACTAGTACTACTACTACTACTACTACTACTACAACTTATGATCACCGAGTCAGGTGCTGCTTCTGTTGAAACCATGTCATAATATAATGTAGCATGATAAAGATGCTTAAAGGTTCTCTTTTGTCTTACATTTTCCATATACACATGTATATGGTTTCCGTGTTGCAGACCCAACTACATGGTATGGGCTGGAACTGGCAGGCTACAACGATGCTGGGAAGGGAGAAGCTGCTGTTGCAAGAAAAGGGCCTAACGGTAGGTTCTGGCCTGCGTCAAGTGTCACAGTGTTAGATCATGTAACTATGGGACAGAAACCCAAGACCAGAAAAATTGTCCTGTTCCTTTCGAATAATCCCACAGAGTCATTTAAATGTCAGAGCCATAGATAGTTCCATACACGTCTGCATGTTCCTATAGCAACAAGGTGACCTTGCTTTTCATGTAGGGTCATTAGGTGACACTTGTACGGTCTCTGATGCAAATATAAACTATGCCTGGCATTGCTTATCTTCAATGACCTGACTGGACAAAGGTGACTGTGCTGTTTATGTTGGACACACTCAAACCATATGCATCATGTTAGAGACTGTGCCACGTATATATGCAGTAGAGCCTGCCTTGAAGAATCCCCCTGTTTTCCATCAAACATTTGATGTCTAAGGACCGATGATGTCCAGTAACAGGCCCATTGGAACTTCAATGGATTTTATAACAGGTTTAGTAGACTCAAGGCCCATTTGCAGTAAATGAGGTAATAAAACATTACAATAACAAGGCCGCCCCCCCCCCCTTCCCGTGTTTATTAGGTTACGTTAATGCCAGCAAAGCTTTTGACTATGTTTAATGTGGGAGGTTGTTCAGCTGCTTAAAGAAAGAAGGCCTGTGTCCCGTACTTACCAGGTTTCTAGTAGACATATATACTAATCAAGTTGTTACCATGGTTATGGTGAAATGGAAGCAATACACAACTGTTAGTTTAAGATTTCAAATGGTGTAAACCAAGGTGCTGTACTTTCACCAATTCTTTTTATTCTGTACACTGATGAGCTTTTGATAAGACTAAACAAATTCTGTTGGGGATGTTATACGGGTCATATATTTGCCAGAGCAAGTACTACCTTGTCAGTCAATAATAGAATATAAATAAAATAATTAAAAGTTGCTGTTAAAGTCTATTGCCACTATGTGTGTGTGTGTGTGTGTGTTATAGGTGATTTGCCACCACCTCCTGAGCAAGTGGAAGCCCATCCCCTCAACTCCACCACCATTGTAGTTCGCTGGATGCCTTCCTCGGTGTCTGTGAAGGGATACACCATCCAGTACCAGCCGGTTCACCTCGGGGAGAGCCAGGCCAAAACAATTGACAGGTGAGAAGAAATAACATAGAGGTCACATGGTGTGCTAGCTAGATGCCAATGGGCCTGCTCGATTACCACACCAGAAGACCTTGCTAGAAGACTAGCGGTCTGCTGTGCATTCAATATACTCAGAATGCTTCGACAGAAGGTCTTCCAACTCTTCCAAGAAAAAGACGGAAGAGACCGAAGACCCAATAGGGGGCAGTGGTGTTGTAAAAGGAGGGGAGACGTAGAAGTTATATGTGATCATTAAATACAAATAATTTGCACAGAAATTTAGGAGAATAGAAAACAGGACACTGCTGTATTGGTAAGCCCTACTTTCATGCATGTTTTGAGTTTTACAATGTACAACAACTATTGCGGCCAGATATTTGAAGTCATTTTGTTTCAGGCTCTCTTGTTTCTCTCTGCTCCATTTCAAGCCCTTCTGTCATCTAACGCTTCTGTGATAGTCCTGCTAGATGAGATAAATCGTGTAGTACACCCATTGTTTTACAGGGATTCTTTCACAGGAGTTTATATCAAAAAAATAAACCAAGAAAGATGGAAAATCACACCTGTCAACAAAGTTCTAAGGCTGCTTATATGCAAGGATCTATGCTAAATTTCACTGACAATTTCAAAGATCATGGTTAAAATATGATTAACTTGATACAGAAGAGCAAGGTCTACGCCTTCTCAGCAAACCTGGTAGGGGATTGATAAATAACAATGAAACATGGTATATAAAGAGTAAACAAAAAATTAATTGCAGTAAACCCTCTTTTAAAGGACACCCACCCAAAAGACACCTTTCTAATAAGGCCTGGGTTGCGTTCAGTATCAAAACAGTTTGCAAATGTGTCGCAACAGTCCTAAAGATAGGACATTTTGCAAAATGTTTCGATACTGAACGCAACCCAGAATTACGTGACACCAAGTCTTTTGAATACATTCAGTCCTCCCTCTCACCAAAGGACCTCTCTCTAATAAGGACAGAATTATTTGGCAGAAGGGGTGTCCCTATTAGAGGCGGACAACTGTAACAATATATAGATGTTAATTTTTTGTGTAGATTGACAGTGCAGTCATGTTACCATGGTAACCCTTCCAGCAAGGACAACTACATGATTCTGGTTGACCTTCGACCTTACACCATGTATAAGATAGTAGTCTGCTCCCAGTCGGTGGACGGGGTGAGGGGCCAGTGTATGTTGGATGCTGTGCTCTGTCAAACCACTGTGGGACGTGAGTATTAATAATAATAATAATAATAAAAATAATAATAATAATAATATGCAGTTCTTATATAGTACTTTATCCTTGAACGAGCTCAAAGCGCTTTACATATTATTACCCTTGGCACACCTGTACACACCAGCACCCTCTCAACTCCTCAACGGAGCATACAACCCGGACACTGCAAGGCGCTATGGGTGATCAATGTACAATAGCTTTCTCTGTGTTTTGCCACATTCTCATTTACAGCTGAGTGAACCAGGGCACATTGCAAGTACAAATCTTGCCCAGGGATTGTAGGTGCCGAAGACTTAAGTGTATGGAGGGACTCGAACCCACGATCTCGTGGTTGAGAGTCCAGTACCTTAACCACTTGGCCAACGGTCCTCCCTTTTTGGCATTGCTATGCTGCCGAGTTACACTGAGAGCCACAACAGCAGCACTGTACAACTTGCCCTGTATCATAAAACCTGTGTCTGTTGATAGATGCAGTTCGAGGTTGAATTGTTATAGTAAGCAAGACTTTAGTCTACACCATACTGCTGCTCCTGCGAGGAGAGCATATGAGGTGCTTCCGGGAGCGCAATACTGAACCAATAAACAGGGTTACATGTCTTCGGCGAGCGTAATACTGAACCAATAAATAGGGTTACATGTCTTGGACCAGAGTGTTGTGGCCCAACATCATACAGACCTCTCATGTACATGTACCAGGTTTCCATCCATCCAGTGAGGTCTAAGAATAATGGTCTTTCCATCACGGTTGAAAGCCAGCCCTAGCCCATTACTTTGAAAAATCAATGTGAATATGGATGTGACTATTTGCGTAGGAAGGGTATTTCAGGTCTAAGATACTTGTAATTGCATGGTTAACCCTATTCAGAACGTGTGTATATATACATAAAGATGAAAAATAAAGTATCTACATGTATCTATCCATCTAGAACGGGACAATGGTTTGAAGACGAAATGTAGGCAGTTTCAAAAGCTCAGTAGTGTACTGTGCTTCTTAGACTGGGACTCATCCAGAAAAATATGGTTTTAAAAGTGAAGGTGGTCTTAAAATAGTGAAATGTTATTGTTGAGATGATTAACAGTCAGTCTGGAGTTGGTGATGGGGCGAGGGACTTAAAATACAGGGATTTGTTGAAATGGAGGGGTGTTTAATTGGAGGGAGCACTATTGAGACTACTTGTACTGAGCTAAACGGTGCAATTTTTTCTTTAGGGCCGTCCATGCCCCTGAACGTTCAGGTCACGTTGGAGTACCCGCCGTACCCGGCGACGGTGTTGTTGGCATGGGAACCACCCGAACACTGTAATGGTGTCATCCTCTCCTACCACATATTCTATAACACAAACAGTGGGGAGGAGGAGGAGCATTGGCGGACACAAATAGAGAATGGTATGTCAGGATTGCAAATCGTGGATCAACTTTTATCACACCGTTGATATTACAGATCGCAATTTAGCAAGAGCTGCAGCATGTGCTGACTACAGAGATACAGTAGTCCCTCTCTCAGTGGCCACTCTCAACAGAGGCCAGCCACCCTCTCTAATGTGGCCACAAATGTTTTTCGCTACTACCATTGATGTATTTACTTGTCCCCTTCAGCAAAGGCCACCTCTCCAGTGTGGCCACAGTTTGTTGGCAAATAAGGTGACCTTATTAGAGAGGGACTACTGTATGTCTGGGCTACACAAAGCAAGAGTTAGTCTGATCCAATATGTCGTTTGTGAGCCGAAGTGGTGACTAAGTTTGTCAAGATTATAAAGCTGGTAGTAGATGGATAGATTTATCAAAAACATTTAGTGATACCTTGTTCATGCAAACCTTTGGCTTTGATCAAAAAGTACAACTTCAAGGTAACAGATGTGTCCATACTGGAATGTAGCCGCTGAGCTCGATGCCTTACTGACACGTTTTATATGTGGCTTCCCATAAAGCAGGATTTTGCTTGTAAGAACATAGGTTTGCGGGGAACACCCTATACGAATGTCTTCCCTATTCACAGTGTCCTGTAGTACATGTAACAGGTTTCCTTTCCCTAATCCAGGGTCAGTAACATCAGCCCAGGTTGCCAACCTCCACACCAACGAGTTGTATTATTTCAAGGTGCGGGCCGCCACCCAGGCGGGTCCAGGGGACCCCAGCCTGCTGGTACAGGTCAAGACAGAACGCAACGGTATGCCGGGTATGGGTGAAATATTACTTATTACCGTAATAATCTAATGAATATTCATAGGTTAATTAACTTTTATGTACATTAATTTCTGCTCTACACTGACTGTAGCCTTACCAGTAATTTACTGAATACATGTACACAGCAAAGCTCACTGAAGATAAACACCTAGATAAACACTATTTCACCGCAGTGTGAAATAAGGAATATAGCAGTAATAGATTTTGGAGTGAAGCCCTATTCTCCTTTCCTTTATGCCGATTGTACATTTCTTAAAGACACTTTGAACACTGTTAATATTAAAACCACATCTGTGCTCAGCCATTAATAATATCATTTGTGATCCTACCAGGCGATGAATACAGGCAGCATGAGAGGAATATGGGAATTCTGATCGGTGTTTCGATAGGCGTTGCTTGCCTCATCGTCTGCTTGTTTCTCTTTATCTTCAGAAACAAGTAGGTGAAACTTTTGTTTTTGTTTTTTTTTTTTTTTGCACTGAGTATATGGGCTAGATTTTTGTGTGTGATTACTTTTAATTACTTATCAAACTCATTTTAAAACTGTTTCAATATATGAACGCAACCTGTGTATAAAGACCATCCAAAGGACGCAAGATATTGTTGCCCCAAAACATTGCACCACATGAGATAGGCTATAAGACCTTTCGCTTCTGGTCAATGAGTTTAATTAAATTCAATGTGCAACAAGTTTATCTTTCATCTCCGTTAGCCAGCCATCATTTGTGTAGAAAAAGGGCCTAAAAATGATCATTTCGTTCTGTATACTCACATCCTTACATACACAGGATCAATAACATGACATGACAGATAATACAACATATGTACAGTGAAACCTGTCTTGAGAGACCACTGCCATGCGAGACTACCCGTCTTGAAAGACTAGACATTATTGGTAGGTCCTATATTCCAATGTAGTTAAACCTGTCACCAAAGACCACCTGTTTTGAGAGACCACATTTGTATGGCCAGTGGGGTGGTCTTTCAACAGAGGTTCTACTGTATGAGCCTTGAATTCTGTGGTCATTAAGTGGTGTTTGTGTACAGTCTGCCTTTGAAGTAGGTTAAGGTGTAACTGGATATCACAGCACACATGCAGACGTTAGTTAATACACAGTAATTCTGATAAATCCTCCACGTACTGCCCCAGTATGTATGTAGCCTGGGGCCAGAGTTCTCAAAAATACTTAAGTCTTAAGTTTTGGACTTAATTCGATCTGAGTACATGTATTGGCTAAGAATTTGACTTAAGCAAAAAATTCTAGCCCTAGCTAGAGGTCTGGTCACAGATATTGGTTACACATGTCCATGTCTACAATGATCTCTGCACACCTGTAGAACCTTTATTGGTCTTCCGTCCCCCCCCACCCCCCCAGGTGCTGTCCACCCCCTCAAGTTCCCAGTCCAGGCACCGGTCAGCCTCACTATCCCCAGTCAAACGGTGTCATACCCAACGGCTGCCACTGCACTGCTCACGCCCTCGCTGTCGGTGCCATTTCGCCGGAGAGGATGCCGATGTTGCCGCCTCCCACCAATCATGTGGACACCAAGGTAGTCAAAGCGTTACTGTCGTTTTTTGTGGGCATGGGTCACAAGTTCTATACGTTTGGAACCATGATAATGACTTGAAAGTTGAATAAGTAAATGTGGAATAGTGTAAAGGGAAGAAATTATAGAATGAATTTGTGCCTGGTTCTCCAGAATGTGGAAAGCAGGAGACCAGATAATACCTCTGGGATAGGTGTACACTGGAATCCATCTTTAATGTTCCTTTATGACGATGGGTGCGACTTAGAGGTCTCCTACATCATGTACATGTAGATATTCACAGACATTATAGCTATGTTATTTGCTGGTGGGGTTTCCTTGTGCTTCGATTGCCTGCTGCCTACTCTAAATTGGCTTTTATGTTGCTCCGGGGGGGGGGGGGGGGGGGGGGGGGGGGGGGGGGGGGGGGGGGGGGGGGGGGGGGGGGGGGGGGGGGGGGGGGGGGGGGGGGGGGGGGGGGGGGGGGG
>JAAUYG010101980.1_pt1 | contig 10805 bp, 6 predicted proteins | sample 7278091 | NCBI WGS metagenome assembly JAAUYG01 (sample SAMN14350201, study PRJNA611818) | marine sediment metagenome | isolation source: surface marine sediment (0.6m) | place: French Polynesia: Moorea | collected 2018-08
AGAATGTATCTTCAAAATATTGATTGTTATGTATTGCATGCAAAATTGTACTTATACCAACAAAAACTCATAAATGGAAAACCAGATTTTTAAAAATTTAAATTGTATGTAGAAGTTCAAAATTTGTTGTGAAAGTATTTGAATGAAAACAATTGTATAGAATATCTATGACGAAGGGATAGAGGGTTGGGGGGGGGGGGGGGCTTTTTCCACTGTGTGTGTGTGTCACTGTGCAATTCTGTTTTACAATGTTTCTGTTCTGTACTTGTATTACTTTTATATGTGTGTTCTTTCTGCAATAAAAAAAAATCTTGATTTTTACTGAAGTATAATAATATTACTATGTTGGTTCCTCGTCCTGCAAAAAGGGCTCCAAAACAGCAAAAAAGCTTGACACATTCCAATATTGTAAAGAATCTGAAACATTTGTTCATATCATGTTATTAGTTACTGCACGATATTTTTACCAGAAATTAATTACGGATTGGACATCCTTTTAGGTGGTAAGCTGGTGTTGTGACAAAAGGTGCACCTCAGACATAAGATCTGTGAAGCGCAAACTTTGAACGTGACAGGGGAAACACAGCTACGGTTCTCTTATCCTGAGACCTCCAATTCGAGGGACTCGTATTAAGCTTCTGTAGACTTACGCAAAGGGTGCTGTCTGTCATCTGACGTCAGGGCAAGCCCTTAGAGACCATACTGATAATTTTGAAATCAATCTTTGAGTGGTGTGCTTCTTATATTTGGTCTGTATTTTATATGATATGCCGCAGCCCCGCTTGTCATATTTTGACTTCACTTTAACACTTTGTCATAAAATTAAGAGTCGAACTAAGTCAAATTTTTATGCAAATCGAAATTAGCCAGTCTCAGCAGTTTAAATACTCGATTGTTCATGTTGCCTAGGTCGCCATTAGTTAAAATTGTTTTCCAACCATCATCATGCAACATTTTGTAGTCAAAAAATGCTTTTATTTCAAGACACCAGATGGCGCAGCTAGTATTTCGAGTCCCTCCTATTGAACGGGCGTGTCCATGTTACACTGACTGATATACTGCTAGTAGAGGATACGTTGCACACATACGATACTCCCCAAATAACGGCACCGCACTTCACTGGCTATACTCCCAGGGTCATCACTTCGTTCCAACATGCTGTGGAAAAACACATGCTCAAGTCTTCCTAGATTAGGAAGTAAAAGGTTGTTATGCAGGAAAAACAACTAAAATAAAAAAGGTAACGTTTTTACAAATTACCATTCATGGTCATGTAGGGAAATATATACCTTAGTGTCTTTGATTTAGGAGCGCCCATATTAGGTATTTCCGTCGTGTACCATTAAATCGAGTGCGTTATTTGAATTAGCACTGGAACTTACTACTTTTTTTTTGCCTCAGTGAGCGATAAAATAATTGGTTGTGTATTTATGTCTTGATGTTGGACTGGAAGCGCGAACACTATGATGTGCTTCTGCTATTCGGGGGCTAGTATTTCAATTACTGCGCATGGCACAATCTGATAATAATTAAGCATAATCAGTGGACATTAATGTGGATACGAAAAAGTAGTTTTTGTTTTGTTGGTTAAGACACCTTCCGGCAGCAGTACACATACTTTCATAGGCACCAGTCCCTGATATGGTGTAGTGTATATAAAAGGTAAAGAGAGATATACTACTACACTACACCTTATCAGTGATGGTGGATATACTAGATCTACCATCACCTGACCATGGACCAGTACTAGTAGCCGTGAATGGCCCTTTATGACATGTATGACCAATAGTTCAAGAAAAAGTCTATCACTTGGGGCTACATCTAGATCTACTGAAGACCTGGCTCCTTGAGGCTGAGCGAGGGAAAATTACTACACTTAGTCTACCATACTTAGGGCTCTACATGGGTAAAAAACAAAGTGCGACACAGCCACTTTAAAAGTTGTAGAAGTCCGACGTGGGGTTTTATAAAAACCGTAGAAAGTGATGTCAAGGTCTTATAAAAAGTGACATGGCGACATAGGGAAAAAATAAACAGTGACGTGCGACATAGCATAAATTATTTGGACCCATGGCATGTGGAGCCCTATACTTAGTCTACAATAATGCAAAAGTAAACCGGAACTATGGGCTAGATCTACTGCAACCTTTGGCGGGAATACCTGTCTCTTGCAAACTAAGTTCGTTGACACTTTTTGGGGGACAGATGGTTTTTCAGCATCTATCAGAAATTGCAATAGCTGCAGGCAAACCAGGTTTTCTGGCTACCACAAACTTCAGCCTGGAGTTCTTGTTTACTTTTGTATTGGTATTTTTCTATTGGCCCAAAGCAAAGCGTTGTATCATGGCTACATGCAAGCCATGTCATCCAGACTAACAGAGTACTTAGTAGGTAATATAATTATGTTAGTACAGGTAACTTCATACATGATCTCAGGAAATTTAGACCGTCATAATTTTGCCTGTGTGACACAGAGGTCTTTGGCCGAGCTTAGGAATAACTTCCTATTTGCCTGCCTTTCAGTAATCATGGATCAGGATAAAAATCCAAAGAAAGCATGTGGAGACGTACCTGTTGCAGTATACTATCCTACTGCTGGAGTGAAGAGTGACTTTGAAACTTTGTTGAAACACTTCTCGGAGACACAGAGTGTTAGATATGAGCATTTCCTCACAGTGTGGCATGAAATGAAAATGTCCTTTATATTTGCTGGTCGACAACATGACAGAGAAGTGAGGGAGGTAAGTACCACTGTATTGCAATAATTATTGCTGTATTAAACATTTGTAAATTACCCAATGTCTTAAGTCAACCTTGCTAAACAATTTATGCTGAAGTGGTGAGTTAATTATATGGAACTGCACTGTACATCTTAAGCATAATAAATTCCTGCAGTCTTGTAAATAGCACATTATTTTACCTTTGGCCAGGATGTAAAATGTACTAGCAATTACTATCCATATGTTAAAAGATAGAACCTGGTGTTGCTTTTTTTTTCAGAAGCCAAACCAAATTTATGGAATATCAGCCATATCACCAGAATGTTGTTGTTTTTTCCATTATTAAATTGCAATTTTTTTTCTAACATTTTCATCTGATATTTGGTAGCCCTTGTCCTGCATATCCTACGATAACCTTGTGAAAAATCCAGCAATGACATGTCAGTTTTGGCTTGCCAGGTTATTAGCGCTTGCATGAGAATGGACTCTGAAGATGTGCCATATTAAAATCTTAAATTATATAATTATTTTCAGTTTACTGAAGAATGTCTGAAGCTGGCGAAGGCTTATTGGTTGCCGCCGTATAACTTCCAGATCCGTGTGGGAGGCCTTTATCTCCTGTATGGGCTCTATTTCAAGCAACCATATGAGCCCCGTGTCAAGGTATCATGCAGTTATACCAGTAGATTCAGAGTCCTTGAACGGTACTTATTTGAATTAATAATAATTCATAATCCACACGGTAATATTACATTGGCATAATGTAATTGTGTGTGATTTTTGTCTTACTAGGCATAATACATGTAGTTTACTGGGTTTTTAGTGTTTGCTTGTCCTAGGTATTGTTACTTATTGTAACTTGTAAGAAAGAGTTCAAAGACATGGAAGTTTCATACAGGTTTTTATAAATTATATGTCCATTGCGTTCTTGTAAGTACAACATTGAACATTTCAGATATTTTGTTTTAATGAGACTGTGACATATTCTGGCCTGTCAACCTTACATGGCAGGAGAAAAGCAGCTTGTCATAAGTCATTCTGTGATACACCATTGCCAAACTGGACAAGCTACATCACCTGTTGCTAGAAAATAAGACAGAACAAAAATGTGGCTTGCATCATAACAAAACTTCTATCTACCTCACTACCTAAGTGCCAAACCAACTGCTCATTCGTGCCATATGTCCTACATAAATTTGCAGCAACAATATGTACAAAAAAATCTTCCTATTTAATTTACAGTACTAGTCTCTAATATACCCTATGCTGTGGTAATTTGGGCAATTTACTTGTAACTCTTTTATGCTCATATCATATATGTCGTATACTTCTATTTTTAACTACCGGTACTTGTGATCATGGTGATGTGTTTTGTAAACTACTTAAAATTCTTGGCTTTTCTGGGACCAGTAATAAACTATCAGACAAGACTCTATTCCAGTGATGATGCACATCACTCCAGTATCGGCTTGAAAGAGAGCGTTAAAAAGTACTAGCATGTACGAATGGTATCCTTCCAGATACGCATCACCCCTAGCAACTGGTCCGAGATCCAGAACTTCCTGGCAGAGGTTCAGGAAAACAAGCATCTGGATGTGGAGTACATCTATCATCGGCTCCGGTACCACAATGCCTTCCAGTTTGTGGCTACAGATACTGAGATGAACATGCTCCGTAGCTGTGGGGCATCTATAGGGGGGATCCATGGTACAGATCCGGAGAGGGAGAAGCAAGCTGCCATAGAAAGCGATCATGTTATCCAGCAGAAATCCATCATTTCAGAAATTCTGAAACCAGATACTATTGGTGTAAGTATGTTGGAGCAAGGCCTTTTCTCATTCTGGCTCATTCTGTTTCAGTTATCTAAGAATAGATCATGCAGATTACTGTAAGTTTCATTAATGTTTGTGTGAGGGATTTATTTGGTGGGAAAATCGCGACCATCTTTAAATTGCAAAAATAAATACCTGCAAACCTAATTCATAAGTCTACCAGTAGATAATTAACAAGAGCTGAGCTAACCGCAAATATTAATCCTTTTAAACATGGTTTTGTGTAAAAAAATGCAAACATTAATTCCCTGGAACTTTAATGAATTTTTTCAGTAATACTAATGCCAAAATGCTCTCCACACCAAAAGTGCCTACTGTTTGGCGTAGTACTTTCAAAGTGTGTGGCACCCCCGAATTACCTTCACCAATATTCCATGGCCAAAGTGGTCTCAATTTTCAACACTATGCTCCTGGTGTGTAGGTTTTGGTCATTCAGTGGCTGGGCTTTAGGCAGGACCATATGATCAGATGATCAGAAATTATGTTTCATTACTTTATAATATATCTCACATAGTAAGTTTCAAGGTGGGAAATGGGATTTCACTTTTGCTGCATAGAAAAATCAAATTTGGAGTTTGATTGTACATGTAGTGGTAATATAAAAGTTCAAAATCTAGTGAACCACTCGGTCAGTATTTGAAGAAATCAGTGTATATTAGCTGGGCGTTAATGTTTTTGACTGCTTATTTTTGATGTGAAAGCATTTTGTGGCAAAAGCTTTACTGATACATAGAGATCAATGGCACTTGAATAGGATCCTTGAGAATAGTAAACTCATATTTCAACCACCCAGACAGGGAAATGAGAAATGCTGATTTATATCACGTTTTTGCAATCATTTTCTAAGAAATTCATGTAACCCTTTTCTTTATGCCAATTGTCCAGGATCTTTCTGCCATACATGACCAGTACCACCGGACCAAGTGTGCCCTAGCAGGGTCAGAGTCCACCCAGCCAGACCCTTCCCTGGATATTGTGCAGTCAACATTGGTCCAGTACCTCACCAGGTTTGTATTTGGTCACCGAGTACTGCTTTAATTTAAAGCTTTGCATTGTAGTGTTATTCTTTTGCAATATTAAAGGAAAATGGATTACTTGGAACAAATATAAGAAGTACCAGTACTTAATTTTGAATTTAATTTTTAAGCATTTATGAATGTGTACGCTTGAGTGCATGTGGCTCGAGCCTGCCAGTGACCTTGGGTTTGTTGTGAACATTCCCCTCTATCCCCCCACCCAATAGTTTCAGAGACAATATCTGACTGTGTGAATTGCTTCGTTTCCTTATAATATGATACACTGATTTATTTCCATTGATGGCCAGTACCACCATCCGCTCACTATGGTTACTGGCGGATAGCAAGCACCAAATAGTGTTGGTAAGAAACTTTTGCAGACATCTTCATTATCTTTACCTGTGCTGCATAAAAATTAATACGCGTATATGACATAACCAGAGGGATGAATCTGATGAGATGTTCCTGTTTCCTATTTGTAGGACCGTTGCTAACCATGAATGGTGGAGGAAAAACAAAGCTGGGAAAAAGGTATGACTTCCCAATTTCTTAAGTCATCACTGTTGTTGACTTTGTCAGAACTTAAAAAGCATCTCTGTGTTTTGTTCAGTCAATGCATGATTTCAAAAATAATGTGGTATCCTTGTGTAATGCTAAATAGATATCAAGTAAGAAGAAAGGCACCCAGTTTTATTCAGGCATGTAACTTGAAACTGACATCACACTGGTCACTGGCTTATTATGATTGATAGCGAAAGGAAAAAACTTCCAGTCAGCAACCTCTCCTTGTGGCTTTTTCAGGGAGGCCATGGTGGAGGTCGAAAACGCCAGGACAGTGGTCCTACAACATCCGAGTCTGAAGGCGAATCCGGCTCAGATTGGGTATGTTTATCGCACACATGGGAGTCTTTCCTTTCAACCCTGCAACTCTGTCAGAGGAAACTGTGGACAACATTTTAAAGGAGATTACAAGATACATTTGTGCAATATCTTGGGTAGCAGTGAACACTATCATTCATAGTTTTTCAGTATTATATCTCTACCCTGAATTGACCATTGATTAATAATATTATTATGCAGTTATGTAGTTACATTAAAGAGTTCAGCATGGTATGTAAAATGTCACAGGAACTTCATATATGTATGCTTTATTTGTTTCTATACTTAGAGCATGTCCACATCTCCAAAACGCAAGAAGAAACAGTCCAGTACAATTGGCAGCTCCAGGACTGAGATCAAATCCCGGGCTTTATCTCTGGTTGGGACATCAGCTAAGGGGCGCCGTTATCGTCGGGTGCTCCAGGAACAGGATGTGGAGAAGGCCATTTTATCTCCACCGTCTGGGTCGGAGCCAAACGTTCCAGAGAATGTCTCATCAGATGAAATGGAACACAGTATGTCCCTGGAGATACCACGTTAATGCTCTTCATCCTTGATTATTAGCATGTTGTATCTGGAAATACTTCTTTGCTATTAGACTATTTTTAGCCTGTAAAAGATCACAAATAATATTTAAGGTTCCTCTTTTCAGGGCTTTACTTTTAATGTTAAATTGTTAAAAACTTGCAGGTTTAGTGTTTAATAATGTGTTAAAATTGTTTTCCAATGTTCAGTTCCTATCTTTCATGCATATGCATGTCCCCAAGTGCTATATTTAAATCAGCAACAGTCATTGACAAGTTACAGAAACTGTTGAATATACTATACATGTATTGTTTTCTTACTTTTGCTCACTTTTCAGCTGCAGATTCTGAGGCAGGCAGTCCTACAAAATCTGGACTGCTTAGCATGCCGACCTTCAACCAGCTCATAGGCAAGTATTGTATTTCAGGGGCAACCTTTATTATTTATCCTACCCTTCTTTGACAATGACAACCAGTACACTGGACAAGGAAATGTCTGTTGATGATGTACATGTATTATCCTTTTTGGTAAAATCATTCATAAGAAGCTACATGTAACAATCTATGTTGGATATTCCGGCAATATTATGGGTTTAACCTCAAATCTGCCACGGGTGCAGATTAATCTTCTGAGTACTGCCGTGGGTACCAGTTTAGCAAATTCTAAGCATTATATTTGGTAGACATTGACTCTTGAACAGGAGTCGAGGGGGATCAGGTGGGGTGTTTGAGGGCGCGCAGGCTATACATAAGGCAGTTGTGGGCAATGGACTGGGCTAGTTATTACTTTTTTGGTCTGTGTGGCTAAGTAACCTGTAGTGTTCAGTATAATGGTGATATCCATACACGCATCAGCGTCCTGTATGGCTTACTAGAAACTGTGAAGTAGACAAGTAGCCTGTATAGGTCAGAAAAATGGTGTTATACTTAAGTAGCTTGTAGTGCATAGTAAAAATTGTAATTTAGATAAGTAGCCTCTAGTGCCCTGAATAGAGGGCGATATAGATAATAGCATGTAGTGCTAATAATGGGGATGTGAAGTAGTGCAATTTAAAGATGATGATGTAGATAACTAGCTCCTGGTGAACAATGAAAGCAATAATAAGGATTCTAATACATCTATCAGTTTTTTTCCAAAAATCTATATTTGTTCCAGAACAAAACCCCAAAAGACCTAAGTCAGGGAAGAAGAAAAAGAAAAAGTTACCAAATGAAAGCAAAGCCACCCCCAATGAGCAAACTGCAGAAACAGCCAGCCAGCCATTGGAGAAATCTGGATTAAGCCAGATGGTGACCTCACCGCAGACATCTGTGCTGGACGTGGAGGATTCTGGAAAGGGTGGTTCCATGGATCCTGATGTGCCTCCAGGGCACCAGCAGCTAGCAGCAGTGGATCAGGCTACAGCTGGTGGAACGAAGGAAAAGAAAAGTAGCAAGCGGACAAAGAAGGTCAGTCATAGAAGTGACAGGGATGCACACAATGAAACACTTGATTCGTCACTGGAAGACGCTCGAGGCCAAATGGAGCCACAGAAAACTGGGAAGGGAAAGAAGAAAGGTCCTCGTAAGAGTGGTTCCGATGCTAAAAGCCCTAGTGGCTTTGTGAAAGGACATGTAAAAGTTGTGCTTACTCCAAGTAAGAAGAAAGGAAAGACAAAGAGAAAAACATGACCTTTCATTTGTCATTCATGTCTATGGCATGCCTGAATTATGTATATGGCCTATATGCATGAATTACTTTGCATTTACGTGTAGAAAAGTACCGGTAGTGCTTCATGCCGACACAGCATGGATTTTTGAGTCACCCTAAAGCTGAAGGAAAAGGGGACCTTTAAGGGTAGAGTCAGGACAGGAAGTGGATTCTGCTGGCATTGTTATGCTGCCCCCACTTCCTGGTTAACCACTGTGGCTAAAAGATAACTTTCTTTTAGCTGCAAATGATTTTTGGCAGCCATGATATCATGGAAATGGTTTTGTAAAAGGTGTCACGCTGTTACATTTCAATCCAATCAAAGTACATTCAAGCATGTAAATGTATGCTAACTGTTCAAAGAAATATAAAATTTTGGTTAGCATATATACATTGTTGACTTGTGTAAACTGCATGAAGTGTATGAACAAAATGTTAATGAATTAGCCATTGTGGCTAAAAGCGAACCAGTTCTTTTAGTCATATGGGAATTAGTGTATCATATGGCCATGTGGCTACTTGGTAATGTAGCTGATTGTAAATTTCAGTACTATATTGAAGTGCAACAAAGCTTGTGAGCATTAGGGTTGTCATAAGTGGTAAAAACATGTAATGGCAGTATTTAGATTTTGACATGTGCCAATAACTCGCAAGACTAGAGCCTCGTGCAGGTAGTTGCATGTATTCATGGATTCTGTTTGATAATGGTTAACAAACACAGTGACAAAAAGATACTACATGTACATATCAGGAATAAAGAAATACTTTCCAACTTTATGTGTTTTTAGGAAAAACTGAAAGTTTCAGAAATTACCAGATTAGTGTACTAAGCTGATATCCATATTTGTATCAGCTAGAACTATGTCGTTTATCATGGTCATGTAAATATTATTACCGGTAACCCAAAATACAGTTATTTAATGGTTTGTCAGTGCCTGTGGTGCATATTACACAAGCGGCACTGTAGTACTCAATATAGTCAAACCTGCCATAAAGATCACCTACTTATAAAAACTGTAGTTTACAGGTTCGAAGGTGGATACTTTCCATGCTATTGAATCTGCATATAAAGACCACCTGTGTATAAGGACTACATTTTCTTTGACCGTAGAGTGGTCTTTATATACAAGTTTCACTGTACGTGTACAAGTTCCTTATACATGTACCTGTACATTAATTTATCTCCTATGCCAAACAGGTACTCATGGCCTGCAGTGTTTAGGTTTTATGGTCCTTACGTCAGTATGACATAACCATAAGGCGTGCCCACATGATGCATGCATGCACTTAAATTGCCCTGATGCTGCCTCCCCAGTCACCACACCCCATTCACATTTCCAGTCTCATGTACAGACAGATCAACGATAATCATTTTGCATTAATCATAATAATGATAATGGTGATCAATATTGATCATCCAGAGCGTTTATCAATATTGTAATTGATTACCTTCCATGATTAATCTTTTCTGTATCACTGTCGGCCTGAGCAGTAATTGTTCATAATTATTGACCGTGTCGCAAAGGAAAATCATACTGGTTTAAAAGGGCATATCTCGATGATGTCACATGTAAGGAAATGTGATGAAATACCTAAACACTGCTAACAGAAACGGGAAAAGAAAAATAGTAAAATCCAATATTAAAAGAAAATATGATTGAAAAGATTGTCTGGGGATATGGCGAAAAGCTAAATTACCATACAAAATGGTGTAAATTCCCTTGGCGGTTTAATTAACCCACGACAACTGAAGGATGCCCGCACCGTATTAGAAACCACTCTGCTGACACAGGCAAGCAGAGCTAAAAATAAACAAGAGGCCCAGGGGCCTTGACGCTCTGCTTGAACTGAAAACCCAGTACACAAGAATGTTTTGAAAAGTTGTAAATAGAATAAAATTATGTTACCTCAGGTACTAGACGCCAACTTCTCATTGCATTATTGTAACAGGCATTCAGATTTACCGTGGTAGCCAATGTTGTCACAAAGTTTGGATGGACTCCAATGAAAAATGTGGGAGAAATTGAACTGAAAATTCCAGCTGCATATGATCCTGTGTTAAGAAAGCTTCAAAGTGCCATATGTTTTGCAATTTTTGGCAGATCGCCATAAAAAGTGACAGCCTGTATGATTATGATATCTTG
>JAAUYG010132815.1_pt1 | contig 10805 bp, 10 predicted proteins | sample 7278091 | NCBI WGS metagenome assembly JAAUYG01 (sample SAMN14350201, study PRJNA611818) | marine sediment metagenome | isolation source: surface marine sediment (0.6m) | place: French Polynesia: Moorea | collected 2018-08
CCCCTTTTCAGCCAATCAGAATTCATATTTTCTGTGAAGCGGAAAATATACAATGATGTGTGAAAATTTTTGACATTGTTGGTGAACATTGCAGTGTGCTGCAACAACAGATCAAGCCGTGTCTGGAGAAACTGAAGTCGGACCCAGACGCAGATGTCCAGTTCTACGCTGTGGAAGCTTACGAAGGTAATTTGACCGAAAAAAGCCACAACCACAACAGACTTGAAATTTCCCGGTTTAACTTTTCATTTTGAAACTCGCAAGAGATATTAGTGGTTCGATGTTTCTTTTGTTGCAGCACTGAAGTTCACATAAAAACGGGAGCAACAACTGAAATCGTAACACGCAGACCAAGTAAAAGCCAGGAAGTTGTCATATTTATTTGTGGTTCTGAACGCTTGTGTTAGACGACTTGTGCACACATTGTTCAGTTTTTGTCGAATGTTTGAAAAACCATATCATGAATTTTGCATCTGAAAACACGGGAATGATTGGTCATTCAACATGTGCTCTGTCGTGTAAATAAATACAAAGTACAAAGAAAAAACAAATTCCCGCTCGTCAGTTCAAATTTGCCTTGTTCTGTTCGTGTTTCGCAAAAGTGAACCACGCGCGAAAATGTCGCTCCTTTCGGTTTTCGACAGAAATTGCGCGTCATTGTGTGAATGATTGTGATACTCGTAAAGTCGACCAAAACGTAGAATGTAAAAATATTGTTCGCTTGATCTTAGCAAAATACATGATTTGTAAATATCCAATGGCTTGTTGATTCCTTTATTTCTCCCAAATGTCAGTTTCGTTGACAAAACAGGCAAACGGAGTTCATTTGAACACCTCGGAATTTCGGCGGGGGTGACCAAAAACTTACTCAAACTGGTTCAGTTCGGCGCAAGACCAGTCAGCAAGACCAGTCAGCCACCATGTAATGTGGATATGAACACAATGGTATCATTGTCCTGTAAGTGATAGTCCAGTTCTCCCATGAGTTCCCAGTCCGCATCGTTGACAAGGACCAGTATCCCAGGTCTCACTGTCTCTCCCTGTAGGAAAAGCTCCGGTCTCTCCTTTAGCATGTTGTCTTTCATCCAAACCAGTAACGTTCTAATCGTCCATGGTTCCTTGGCTTCCGGTAAAGTCAAGTCATGATTTTTCACTTTGTTGAACAATAATTCCGCCCCTCCGCTGAACTGGACCTGTATTCTTCTGGACGTCATTTCTGGTACCATTCACTCAACCCGGTTTCTGTGGAGAGAAAACACAAGGGGTTGCTGGTATTGAAATGCGTTATGACTTACAACCAAATTCACAGCAAAACATTTGTGGTACTATTTTTGTCAACACGATCACAGCATACCTCGGAAAACTGGTCACAAAACGACTACCGAAGTACATGTGAAATGTTTTCTCTCACTCACGTTGGGATAACCCTGACGTCATTTTATGGAATTCCTCTTGTGGGCTGTTCCTGCAGAGAATAAATAAATAACAAAAAACCGGTTGCACAACACACCGAAATCTTTGATCAATGAATAAAAAGGATCCAAAATTCAAATTTTGACATTCCATCGTATTACCTTGTCAGGTGTGAGAAGTCTTTGCTTCAGACGTTCAGAAAGAAAAAATTACAAAAGCCAGAAAATGGCTCAGAACAAAGGAACGAGAATCGCAATCGCGAACAACGATCGCTGCAAACCGAATAGGTGCAACCAAGAATGCAGGAAAATTTGTCCTGTCAATAGAGCTGGTAATTTTTGGGAAAACTTTTTACTTTTCTGCTTTGAACTGCTTCTGAACTGCTTTTCTCAATTTTGATGACAAAAATGATTCAGTGCGAAAGCTGACGTGAATTTTGGCACAAGTACAAATTCTACTTTTGCGCGCAGGTAAGCTCTGCATCGAAGTGGACAAAAAGGATAAAATCGCCAACATAAGTGAATACTTGTGCATTGGTTGTGGCATGTGTGCCAAGGTATGTCCTCATTTCCTTTTCAAATTCATCAAAAAATGTTTTTCAAATTTGTTTGTTTAAAAAAAATGAGAAAGAGGCAAACAAAGTGATGAGAACAGCTGCTTCATTTGCGTCAGTCTGTTTCTCTTCAGAGATGTCCCTTTGACGCAATTTCCATCATCAACATTCCAAGTAATTTGGATAAAGATACCACACATAGATATAGTCCTAACTCATTCACATTGCACAGGTATGTGTATTTTGCTTGATTTTGTCTGACACAAACCGAGAACAAAATCTGAACGATCCATGTTCGGCCAAACACAAACATACCTTTCGCAGATTGCCTCTTCCAAGACATGGACAAGTGCTGGGCCTCGTTGGATCCAATGGAACAGGGAAGAGCACGGCTTTAAAAATTTTAGCTGGAAAAATTAAACCCAACTTTGGACGGTTTCAGGTGTGTCGCAATCAAAATTGTCTGAAAGGAAGGAAGAAAGAAAGAAAAGAAAGAAAGAAAGAAAGAGAAACAAACTAACTTTGCTCTTCAAGCCCGACGTTCAATTCTTTCAATTCTTTCCTGTTTTTGCGCAGGATGCTCCAAGCTGGGATGAAATTATAACGTATTACAGAGGATCAGAACTGCAAAATTACTTCAAAAAGATGGTCAGTGAGAACCTCAAAGCCGTATTAAAACCACAATACATCGACCAAATACAGCAAGTGATAACAACTGAGGTGAGATGAAAGTGAAGTGAACATTCGCACAGTGGACAAAACAAGCAACCATCCATTTCTGACAAAGGAGTCGAAAAAATGTTATTCACAGGAGACAGTGCAACAGCTGCTGGACAAGAGAGACGCCAGAAACAACCAGGAAGAAGTGAAGGGATTGCTAGGTAGGATTTTTCTGCAGAACTGCATTGATTGTCTGGGTATTTTTGTTTCAGAAAGGATGACTTCCTTGTGTAATTGTACCTTTTCGTATGTGCGCAGAGTTGGAGAAGATAAATGACAGAGAGGTAGGTCAACTCTCAGGAGGAGAGCTGCAGAGATTCGCCATTGCCATGTGTGCGGTACAGGAGGCTGACATGTGAGAGTCATTTTTAATTTTACATTTTCTCAAATTGATGCATTTTGTTGGATTTTGGGCAAAAACAAAAAGTCGCGCGGAAGCAAAAAGCGCAAGGTTAGTTCTCAAAACCACCGCTAGGCGTCACATTTCAGTGCAACTTCCAAGAGCTGTGCACAACGAATTTAAATTTTATTTTTCACTAAACTTTTTCAACCCCACCCCTTTTTTGTTTCAGATACATGTTTGATGAGCCTTCAAGCTACCTGGACATCAAGCAACGGTTGAATGCGGCGAAGGCCATCCGGTCCCTGCTGTGCCTGGAGAAGTATGTCGTGGTGGTGGAGCATGATCTGGCTGTCCTGGATTTCCTCTCCGACTTCATCTGTTGTCTGTACGGCAGCCCCGGGGTGTACGGTGTGGCCACGATGCCTATGAGAGTTCGAGAAGGTGCTAACAAAAAGCATTCATTCTCAGAATTTCTGCTTAAGTCACCTGTGCAAGAATTATTTTCTGCAATTGGGAATTTTATTTGGCCAAAGAGACACACATCTGGATTCGACCAAGGGGTGCCAATTCCAATTTCTCCCCCCAAACCTTTTCTCTTTTAGCTAAAGATAAAAAAGTGGTTTTCCCCTGGTGGCCTCGCTGAACTCCCTGTCCAAGACATTTGTTTGGGTTGGGGTGGAGCTAAATACCTTTGAGATCTCCTTTGTAAAACAAAGCAACCAACGGCCTGCAGTTTTCCTATTTGTTTTTAGCAGAACAGGGACAGGCACGAAGGAAAATCCACCACACTTTCTTGCATGGATTTGTATCTAGCTCCAATGTTAAAGTGAGTTTTTTTCTCGCTGTCGCAGGCATCAACATCTTTCTGGATGGGTACATCCCCACGGAGAACTTGCGCTTTAGAGAGACGTCGCTCACTTTCCGTATGGCTGAGAAAACCAATACCGAGGCAGAACGAGACCGCAAGACCCAGTACCACAGCATGACCAAAACTCTGGGTACATTTTCAGTCACTGATTGCACAGAAACCCGGGTGATATTTGTTTTCCTGACATTTTGGATCGTCAAGACCTAAGACACTTCCCTCTCCCCCATGTATGCTCCCCCGGCCATGTCATGCCTCCACAGGTTCCAGAGGCTCACGCAAAGGAACGCAATTGGTGTTCAGGTTCAATCTCTTGGCCAAGCAAGTAAAAACAACAACAACAACAAACAAACAAGCCCCCCGCTTATTTGCTTCAGGCAATTTCACGCTGCATGTGGAGGGTGGAGATTTCACTGAATCAGAGATTGTGGTTTTATTGGGAGAGAATGGCACTGGAAAAACCACCTTCATCCGTCTGCTGGCTGGCAAGCTAAACCCTGACGAAGACGGTGAGAGATTACATTGGTGACTCTCCGCAGGCTCACCCCTCACCTGAAATGTTTTGCCTAGGAGGAGGCTTGGAAGTGCAGTGGAAAAAAAATAATAGGTCCTGAAAAAAAAATTAAAAAGGAAAAATAAAGAAGAAAAAAGAATAAACATTCCAAAAGCTTCAGTTTGCAAAACAAATCTCTCATTTTCTATTTTCCTTTTGAAAAAATTCTCTTTTTACAGAAAGGGCTCCTAAACTGCGAGTCAGTTACAAGCCTCAGAAGATCAGTCCCAAATCGACGTGTTCCGTACGGGAGTTGCTGCACAGCAAAATACGTGAGGCGTACGTGAATCCAGAGTTTGTCACCGACGTCATGAAACCGCTCAACATCCCACAGTTGTTTGATGAAGAGGTCAGTGTCCGCAAAACAGAAACAAAGACTTAGTACAATCAGCGAGCCTGGCTTTTGAAGCTGCAAATGTTCTGGTTTCAACAGCAGCAACACGCTCGCGCCACAGATGTCCACCAAGCGAGATGTTAAATCTTTGCACTTACAGTCAAAGTTTGGATTTGCCAACAGGTTCGAGGCCTTGCCTTTCCATTGGTCACGGTTGGGTGTTTTCCATTGCAAAAATTGTCCAGTGGAATTCTCTCTAGAAACTCTAGAGAATCCACCGCTTGTGTGTCAGGCAAATGAAAAGTGTTCCTGGATCGTAACTTCATCAAGCACTTTCCCGTTTTGCAGGTGCAGAACTTGTCTGGTGGAGAGGTGCAGCGAGTCGCTATCGCATTGTGCCTGGGACAACCAGCCGACGTCTATCTTCTGGACGAACCTTCCGCTTATCTCGACTCTGAACAGAGAATTCACGCCGCTAAAGTCATCAAACGGTGAGGAGTTTCCCACGGCGTCTTTCACTCCCAGCAGGATTGAGCAGAAGAGCCTTGTACTGAGTGGTGATTTCAATGATACTTTGGCGAATAGTCGCGCTGCTCTGTCTGGCCATCGAAACAAAAATCGTTTTCGCCCACTTTTTTTTGGAAAAAAGTACACCGACTGACCACCTCCAGAAGAGAAGACAGAAGAAAGAAATAAAAATGTTGAAAAAAAAAACCCTGGTCTTCTCGTGCGACTGAGAGGCTTTTCTGTGACAAATGTGGCTGTATTTTGTTCCAGATTTGTTATGCACAACAAAAAGACTGCCTTTGTGGTCGAGCACGACTTTATCATGGCCACGTATTTAGCTGACCGGATCATTGTGTTTGACGGGGACCCCGGAGTGTCAACAACTGCGCATCCGTAAGCATTGTTCCAATACCCCCTTTCCTCGAGTGCATTGGTTGTTTCTCAACGATTTTGCTGCTTGACAAGTGGCCATCGATGCTGGTGAAAACTGGCACTGTGCGACAATTTCCTGGTGGAAACGCGTCGAGGATTGCACATCTGGCGAAATTGAGTGAAAATTGAGGGATGAGTTTTGAGTGCTGTTTTTGAGTGAAACATTGCAAACGCGCTCAGCGAGGCTGGGCTCTGGAACTTCAAAAATATGTTCTCTGCAAATATATAGATATCTGCCTTCAAAAGGCTTCTATTGTTCCAGACCAAGAGGGGTCCTGGAAGGAGTGAATACGTTCCTGGAGCATCTGGATATCACAATCAGGAGAGATCCCAGCAACTTTCGACCTCGAATCAACAAGATGGGATCAGTGAGGGTGTGTTCTTTTCTCTTTTGCCTTTCTTCATGTATTGCACAAGAAAGACACTTTTCCGTAGGACAAAGCAAACCAATTTTCCTACCATTGAAGAAAAGCAGTGCTCCAAAGAACGAAACCTCATCAAAGCAAGCGTCTGTTTTCAAGGAGCTGAACCCTCCAAATGCTGTTTTTCTTTTCGGTGATTCCTCAGGTTAAAATCTCGGCATGTCTGCGAAATAAACCCTCTGCGTAAAAAAGGGATTCTCTTTTTTCTGTCAAACCATTCAGGATCGTGAGCAGAAGCAGAACGGAACGTATTTCTTCCTGGAGGATTGAGGCGTTCTTCTGGTGCGAACTGGGCGCCCCCTCTCCGCCCTGGACGCAGCTCTTGCGTCTTCGGGGTCACGCCCATCTTGGTAAGCACCGTTTGCAAGATGATCTGAATTTCAATTTCTGCTTTGACGAATTTCTGTTCCAACGCATCAATTGACTTGTCTCAGAGATCCAACTTTTTTTTCTGTCGTGCGACGAATTTTTCGCTTTTTTGTTGACAGGAGTGGATCATGCAGTCACACAACGCGCATTTTGAGCGAAATTTTGCCTGAGATAAAAAATGATTGGACTGAAAAAGTGAACTGATGGCCAGATAGGTACAGCTGCACAGAGAAGTTTGTTTTTGAAGAATTTCACAGTTTTTGTTTTTTCTTTTTGTGCAGTTTAAATGGATGAATGCATAAATTCGCGGCTCTTTTGTGAATGTTGCAGCGACAGGACAGGAGTCGGAAAAGGCGTCAATCCATCCAAGACAACTGCACCCAATAAATACATCACCCAAGTCGTCGAAGAAGAAGCAGTCTTTTTCACAGAATTTCGTCACCGCTTTGCGCATTTTGCATTCATCCTTGCTTTTTTGCTTCACAAAAAAGAATACTCGCTGTCAAAAACAGAAGAAGAAATAAAAGCATTGTACATTTCTTGACTTTTTCTGTGTTTCTTTTTCGCAAAAAAAGTGGGTGAAAAAAGAAGAAAAAGAATTACAGCTGCAGAAGCCAAATGAAAACTTGAGGTAAAACGTTTCTGGAAGAGCCCAACTTTGCACATGCGCAATGACATCAAACACGTGCTGAGCGATAATAGAGAGAGTCTGGAAAAAGCGGTGATCGTGTAAATCGAAGGAATTATGGGCAGACCAGGTGATTTTTTGCTTCCTATCATCATGCAAAATACTGAATTTGTTGTGACAAAATGGGCTGCACTTAGTCCCCAAGTTGTGGAAGTCTATCAGTCAATAAATCGTGGATGTCCGCCTCGTAACGAATTCAGAAACACCAACACGTGGGATTGTGGACATTTGTGTGCAATTATATGAATGATAGTCTTAATTTCATACACCCATTTGGCTGTACCACTTGAAACATTGACATGTTGTTGCCTTCAGCTCCCCGTAGAAAGTGGTTGGCTGTCAGGGGGGGGGAGTGGTCAGAAAAATTTGGACCAGATCTTACAAGGGAACCTGTTGTCCACACAGTTTCTTCATTGGGGTCCAACATCCATGCTTGTCCACTTCTCCTCTTCTGGGAAGAGCGGTGTTGGGGCTGGTCTCTGGTCCCCCCATGGGTATATATGCAGGTGTTCAGTGTTGGAAGTTGTCGGTTTGACTGACGACATCAAAGAGGCAACATCTCTATTTATGTGGGATACTCATGCCTCCCCCCACCCATGAATGAACCCCCCCCCCCTGTTGGACATCTTAGCCCCACGAAGGTGCATACAGAACACCAACATGCAAACGAAGGCTCAGATGCCCTGTAGCATCGCTTGGTGTTCCGCACAAATTTACATTTGAACCTCAACGAGACCTTTTCCTGTGTTTGTATGCCCCCTCACATGCGTACCAACCCTTCTCCGCAGATGTGCCACTGGGCCCCTGAGTGGTACACAGCGACAGTGCCTTTGGCTGTTGGACAAACTCCAAAGGAGTTTTGCAGCAGAAGTCTGGACAGCCCAATAGCTTTTTGTTGAGCAGAATTATTTTCTGTTGTTGCTGATTGTGACCGCTGCTTGTGTGATGTTTCAGGATTTTCACCACGAGGCGGGGGACGCGGAGGGTTCGGGCGAGGAGGCGGTGACCGCGGGGGAAGAGGCGGAGGCCGGGGCGGCTTCGGCGGGCGCGGAGGTAAGCCCCGAATTGGCGTCAGCGTTTCCATTGGGCTCTCTCAGCAGATTGTACCCCGCACAGAGGACCCCAGGAAATGGTTGGATTTCCAGGGTCGGTTGTGAAAGAAAATATGGAGTGCCAAACGGGGGCGGTGGGGGGGGGGGAAGCTTCAAATTACAATGTAAAATTGTCGGGAACAATCGACCTGCTGAAACACACCCAACACTCACTGCGTTGTTGTGCACTGTGGGGTATTCAGTTCTCAAATTCCCAAAAGGTTGATGCAAAACCATTCTCCCTGCATTTCCAACTGTGCGCCGTTTTCTTCTGGTTGCCTTTTGCAATGTAAGACTCCAAAATTCCGTCACACAACAAATTTCAGTGAAGGAGATGCTTCCTTGGGCAGCAAATCTAACAATTGTTCAAACGCAATTGTTTGCAGGCCAGTGATTAAAATCTGGGAAAGAAAGGAGGAAAATTTGTTCACTGCCCTTCATCTATATTTTGTGTCGAGCAACAAAGGAAGAAAGAAGTCGAACCCAAAATTTTCTGCAAAAAGAGCGAGAAATTCAGCCTTGGAAATTTTTGGCAGTGCGGCTGAACGTGGAGTGGCCTAGATGAGTCACCCCAAGTGGATAGGGCATCCCCCTACCTCAAAGCATGGTCGCCCACCTGTCAATGAAACGCAACTCATGAGGTGATCACGTGATGTAGAGTGGCCTTGACGCTAATAAACGCCCATGTTGTGTGGTATTTGAAGATGTGCTGTTTTGCAGGAGGTCGCGGTGGCGGACGAGGAGGTGGCACTCCAAGGGGCCGAGGTGGACGAGGCGGGGGCCGCGGCGGAAGAGGTACGAAAATTGACAAACTGCTGTGATCACCCAGGTGACACGCACACACAAACAATGGAATGGAAAAATGTTGTCTTTCCACAGACACAACAAAACCTATACCTACATTTCTGCGCACTACCACCTTTGATAGCCTGATATTGTGGTGAAAAAGGTGCCCATTTTGCGGGGTGGGGGTGGTTTCGCGCGTTTACGTTTGCGTGAGAGTTTGCTAAGGATCTCTCTGATTGGTTGATGATGACGGTGACAGCTGAATGGTACGTGCTGACATCAGTATTAGAACTGAACTGAACTCTGGAGACAACACCGGTCTTGCAGATTTTGCACCTGAGTGTTGGTTGCCTGTGGGAAGACAAGGACTACGCTCTGCTGTGTTGTGAATGCTTTCGTCGTGTCGTGTCGTGTGCTGATGTATGACAGGCAGAGATTTCAGGTCATGCGCCCAGAAAAAAAGATTTTATTTTCTTGCGCAGGTGGAATGAGGGGAGGAAAAACCGTGGTTATTGAGCCGCACAAGCATCCGGGAGTTTTCATCGCGCGCGGGAAGGAAGATGCACTCGTCACGAAAAATCTCGTGCCTGGAGAATCTGTGTATGGAGAAAAACGCATGTCACACGAGGTGCGGTTTGTTCTGTAATTTTGTTGTCTGTGGAGAAACGCCAGTGCTTGTGTCATTCATCACTGAAAAGAAAGTAAAGATTAGTGAATTCCCTGTGTGAATAGACAAGAAATGGTTTCGTTGGGTGCGCGCGGAGAAAAAAACCGTGAATTTGGATCCAGGAAGCAGTGAGTGACTTCTGTTATCCAGTTTATTCCGAGTCGCAATACTCTAGTGAGTGAGCTGTTCCCGACTCTTACGTTGACTGAACAACAGCAGCAGGCATTTGTGACGTTGAGCACAGCAGACTGACTGCATTTGGATTTCAGGAAGGAGAGACGAAGATTGAGTACAGAGCGTGGAACCCGTTCCGCTCTAAGCTGGCGGCGGCTATCCTCGGAGGGGTGGACAGTATTCACATGAAGCCCGGCTGCAAGGTGCTGTACCTGGGCGCAGCCTCCGGCACAACCGTCAGTCACGTCTCTGACCTCGTGGGCCCCGTAAGTTGGTCTTTCCATCTCTGTTTCTGCTTTCTGAAAATAGACGACGGTGAGAAAACTAAGACACTTCTTTGAGAAGATAAACAGGATGTGTGATTTTTTCACAGAGATATCGGGACGTTATCCGTTCTTTTGCACTGAAAATCGTTTCCAAATTTCATTCCATTCCAAATTTCTGTCGCCACATTTGTGCATTGCTTCAAAATATTCGCGGGTCGGAAACAAATTACCCTTGTTTTCTTGTGTTCTCCACTCCCAAGACGGGGCACGGAAGAAGACGATAAGATGGGGTTTTGAATTGTAGGAAGGTCTGGTGTACGCAGTTGAATTTTCACATAGAAGTGGACGTGATTTGATAAACGTCGCGAAAAAGCGAACGAACATCATTCCCATCATAGAAGATGCACGACATCCACACAAGTACAGAATGCTCGTAGGTGAGTAGATCTGCTGAGGAAACCAGACAGTGCCCGAACAAGGGCTTATCAGCGTGGAGACCGCGTTGACCTTACTGGTACATCCCTGCCCATGACGACAACACCGAGGACGGCCGCGTGGCCTTCAGTTGTTCAGGTTTCAAGTTGGCAATCTAATTGTGCCTCAACAAGACCTTTGGTCCACG
>JAAUYG010201718.1_pt1 | contig 10805 bp, 13 predicted proteins | sample 7278091 | NCBI WGS metagenome assembly JAAUYG01 (sample SAMN14350201, study PRJNA611818) | marine sediment metagenome | isolation source: surface marine sediment (0.6m) | place: French Polynesia: Moorea | collected 2018-08
ACAGTAACTACCATACAGCATCCACGTGGGGTATAGGAACAGAATTTCCATTGTTCCCATTGCAAAGAGTGTCCTATGTGGCCTGTTCAGCTCTTGTGTGTCATATATCACAGTCTGTGTTCCAATGCTTTCCACTCACGGCTGGGATGGCGGGTTCCTGGCCGGCTTCCGGTGGCCACACACAGGGAACTTCCTACTACACTGCTACTGAAATAGTTTAGTCATTGGTATTATCGTCACTATTACAGGCTTTATCATTGAATATTGTCACCACTGCAGCGTCGTTATCAAAGTTCATGCCATCGTCACAATAACAATTATAGAGCAATGATTCACCATTGCTAATCGTCGTCGTCGTCATCATCATCATCATCATCATCATCATCATCATCATCATCATCATCATCATCATCAGGAGATACCCATAGCGCCCAATGGCGGCAAACACCTGAGCAATTGGAGTACACGAGTTGAGCGGCATAGGAATTCGTTAAATATTAATAGCTTACACTTGACTCATGTTTCACTGTCATTTTAACATTGTTAGTTGTCTAGGCACAGGCTGGGGCAACAGTGGCAGGTGTGCGGGGACCGGGGGGTGGGTGGGGTGAGGTCGTTGTTCTCTGGCTGTAGACAGATGACAGAAATTACACACAATGATTCCTGCTGTCACAGTATAACCCAGGGACAGATAATTACTGCTGTCACAGTATAACCCAGGGACAGATTGGCCGGCACTGGGGTAACCAGGGAAGGATTGTACTCACGCCAAACCCTGGTATTGTGACGTTGGCAAACTCAGGTGGGGAAACTTAATGAGTCAGCCATACAGAGGACAGAGGCTAAAGGAGAATATAGCAGACCAGAGGGGATTCCATTGGTCTCTAGTAGTAGTAGTAGTAGTAGTAGTAGTAGTAGTAGTAGTAGTAGTAGTAGTAGTAGCAGTAGTAGTAGTAGTAGTAGCAGTAGTAGTAGTAGAAGTAGTAGTGGTAGTTCTACGTATGCGAATATGATATTGTTTTTTTTTAAATATATATGTGGGAATGCCAGTTTTCATGCAATTTATATGAAATTATTATAGTTACCACATGTGGCGCATATGGCAGCTTTATTCCACATATATGAATATGACTGATTTTTTAACCAGATATAGGCATATGACAGTTCATTTACACTATCATTTACGTTATACATTTAGGGCATACATATATGGAAGATTACTGCCACATTTGTGAATATGGCAGTAATCTTCTTACCACATCTGTGAATGTGGCAGTAATATTCTTACCACATCTGTGAATGTGCCAGTAATATTCTTACCACATCTGTGAATGTGGCAGTAATCTTCTTACCACATCTGTGAATGTGGCAGTAATCTTCTTACCACATCTGTGAATGTGGCAGTAATCGTCTTACCACATCTGTGAATGTGGCAGTAATCTTCTTACCACATATGTGAATGTGACAGTAATCTTCTTACCACATCTGTAAATGTGGCAGTAATCTTCTAAACACATCTGTGAATGTGGCAGTAATATTCTTACCACATCTGTGAATGTGGCAGTAATCTTCTTACCACATCTGGGGACGTGGCAGTAATCCATCCGGCCGCTGCCCAGTTCAGTGAAACACCATGGCCCAGTCTCATCCCCGTCAGGATTCCGACAGTAGTTCCTCTGGCTGAACAGGGACTGCCGTACCACGTCTGGATCCTGGGACTGCCAGATCTGATCCTGAAGAAACGAAGGGACGTCGATCCAGGGCTGACAGTGGGCGTGGCTTACGGTTTTGGAGAGGTGTCCAGCAAAACCCACTCCGGAGGACGTCTCCTTGCACGTGTGCTCTGGGGATATAAGGTGAGTGGCCATGCTGATAATATATACATCTACCTTGACTTACATTACACTGAAATGTTGAACGTCTACAAAGTAATCAATTAAGGTATTTGAGGCAGGTATACATTGTATACGGGAAGCGATACTATTGAGTGCGTAATGACTTATATGGGGACTGATGATATCCCTGGTTTATTGATGTTTGTACATTTTGCGAAAGCGTTTGACTCGATTGAATGGTCGGAAAGCTCTAGGTTTAGATGTGGAAACAAATAATCAAAAATAATTCAAAATAAATTATAATCTCTGATATGTCTCGATATCTCTTTATTCTGGGAATCGAAAATCTCTGGCAGTTTGTATTAGAAAAAATTGCGAAATTTATCTATCCGACGTGCCAGCATCAGTCCCAGTCCTTCAGAGTCCAACACTGTATTGGACTAGGTCGAGTGAGGGGGAAATACTTTTACCACGGTCGATTATTTGTATTGTATGATATTACGCATACAGAGTATCAGAAAGCTAATTCTAAATATCACGTGCAGTATTAACAACACAGCACATTAATATTTTACCTGATTTGCATATTCCTATCCAGATGTCGTCAATGGCAACGTTGAGTCCGGTGGTTCCTGACCCGCTATCAGCCTCGATCACTATCCGGAAATAACCCTTAGGTAGGCGTAGGTATACCAACTGCCACTCCATCTGAAAACATGAAGTATATAAGTATTGCAAAGTTTGTCTGGGGATATAAACAAGTTATGTGATTGGAATTTCAAAAATACGGAGCAACATACCGTCGCTGCTTAGTTACGAGAGACGGTGTGTTGCTCCTTAATTAACACGCGGTCGATCATAATTAAGGAGCAACGGTGTGTTGCCCGTTAATTAACACGCCGTCGATCATAATTAAGGAGCAACGGTGTGTTGCTGCTTGATTATGAGCGACAGTGTGTTAACCATCGCTCTGTCAACGTAATGAAACATGCTTCAACTAGACCTGGGCATGCTGAATTGACTCAGAACAAATGAGCACTTCAACTAAGCGTTGTGTTTGAAATGAACCGACTTGACCTGGAATGGAACTTGAAATGCAAATACAGTCAAACCTGCCCCCAAAGACCACCTGTATATAAAGACCGCATTTTACAAGTCCCTAGTGGTATGCGTTCCATGTCATTAAACCTGACTTATGAAGATCACCTGTGTATAAAGACCGCATTTTGTTGGTCCTTAGGGTGGTCTTTATATACAAGTTTCCCCGTATCTGGACCTAAGCTAGAGCCACGTAAATAGACTTCGATTAAACATTATAACATGTCGATATGGACACTTGGACTGATTACATGTCAGTTCGAGCGGACTGTTAGGCTTTGTTCACTTAGTTAACATTACTCTCCCCAGTAATATAACTATACCAAACTTACATGTACCCTCCAACTCCCCGTGCTAACCTTCGCTTCCTGGTTGAAAGACCTGGTCCACACTGTGCTGTACTGGGAGTCCGGAGAGCGGACTTTAATCCGGAGCATACCTCCCCGTATCTGGTAGTACATCTGGATACATGTGTCCCTGTCAGCCAGGATGTAGGGAGACACGAGCTGAGCAGCGGTGTTAGGCTGGCGGTACCTGGTAGCTGCCAGGAGGTAGTGACCGGATCCTGGAGACGGGCAAAGAGGAGGGGGGATCAGCGCTGCTTAAAATCAGTTTTAGTATCAAATCCACATAGTTTATAGTGAATGTTTTTTGGTTTATTGTCATGTGGCGTTCTTATTGTACTTGGCAAAACATCTTAAAACGTATTATAAGCAATATGATTCCTTTCGGTTCAAGCCATTCCACTGAATCAAGGAAGAGATGATTCGATTTAGGAAATAAAAGTGTTTCCTGCTTAAGGGTAGTCGCGGGAGAGACCAACATTTTGATTCACCATTAAGAAATAGGAGAACGTTTCAATCAGTCATAAGAGCTAAACTGGGAGATGGACGTACGCTTGCTGTCACACTAATAGGATGTCATATGAGGAACCCATCTGCTACAATAGATTTGCTTTGAGTGATACAGAAAGGCCAAATATAAGGTCAGTTAGATTTTGGAACACCAATAGGAAGTCATACATGGCGAGGTCAAATGCACCATTATATTTTATCCTGAGGGACATGAAAGTTCAAGCTCTAGGTCAGTCATATTCATATATATTCCAAGCCCTTATATTTGAGAAATGGGTAGTTAGAACATACGCGACGTTACTGTTGAACACTAATAGGAACTCATGTATGGGGGGTCCAGCTACAACATCACACAAAACCTCTCCACATTAACCACTTGATACCTCTTTTTTCAATGTATCAAATCAAGTATTCATCTACTATTTAATGTTCCTCAAACAAGTCTAAAGACCTATTTATGATACTACGATAATTTTCAATATATCTAATAGTATTGATATTGGAACAAATTGATCCAATCTAACAGAACTACTATGTATCTATTTACCTGTCGTAGTGGTATGATCGAACGCCGGCCTCTCCACTCGGATCCTCTTGTTTTCCTCGCTAACCACCTTCCAGCTGATGGCCTTGTCTGGATTGTGGTCAAAGTCACACAGGCCGCCCGTCTCCTGGTCAACCTGCTCAAAGTCACACTCCGCACTCTTCTTCACTGCTCACAGGGAGACACAGAAGGCGTTAACGTAGTAACTGAGAAGGGGTTCGGAAACTGAGAATTATTGCAGAAGCCGGTCCATATCCACAGTCTCCTCCTAGAGACTTATATAAGTCTCTAGGAGGAGACTGTGCGCCAGTGATAACAGACTTGGGTTGAACAGACGCCATACAATTTGTGTATTTGCATAGAATTTTTATATGGGAGTTTAGTTTATATAATTTGGTTATAAGAGATTATTCATACAATCATGTAGTAATATTAAAACTGCAAAATTTGTGATTTGCCTGAAAGAGTGACAGCAGGATGTCCAGCAGGGGTAGAGCTTAGGCAGCACAACACCAAGTCAGTATCACCTTGCAATTTTTGGGGGATTGTACATTAATTAGGCATTGGCGTAATCTACAAAATGTGTAAGGCCAATTAGCATACGATAACGAGGATTACCACTAAACCGTTTAACAAAATAAAGCATACCTTTTGCAATTACTTCATTGCATTGGAACTTCATAACTAATTCACTAATTCGACTAATTCACTACAGCGGAGCTCAATAATGTATTCACTAATTCCATAATTCACTGCAGTGGAAGTGTGTAATTACGACTTCCACCGGGTCTCTATATGTATGTGGTCTTGCTTCGGGGGTTGTCTTACTGATTTCACTCTTTGTTAAGAACCACCACCACCTACCTTCACATTTCCGTCGTTTGTAGTAGTCCGTGTACAGTTCCGGCTGGAGTTCGACTCCTGGGGTGTTCAGCTCGAGCGGTGTGATATGACAGGTCCTAGTTGTCCGGTCATACACCAGGGAGCAGCACGAGTCACCGTGGAGCTGGCTGCACGCGCTCTGGCAGACCTCAGCCGTGATGTCCACGTAGGAGACGTAGGGACGACCGATACCGTGGAGGGTACTGTCGCGGTACAGATCGTACCCTTCCTCTCCATCTGGTGAAAATTCATAAGTATTCATAAGTATGCTTACTGAACGAAGGTCTTAATGAGACCTCTAGGTTCAGATCATTTAGAAATTATCTAAGATAGTTATAAACTATCAAAAAGACAGAGGCTTAGCGTGTACTGATACTTTGGAGGGTACTGGCAAACCGGCTGATATCATTATGACTCAGCTGTAGGTATTGGGAGTTTTGAGGCTTATATGATGCTGTCGCGAGGGTTAATGGTATTACAGACGACAGTTCAGAATGACAATGGCATAATAAAAATATACCCTCCAGTCACATCAGTCAGCAACACAAAAGCTGACGTTTGATGTAGCCCACAACAAACACATAGCTCACATTTTCGTTGACACATATCAAAAGAGCTTGAAATGATTTAAATATTATAATCCATTTTGGAATTAGTGAGCCGCGTTTCTACGGACAGATAACATGAGAAATTACTTTGGGGTGTTGGGAGAAAGATGAAGACCATAAACAACCTCTTCAGTGTATATTCTGCAATCATAGCATGTTTCGATTAAATTACTTTCATTGTATTTTCTGTATTGTGTTTACGTTGATAAGATAAAAGCGATATATGAGTGACAATTCTAATGGCAAACCTGGAGTCATTTCATATTTAATATCACAAAAGCGATCAGCAAACACAGAACCACAGACCCAGCATGATTGGCGCTCTCCAACGACGGCCGTTTTTATTCATGTGGTCTGGAATGTTTCTTTGACTTCGTAATGTTTAGATAGAATACCAGTCCTTCCCTTGTGCATTACTATAACCCAGTCTCAGTTTAAAAACATAGACGTATAGGATGGTAAAAGTAACATTTGCTGCCACAATTTGATTTTTACCGTTGTATCCGCCATGTTGTAGTTTCCGGAAGCTGCTCTCCACGATGTCGTGAAGGCCCAGTTTGTGGGTGGCAGAGGCCCTGCAGGCGAGAGAGAAGTACCACCACTTGAATTCCTGCCCTAAATTCATTTGGGTATTTTTCGTTGGCTGATGCCAGTCCCATGCCAAGGTTTTTATAAGCTTGGGGCTGTCTGTTTATGTGTTATTTTATAAATTGTTCTGTACACCCTATACCCTGTCGCGTGTATAAGAAAAAAATGACATATCTACTAGATGTCGAATGTTTATGTCATAATTAATACCCGGTTTGCCAACAATACATTTCAGTGCAGCAATACTAAGGAGCTTCCAGGAGTCGCCAAGACTTTTATTGGTGAAAATATTGCTCCAATAAAGGTCTTGTGTCATTTGTTCACTGTCTCAATATCAGTGCAGCCGTGCCTGAAGATGTATATGTGTTGGGTGCACTGTTACTGCAGCTGAATATGCATGTATTATTGGCTTAGTGTGTTGAAGATATTATTTATTCAGTGTCTTGTCAGTGCACATGTTCCTGAAGCTGTAATTTATTCAGCGTATTGCCAGTGCAGCTGTACCTATATATGTTCAGCGTGTATGACCAGTGCAACTGCACCTAAAGATGTTCTATGTTCAGTGTGTGTTATCAGTGCAGCTGTACATAAAGATGTTCTTTGTTCAGTGTGTGTTATCAGTGCAGCTGTACCTAAAGATGTTATTGTTCAGTGTGTGTTGTCGGTGCAGCAGTACCTAAAGATATTGTTTGTTCAGTGTGCTGTGAGTGCAGCTGTACCTGAAGAGGTTTTGGTTGCATATGGTGACAGCCGGGAAGGCGACCTTGTCTGTGTAGATGACCTCAACATCCACAGCTTTGGGATTACTGCGCAGATACAGCAGACGATCCGTCATGAACCAGATGAAGATGGAGAACGCTGATAGCACGATACCCGTCCATACGATCCTGGAGCGAGACACAACACTCTCAGCAGTTATATATACTGTATGTCTCCACATCATGTGAACGAGTAGTTGTAGTAACGTTGTTTGTTAGTAATGAGTAGATATAAGCAACGTTAGATAATATCAAAGTAAATTACAGAGATGCAACGTATCCTGTCATTTTCACCTAAATATATATACATGTATGCTCTGATCATGCTGATGTTGCGATATCATGTATGCGACATCATAGATAGACATGTAGGTTAGGCTTGTTCCGTTAGCATAGTGGTTAAGTTGTCCAAATGGGGGTGCGGGAAGCCAAGGTTCAACCCCCGGCTGCATTAGACCCAGGGTCGATAAAAAATTGGCTGGTTTGTGTCGGCGTTATGATCTTTAAAGATCGAACGAAGACTTAAGGTAACTTTAAATAAAATGTAAGGTCTCCTTTGGCTGGATGTGATGACTTAAATTTTTTAGTACCAGGTCAATATATTTTCTAAATTTCCAGGTACAATCTTATCTTAATGCATTTACGGGGGCAGACCTGGATCTAACACATCACATTAATATTCTAGTGTCATTGTTTAGAATTTGAAGATCATCTGTAAGTTGTATATAAGCTTTGTGTTCATCCGAATAAAATATATACACACAAATAAATAAAATAATAAAAAACTGTTTAAACCTACAAATGTAGTAACAGTGAGGACGTGTATGGAAATCCTCATTCCCCTAACAGTTACAGCTGTCGGGGTCAGAGGTCTCCCAGCGCGCCGTATCATCTGTCAAATGTCACCAAGAATCTCTCTCTTCTGCCCTGCGGTGTCAGCATTGTTATTGCATATCGATTCAAGTGGTGGGCCACTCAAGGCTTACTGTGGCGCCCACAATCCACACTATATGGCTTTGATGTCATAAAATGTTGTCCCCGTTAGCAGGATAACCCACGTCAAAATACCATTGCAGATTATATTATATTCGTCCGATAAAATACTTTTAACATCCATTCTCATACAAAACCATTTCAGAAAAGAAGTCATGTACCAGATATGGCTTACAGTCAAGCAGGAGATACATGTAAAGTATGCGCGTTTGTATTTTGGGGTACTTTTATAGAACAGCTGGAGGTCAGAAATTTACGAACACATGCATCGTAAAACAGAAAAGTTATTATCGATAGCCATTTTACACAGGTGGGTGCCCAATTAAAAAGTCACACTGTGCACATTTAAATGCGATGGAATTGATCTAAATTATTCAACACAGTTGTTGCTATTGTTATGTTCCAGTTGTTGTAGTTTCCAGTTGACATAGACGAAGCTATGTCCAGGGGCTAGTTTCTGGAAACTCTTAAGTCCACTAGTGATCTTAAGAATGTAAGACAACGGTTGCCAAAGTGATTATAGTGATGTTAGGTTTGTTTGTAGACTTAAGTTATTTTACAGAAACGGGCCCCAGATAAAGTATCTTTTGTTTGCCGCAGATGTTTTTAGCATTGTTTAGTGGATCTTTTATACAGACACCAGATCTATAGCTCTGCATTATCTGTCCCAGACTTATGTAGTATATGTACATACCAACGGCGTCGGAGTTCGGCTGCAATAGCTTGCATTTTCAGCCCTTAAATCGTGTCGCCCATTTTGTACCAGACGACTCCAGGTTTTGTCATCTGATCGAAATGTCTCACACTGTTTTGGTCTTTGACACTCAGCCTTTTTTTATAACTAAGCAGCTATACTTTTGTGCCACTCATAAAACATTTGAAACGACAACGCAGAACAAAATGTGACTCTGACATGAAAATGACGTTTCCAGCCAGGGCAGCGCACAGGGAACGAAATACGGATTATGGAATCCTTGACTTGAAACTGCAGATCGTCTACATACAAAGCTGTCTACAGCTGAATACGCCACGGCTTGCGAACCGCGCCTCCTATGTACATGATGCAGCTTATCAAAGTTTTTAATATTACTTGAACACCACACAAACATCATTGCCTTCTATCGTCGCCCATGAGATGATTGATGATAGTGTACATGTACTCTAATGTCTCTTTCGTAATGACTATGTGTCATATCAAAGGAGACTCCGGGGAGTTCATGGCTGGTCACACCCCGTCATAGCAAAGCGCTGGCATGGCAAGGCGCTGCAGGACCACGGGACGGCTGGGTTCTAGTGCTATCTGTTGAAATGCGATGCGATAACACAAACTAGCGATTGGCGATTTATTAAGCCCATGGCAGCTTGTGTGGGTGGGTGGGTGAATCAGGCTTATAGTCGGCTTTCAACCACTCATGGTCATATCACCGACTGCAAGTTGGATTCGGTGGTGTATGTAGGTGTATGCGTGGCAGCTTGTGTGCGTTTACGCTTAGATATAAATGCAGTATCACTAAAGGTCACTCAAATCCCTTTGGAGACTGGTAGACGTTTCTATGGGAATACGATAAAGTCCACGGATTATCAAACAGACGACAGTAAACAGCGGGACGCTCAGAATCGATACGAAAAAATATATATATTTGCCGGAAATGGTGCCTTTATATATAACACGAGGGACACCGGAAGTGTTTGCTTTAGTACACCTCCAAATGGAGAGGGGAGTCGCCATGCGTCAAGGTTGATTTCCTGTGAGTCACACTACGTAATGTCATAGCACACTTGTGGAGACATCCCGGAAGTTCCATGTCTGTTGTCTTTGTCACAGGTCAAAGAATGACACAAAAACGTCATCTAGGCGTTGTCCTGTCTGCTGGGAGGGGCCTATCAAGGGGAAGGTTGAACAATTATGTTTATTCGCTACTAGGGAAAACCATTAAAGCGAGTGACTGGCCTTTCCTGGCTGCTCTCCCGGGTGGGGCGCTGGTGGTGTCGGGTTCCTGCTAGCAGTGCAGCAAACCGACTTGTCGACCTCGGCCCTCCGTAGAAAAACTCGAGTCAGACGCACACATAATGCTCTGTACATAACGGGCCTTGGGGAGTTCTGATCCTCCCCTATAGGATTTACCAGCGGGAAGTTATTCTTATCACAACAATTAAATTCGGTCACATATTATGGCTTACTCCTAGTGCTGTGCACTTCCAATTCTGCTCCGCAGGGATGCGATAATCGTAATTGCCATCGTAATAGATTTGGCCAGGTCACGTGATAAAAAACATTTAAGTTCAATTCTGGTAAAGTTAAAAGAAAGCAAACATCGAAATAATTCTAAGACTGCAACCACTGTTGGCTCTGAAAAATGGTACAGGCGTCGTCTGAGCCATCAAATTCATGTATAATACATGTAGTTCTAACACTTGAATACTTATTATCAATCTAGAGATGGTAGTTCTCAAGAAATTTAACCAAGAACCATGGCACGTTATTTCTATGGTTTATACAGGACATTAATAATTCGGCTAGATACGTTAGGCCTAAAAAAAAAGTAATATGTTTCTTGTCCGCGCGCGCATCGGAAAAACACCCCCGCATCAAAAAATAAAACATTGAAAATAAAACGCCCGCGTCAGTTTTGAAGCTGCGCGTG
>JAAUYG010288855.1_pt1 | contig 10805 bp, 6 predicted proteins | sample 7278091 | NCBI WGS metagenome assembly JAAUYG01 (sample SAMN14350201, study PRJNA611818) | marine sediment metagenome | isolation source: surface marine sediment (0.6m) | place: French Polynesia: Moorea | collected 2018-08
ATCGCCGAGGCAGTCGCGAGGTTTGGGTGGGCACTGCAGCTATAGGCAGCTTTTTATATGCTGAGGCCCACTGGCATTTCCCACGGGAATCACTTTCTGGAACACCCCGTTCCTCACCTGATAAGCTAATAAGGTGAATGTGGGTGATAAGGATGTATAAAATTACAAAATTATTATGTTGTCAGGGGGTCAATTGAATTGCGTAACCTCGCTACATCCTAAATAGGCAACATGTGGGCTGGCTTTCTCAAACATACTTAAGTTTGGAGTTTTAAGTAAACAGTCTGGGTCTTCATTGGTCATCATATGTGTTTTTAGTTAAATTTAAAGTGATCTCGAGAAGTACCACTTTGATTATATGGAACACCTGGTGCACGGTCGTGGCACGAATATTTCCCCAAAAATAGCAAGCTCGTCGTCAAGTCAAGAAGTGTGAGAACTCTTTATTACACTCTTTGGTATAGTACCGAGAATCAGAATTTTGTATCTACACGTAAACTCGCATTCACGGACTCGACAAAGGAAACTTGACACTCCTGATCTCAAGAGTACAGATGCCACTTCAATGTACATACGCTAGGTAAGGTACATGTATATCGGTAAAGACTTTACATCCTCTGTCGACAAGGATGTCAACCATCAAGAAATCCCAGCAACTGTCCACTAACCGCGTCAACAACAATACATGTATATGGGATAAGTACAGGTATATAGGATATATACAATGGAAGGAAATCATTTCAAAGGTAATAGTTGGTCGCCTATCTGGGAATTAAGTTGATATAAATCAAGGAGGTAACTACATGTAACTACCGCTGCTAGTTCAGAATTCTAGTCTTGCTCAACTTTTATTACGCTTAAATTATAGCTGCAAATGTGCAAAGTGTAATACTCTACATTTATCTGGAGAGGTAACAGTGATACAATGTGGCTCATATATATGTATATATGAAGAACAACACTCTTCCATTTTGTACAGTAACATTTAGCTATCGTTACATTCTTCCCCCCAGCCAGCAATTGGCTTAAGTTTGTCATGATACGTACGGTTGTGTATTAAATGTGGCACAAGCACAAAGAAGATCACCGAGAATACAATGTAATATAGGACATAGAATAGTAATAAACTGCCATCAGTTTGGATAACATTAAAAAATAAAAACGTTTTTAGTGGGCCTGTATTTGCAGTTTATATTTTTAATGGAAGTGTGTTCCAAAGACTTAGTGCCAAGTATTGAAAAGTCACGTGGAAAAGTACATGTACCCCCACCATAGGTCTTCAGACGATATCTAGCTTGGTTGGTGAAGTAAGCCATGGGTGCCGATTTTAAGTTCACTGTGTGGTTGATGAGCCTTCAGCAGACCTGACAGGTAGGTCGGGTCCTTGCAATGGTGTTGTTTTTTTTTTTGTTTTGTTTTTTTTTTTGAGGGGGGGGGGGGCAAGGAGCAGGATCTTATACAAAAAAATCCTCTCGAAGACAGAGAGGCCAGTGAAGATCCCTCAAGACCGGTGTGTATGTGATCAAGTTTTCCACCTCCAAGTTTCCCACCTCCTACAACAGGCCACGCAGCAGCTCTCTGCACTCCTTGGAGCTTCACCATCCGATTGTTGTTGATACCACTTAAGAGACTAAATATTACGGGCTGCCAGCAATCCACCCTGCGCTTGTTATTAGCGTGTGTGCCAAGGTTTTTTATTTTATTTATTCTGATTTAAATATTTGCAAACCATGTGTATATTACGGTATATTACACAGATGTAAGTATGACCTTTTACAGATCTTGATAATTTGTCTTCCCAAATGCAGTGATTGGTCTCGTATTCAACCCCAAGATTTACAACTTTAGTTGATGGTACATGGTTCTTTTCACACACTGCCAAACTCAATCCGTGTGTATTCAGGTGTTTAGCAACGTGACTGTCCCAGAATGGACCAAACTTGCTATCCATCGATCTGTATAACCACTCGTTGCTCAGAGCGTTTTCATATTTGCAGACAATAAATGTTGACAGGATCAGCTGTGGCACACCCATCATTGGCCAAAAATATTAATACTGCATTTCTTAAAACCCCTTTCCCCAGAAAACAACCCCGAACGTCCATAACTACAGTAGTTTTCCACATATTAGAGTTAACCGTCTGTCTTTTCTATACATGCCGGGGTACATGTACATGCTACAAAAGTATGTTATGTACATGTATATATGTATGTTGCAGAACGATATTTATATGATGGCTGATTTAGGACATCCAAAATTTTTTAAAAATGCTCTTTTATCTCACCGTGTTTATCTCGTTATAGAATCTCGCTATAACGAGATGTCGAGAACTCGAGATACAATACGATGTCAAGATGTCGACACCATCTCACTGACAAGACAGCCATTATATTTAGCAAATATATAGCTCACAGATGGCGTTGATTCTTCCCTCACCATTGTTGTATCCCCGAAGTCCCGCTGCCAGTCTGATTCCCCCGTCCCATTCCTGCGGGTACACTCTCAGAGCAGCCGTGAACACCGGGTGGTCTAGATGTCGGGTAACAGTGCTGCTGGAGTCACTGTTTCCTTGGAACACTACACCTGCCTGGTAGGCAAAATGTCGAAAACACAAAAATTAACAAAATAATATTCAAAGAAAGGTAATGGATAAGATGATAGCCGTCAGCATAGCGAGCAAAAGTATACATTTAGTATGCCATAACAGGCGTAGTGAGCACGGGGTGGTCTAGATGCCGGGTAACACATAGTGAGCAAAAGTATACATTCAGTATGCCATTAGTCTATGAAATCTCAATGAAATCCAAGCAGCCAGTGCTAATTCCAATCCTTTATTTGTTACCAAATTAACTCTTGGTCAAGTACCACAATCTTTCTACTACCTTTTACATACAATGCATAACATATTTTAGGAGGGAGACCAAAATTGAAAAAAATATCACAGAACTGACCTATTATAATGAATCACACAACATAAAATTTTGGAGGGCGGACCTATGATAGAAGAAGTTTAATATAGAAATATTAAACTGATGTACACCTTGTAATCGATCCATGATAAGTCATCTGGGTTTTGGAATTGTATTGTGTATTTTTTTACAAATCTCCCCGCCAGGTCGCCCCTGGTGTCAATGGCGGTGACGTAGGACGGTTGGGGCAGTCTAATTTCTAAAAATTCGCCGATGCTGTTACTTCGCGGTATCCAGGGAGAAGCAGGATTGCTGTACAGGTTGCCGTTATTGTAGCTTGATCCACTCGCCGCTGAAGATCCCGACATGGAGCTTGGAATATGAGGCCCTGAACTGGAACCTATATAAGTTGAAATTTGTATATAATGTTTGTTACCTTCCTGTGTATAACGTACGTTTGCAGAAAACAAGAAAAAAAACCTACTGTCGAAATGTTTTTGTCCAATATTATTTATAAGTGACCGATCCACTAGATGGAGTGTGTACCATATGCTACATGTATGCCAATACTTTCTTTACTATGTAAATACTTGGAGTGATAAAATGCAAAATAATATTGTGTCACAAAATCAAATCTTGGCCCACCATTTTATACGGCACCATAAGATAGCCCTACCTCCAAGACCTCCATAAGCCAGGATGTCGCCACTGAACTCAGATCCTTGGTAACGCACGGCCACACGACCCCCTGCGCCGCCTCCCGCCTGCTCAGACAGTGCGCCATTTCCACCGCAGGCACTGATAATGCCGGAACCTTTCAGGTAATATGTCTCAATGGTGATGCTGCCCCCGGCTCCTCCACCTCCAGTACTGGAACCATCGTCACCGTCCACCGTCACTTTGCCGTCAATCCACATGATGGTTCGATTCGTTCCAGCTTCCAGTCGAAGACGGCCACCTCCCCTGCCCCCGTTAGACGTACCGCCACCGCTCCCGAAATTACTGGGCCCGGTAGTGTTCCCATAGGCCATGGACAGGCCTTGGGTCAGGAACGTTCCTCCGGCAGATCCACCGTGGCCGCCATATCCACCTGGTGGGGGGAGTCATGCTTAATATCTTTGAGATCAATCTTGTATCCATGCGTGTATGTATATTCATTTGGATCAAACACACGGGATACAATACACGTAAGCATATACCATGTATACATTAAGATACAAGTTTAGTACACTGTGCTGACCCATGCCCGTTTCCGTGAATTTAAATATTGTAACTGGACAGAAATGTACGTCAAACTAAGTAATACTTGTAATAAGTGATACCTATCCAGCCAGAAAGGACCAAGGAGGAAATAAATAACAATTAAATTTACCACCGATAACACAAGCATATAAGTTGGAAGAAAAAAAAAATTGCAATGCAAATACACTGTAAACACCGAGACACCTAGCCAGCCGGCAGATCACTACAATTGTTCAGTACTTGGAGCTAAAATGTATTTTTATACCTTTTAACAAACATGCAAGCAGTGTCTACACCCTGCATCTCTGCACATAAGTTCGACCACAGTTTAAGACCCGTACACATAAAACTATTTCTACTGACATTGTAGTTCGGTTTCATAAATCTTGGATTCGCTCTCTGCCGCGTTTCATAGGTGTAGACGTTGAAGTTATTATATGGGTAGATAGGTACATGTATCCTTCCTGAGGCTCATACCATCCCGAGAACGCAGCTCGAGCGATGACGTATACATACATATTTAATAAATTCATTGATTCAGCAAAAGTGTCATTTTATCCGACTGTAGCAGTATGTTTCTTTCCAGCTGAACGAATGGACACATGTACATTAAACACAATTTTGTAAATCCCATACCCCTTCCCACACCGTCTGGGCCACCCAGAAGAGGTGAGCATTAAAATGCCCCCAGGGCCTGTTGCAAACCTGGACTAAGAGAAATGGTCTAGACAAAACAAAACACTTCAACATGGAAGATTGGGAAACAATGACGATAAATAGGAAACCATTCTATATTAACATTTTAAATTTCTGTGTGTATTCTAGCCTTTCTCACTAGAACGGCCAATAGACAATTCAAAAGCTACTTTAGATGACAGGTTCAAAAATGGATTCTCATTGGCTGAAATCTATATTATCCCCTGTGTCGGAACGGAACGGTGTTGCTCACCAAAGATCTCATTTGCTCACGTTACGATAACCACAATTACGTCAATGCCGATTTAAGGAATGATTTCCCATGAGACAAAATACGTTAATGTGTTATTTATATTAAAGTCGTGTGCCGCATCATGCACAATATTTGCTTCATCCATGGAGAAGTCGCATCTAGTAGTAGCTTTCAGTTAAGCCACCCAAATGGGCTGAAAAGTCCCTGAATTTATGGACACATAAATCTGAGGTCTAATAGAACAGTTACAATGTACATTCAACAGGCTTTTAGCGACTGCAGAATAAGGAAAGGGTTACATATTTTGTTTGTATCGCTCCTAAGGAATTGGTGAGACCAATAATGAAACAGGAGAGAATGGTATCCCTGATCAATCTTGTCGTTCCAGCAACCGGCAGCAACACAGTATCGGTCTTCTTCCAAGGCGCTGATGTCAGTTAAATCCCACGCGGCATGACGGGGTCTCGTCAATTATTTGATAAGGCACCTGGGGTTTAAACAGTTTAAGTATTTACCTTTGGATGGATTTCTACGTGTTTGTTTTTCATTTAACGTCATCTGCAGGATCTTGCCTATAATCGAGCACAGGCAGGCATATGGATCAGCATTACGTGATCCGTCAAGGTCATATTTACAGAGTCCCGTCGGGTGTCGCTTCAAAGTCGCCATGAAGAGACCCGTCAGTTTTAATATGCATGAAGTTATAAAGGCCAATGTTTAAGGAGTCGGTAATGAGGAATTTACCAACAGCCGTGCCCTGGGGACTGCCCAGGCCTCTGGATTAGAACAGCGAGGCTTTCTCCAAGTAGGTGCCTTATCAAATAATTGACGAGACCCGTGAGGGATTTTACTGAGATCCAACACAGGGTCCCGTTGGTTATTAGATTTTGAAGTATTTGCTAGATTCTGGGTTTGCATGTGTTGAATATTAGCCCTATTTACTATGAACATCAGAGCTACAGTGTAATGTCGCCACGCAAATTCCACCGTCCGTTAAACTTTTTTTCAGAAACCACAGACTGATTAATGTCAATAATAATATATAATTAATTTTAATATATATCTACTTCGTACTCCAAGTACATTGACAACATAAAGGCAATAATAATTATAGTGACAATAACAATATACTTAGCACTGTCAACAGTTTAGATATTAACATCTTTAATCGTAATTCGACTGATTTACATTCACTTTTATTGTATGGCTGATCACTCTTAAGCCTTGAAGTCAGTACTTGTATATCTTCAGCTGTTCACCGTTATATTAATGAAACTAATCGCTTTGGGTAGAATTCCGTAATGTTGTGTTAACAATTATTATTATTTCTTCTACTGTTTATTATTTTTTCAGTGTCGCCGCCTCGTTCCATGTGTTTTTACACTACACAAAAAAAAATTTAGCATATTTAATATCCTTAAGTTTTATTGTGTAGTGTATGTGAGGTGAACATTAAAATGTCTTTGGGCTTGTTGTAAACCTCAGAAAAGAAATAAAAGTTTATACAAAAACGCTCTACAGCCATTTGACCATCGGACAGGGGCAGGGACACCAATGATATTGGTCGATTGAAACCTACATCTGTCTACTATATCTCCAAACCCCTCTTTTTAAGTATTTGTATCTTTTCAGGAGACTATATAATCCTATGTATGGGCAGAATATAGCGTCAAATGACTCCTTTGAAAGAGCAAAGCAAACGCAGTCGCGAAACTGTGTGCAACTACATGTAGGGTGTGGGCGTTCATGGAAACAGTATCCACAAAAGATGTATTCAGATTGTCAAAATTTTAATGTGCTTTTTCACATTTTTTTTCACTAAACACAACTCGGTATAAAATACGTAGGTTACTATAGGCCACAAGTATATGTAGGGTGTTGCTTATGATGGCGCGGAATCTGATGTCCCCAGGCCCTTCACCTTGGAGGGGTTTCAAGGTCAAAATCAAAGCCGTGTAACTTTAAAGCACTCTTACACTAACTCGCACAGTGTAACGCGATTATAGACACTAATGGGAATTGCATACGAGGGTTTTGAATGTGGTATTATCTTTTAAAGTGGTTTTCAGGGTAAAAATGAAGATCGTACATATTTAAAGCACTCTATCTCACAGACTGTCTGCACCGAGAGCTAAGCTAGTATAAAGCATTAATTGGATACTGGCTATGCTGTATCAGAATGTGATGCTAAATTTGACCTGGGATAAGTTTGAAATTTAAAACCAAGGTCGTGCTAGGGATGGAACCAATCGATGTTGAAACGAAATTGGAGATATGAGAAAATACAATACTTAAGTTTAGTTACTATCATCATATTAGACAGGCTAACTATACCATTAGATTTGACTTTGAGTGACATTGAAAAGCCAAATAAAGGTATAAAATCGTTTATGTGATATGTGTACATATATTTGCCGGTGCTATAATGATCTGGATGTAATCGGGTGGTGCGGCAATGTTTTCCGCTGTTCTAACGGTCTTTCTTGGTTTTGAAATGTTTTTATTTTTTGAAAATGTGTGTGAACAAAATATTTCTAAAAGTATTTTACATATCAGTTTCATTTCATTCTCTAAGGGATGGCATGATGCATTTTAAGAGACATCGGTCGGGGTGCGGGTATAAGGCTGAAAATGGGGGTCTGAAGTATTCCGAGGTATTACGCTATTTGCTTAAAGAAAAGGTTTAGAAATTGCTTACATTGGGGTTCATATGCGGGGACAGTTTCTCGCTGTCCATGTGATCTGCTTATTAATTCCGATACGACCCTGGATCCAAGATACAAAACAAATTTAGAAAGGTTATCAACTATTTATAGCGTATTATTGACATAAGTAGTTGGTTTGATTGAACGTCTTTAGAAACCGTCGATATTATCTAATATGCAAACAAGACTTCGTTCAGATCTGGAATGCGGCAAATAGACAGGTCTTTTCAAATGGTAAAAACATGTTCATAATTTACCAGACCTGGTGTAGGATTTCCCCTCACAAGAGACCTAAATTTTTGATTGCGCAAGAGAAACCGCGTCATTTTGGCGCCGATAAGTTGCTTAACATAAGAGTATGCAAACTTACATTGACTTGTGTTTTCTGGAATCCACGTGCACACAGAACTAGACCACGGTCAATCGATCGATCGATCGATCAATCAATCAATCAATCAATCAATCAATCAATCAATCAACCAACCAATCAATCAATCAGTCAGATAGCCAATCAGTCAGCCAACGAATCAATGAGTTAATCAATCAATCACTCAATCAATGCAGTCAGTGCAGTCAGTCAATCGTTATTTGGCTACTCTACAATTATAAAAACCTTCAAAATCAACACTGACATTTCAAGCAGGGGTGCAGATGGATTGTTATTGGTGTCTAATAGTAATGTATGGAGCGCTCACGTGCACGTGTGATATCTTCATGTGTCCACGTTCTATTAATTATTAAGTGTTCTTGTAACAACTATAACTTGCTCATGTGATATATTCACGTGCTCGTGTATTAACTATCATGTGTTCACGTGTACACTAAAATACCACGTAAACAGTAGATGGCAAAAACAATGGTTGTAGGAATTCTAATTGACGAGGGCTATGGAAAGGCCACTTTGATTATGTATCCGCGAAAATAATAAACTTTTCTACATACCGGATATATCATGTTAAATAATCATACGGTTGAGTACATGTGTACATGTTCACAGTTCATTAATTTATAGAGAACAAACAGCAAAGACACAATATACATGTAGAGCACAAAAAGTACACCAAACTCGGGGGACAATGAAACCAGAAACTGATACAAAGGCTTACTTAGGTCGATCTCCATTCCAAATAATCTGTGAATTAGTCAGCATATTTTAGCTGAATTGCATTTATTAGCCTTTTCCGGGTGTGTTCATGGCGTTTTGGATATCTGCGTTATGCCATGCTGGTGCAAGACCGACCTTGTTCCGCCAAATAACGATTAACTGACTGCATTGATTGATTGATTGATTGATTGATTGATTGATATTGATTGATTGATTGATTGATTGATGGATTGATTGATTGGTTGGTTGGTTGGTTGGTTGGTTGATTGATTAACTCATTGCTTGGTTGACTGACTGACTGACTGTCTGAGTGATTGGTTGATTGCTTGCTTGCTTGATTGCTATTGCTTGCTTGATTGATCGATTATTTTTATACTGAAGCATATCTTTAACCATAAATGTGCACTTAGTCGTAGAACTGCAGGCACGTTGAGCTAATATTAAAATATGTAACCCCAGTCACACTGCAGCCACACATCTTCAGCCACGGTGAGTCACGGTGACAGCAATTAACCACAAGCATTTACGTGGGGCAAAATGCAGTCGGCCTACCTCCGGTTGAGACATCGCGCACGTGGGTGTTCAGGAAGTCCATGATCATGCACCGCTACCATGGCTACGGTACGCTGTTCATGTACCTTACCTCACACTAAAGCTCCCATGCGGACATCCATGGGTGAACCATGATCGTCAGGATCTGTTCTTTATGTGGTATGAAATAGTGTGGACACTGAACTGTTCCGTGGCTTGCATTAGCCTTAGGAACAATAAGGACGCGGTACGTGCGTAAGGTATAATAATAATAGATCTTTATTCGTACTCGAAGTACAATTGAACTTTCGCGTGCTATTTAAAATTACACTGTACATGTATGGGGGCATCACACGATTCATTTCCCTTTCATCATCAGACATAAACTAATTTAACTAATTAACTAACACGAACTAATTAATGAGGCATTAATTAGTCCGTGACGGGTTCGAACCCGTGCAACGGGGACATCTGTAGTTCTATATAGGGGTACACATGGGTAAAATCGAATCGACCGAATCGCGCGAACCGGCCGTTTTGGCAAATCGATCTAGCGAACCAACCAAATTCTTATCTTGCGAGTCACGATCTGCGCTCCTCGCTAAAGAGCGATTCGCGATTTAGTGCCCCTGTTAACTGTCGCTTCGTTAGCCATCCAACCTATATAAAACTACGATCTGATGAGCCAGTCCTTCGCTAAAATAACGATCCGTTAGACAATGGCTGTTAAAGAGTGATCTGCGACTCGCCATGGCTGTTAAATATTGATATATGATTCAGATAGGGGCCTTAAATAATGATCTGCGATTCGTAGTTCTCTGTTAAAAACTGGACAGTCGGTTGCTGTGCAACGCGAGGGGGGCATCCCGGTTGGCAAAAAGAAACTACACCCTTATCAGGGCCCTTGAATTGACCCTTCAAGATCAGCCAAGGTCAAATGTAATGGTGCAGCTGGACTAATCCCATATGACACCTGCTGGAGTTGATTGAGTTACATGAGGTAATTGCTGACTTTTGATTTGACCTTTCAACACCTTCTTAGGTAAAATTTAGGCTGCAATGGATTCCTCAGGTGGGAATTTGAATGTGTAATAGCCATCACATGTCTCATCGCACGAAAATGTTGTTGCCTGTCCCGAAGCAAATAACTCGATGCAAAATTACCTCAGCCAAACTATTTTAACTGTCCCTGAACCCATAAGCATGTTCTGCAACATTTCAGCCCAATTGGACGTTTCTTCACTACGATAGGACTTACAGAATGCTTTTTGGAGTATTTTGATTAATTTTACTCAAATAACTGAATGAAAAATGACCTCAGCCTAACCATTTTTCAACTGGCCCTGTAGACTGCCCATAAGCA
>JAAUYG010024134.1_pt1 | contig 10804 bp, 3 predicted proteins | sample 7278091 | NCBI WGS metagenome assembly JAAUYG01 (sample SAMN14350201, study PRJNA611818) | marine sediment metagenome | isolation source: surface marine sediment (0.6m) | place: French Polynesia: Moorea | collected 2018-08
ACAAATCCAAAATAAATTACTAACTCTATTCAGAAGCAACATGGCACAATGAGTGTACATGCATGCAAATTTTGACAGAAACTTCTAAAGCTATAAGTTCATCTCTTATAATCAGATAATACTAGTAGTATACGAAAACAATTTTTTATTAAGCACAGTAACACTACCACATTCATCTTGTTCAGATGTACAACAGGGCAATTAAAATTGTCACATTTGAAGAGGTTTATAAACTTCAGATTACACGGTTACAAAGACAATATTTAAAGACCTCCTACACATGCTACATGAAAATTAAATTCAACACAATTCTGTCATAACTGAGACCACCCCTGTTATAGACTAGTCTTTATATCTGTGAGGAGGTGGTCTATATGTCTGAGACTACTAAACATTGGAAATGTATAGTTTTGGTTTGGAGATGGTCCCTAAGTGATGTCCCAGTGTATTATTAATATATTATGAGGTTTTAACATGTATTTAAATGTCCCTTTAGTAGAGATGTAATGATTAATCGATGCATCAGTAGATCTTCGAGATAAATGTTAGAGCATTGATGTCCATTTCTGTTTATCGATGCATTGGCTACCCCTTCCATTTACCTCCCCATGCAGCTGTGGCTCTGTGACTACATGTACTACCGGTACTTGCCAGTGAAAGTCTAAAAGCATGCCTACTAGATAGTTAGACTTTCTGTTATTTGAAAAAACTACCAACTATACCCCGGGCCAACTACTTTCACTCCTGGGCATCGACATGCACCTCACGGTTGAATAAATGCTCTTTAGCAGTTTTGGCTAAGCATGTGAGATTTATTTTAGCCAAATGCAGGTGGGTTTACTCATTGCCTAACGGCTAAGCCCTTAGATGCTAACCCAGCTTACCTTGACTCCTGAAGAGCCTTCTCATACAAGTTTTTCAGCGTAACAAGTTCTTGTTCCATGACTTTTATTGTGTCCAGGAATGATGCGAGGTCAATCGGCCGTGTGCTATCACTAATCTCCCGTACGAACTGAATGTAGTTCCCAAGGCGCGTATTAATCTCCTGGAGCTCATGTTTTGCCTGTGTTTTGGGGATATCGTCTGGCCGATAAAATGAACTTGAATGGGTCAAACTCGTCTCCATGGTGATTGGTTTCAATGAAGTATTATCAAACTTCTGATTGGATTGAGAAAACACAGATTCAGAAACCTGCTGTTCAGGTTTTGTCTGTAAAATTTCTGGGTTCCGAATTCCAGTACTACGTACTTCAATTTCGGACAAAAAATTATTTGTAGTAGTCCTGTGAGCACTCGTTGATTCAGTAAAATTTTGCGCAGTACAGTCAATGTCGGTGGTTTTAGGAAGTGGTGGAGTTGATGTAAGCTTTGATCCAGATGACAAACTCGGTCTTTGGATCACTTCCCCAGTCCTGTGCCAGCGATCAACTTTTGGCTGTGGAAGGTTCAACTTGAATCTCCGTACCTCGATATTCTGTCCTTTATGGTTTTCTTGCGTCGGTGTGAAAAACTGTCTGGTTTTTGCATCGAAATACTGCTTCGCCGATTGTGTGGTCACACCCTGAAATCCTGGAGAATCCCTATATAATTCTGGATCACCGGCTCCCGTACCCTCCAATGATGCAGCATCAACCCAAGCCTGACATTTAGTATCAATAGGGAACTCTGCAGGTCGCTCAACCGAATCCACTTGACCCTTTTCAATTAATAACTCCTCCCTTATATCCTCAGCACCGGCCTTGGAGGGATCTTCTTGTGCAGTGTCAGACAATAATGTTTCTTTCTCCACTGCTCTCTGGATTGACTCCTTATCTGGACTCTCCTCGGGATCAGTGTCGGGAGAGCTGCTGAGATCACGGGAATCTGCCGATCCCGCGCTTCTCAATATGGATCTGGAAGGAACTTTGTCTGCAGAACCTGGACTTAGAGTGCCATTGGGCGGCTCCTGTTCTGGGGAAAACCTGGAATGACATAAAAAAGAAATACAACCACGGATTTTAAATGTGAACTACATGCAGTCCTCGATCTGTAGTCCCCATCATTTAAGACCCCTCCATTTAAGGATTTGAGCCAGCCATCATGTCACCACTCTTACATTTTGAGTATAATCATCCCTGCAAGTTTACAATGAACTTCAATTTCAGACCATCTTTTTCCGGCTGAATGGGTGATCTTAAAATGCAGGACCACTGTCCATTATGTCCCTGTTTTGGACCCTTCTCGGCATCTACCGTATATGCCGAGAAGGCATATACCGTATATGCCGAGAAGGGTCACCCGGTAATATTTAAGTGAGTGACTGACTGAACTAGGTAGTAATATGTAAACCATTTTAAGCTCGTTTGAGGATAAAGTGAGGGCAATACAAGCTGGCTAAACTGGGCCAACAGTATTATTGTGACCAGACAATGAGGTAGGGTATCAAAACTTGCCCAAGTCTTCAACAGTGGCCTTTCATTAGCTATCAAGCCCATCAGCAATTAGCAGAGGGTAATAGGATTTTTTTTCAGCACCAGATGTAGGATATATTTTAATATGCTCAATAAATATAGTAATCCTCCTCTAATAGGGACACCCATTCCGCCAAACTATTCTGTCCTTTTTAGAGAGGTGTTCTCTGGTGAGAGGGAACATATCACATGCTTGAACGTACAGTATAATTACTGTGCTGCCAAGGCTGTGTCCTTTCTAGAGGAGTGTCCTTTCTACTGAGTGTCCTTTATAAGGGAGCACTGTATTATGATATCAACATCTTTAAACTTCAGCAACCTTTCACCCCCCCCCAAAAAAAAAGTTTCAACTACTCTGTTACTGGATACATACATAGTTTATTATATATCATACATGCTTAGTATATAAACTAGTATTGTTGTTGCATGCTATGGCTGAAAACACATTTTAGGCATTTTTCTTTATTAATTTACACTAAAACATACATATACTAACCTGACTGACTTTCTGCTAGCCATTAGAACATTATTCCCATATAATCCACAGTTAATTGTAAAATCTTTACAAAAGTACCAGTGTCACTCTGGTTCAGGTACAATCACATTATCCAAATCTATATCCAGTGGATAATATATATTGTTTGGCGAAATGATCTGCCAACCAGGCTAACCTATTACCATGATTACCAATGAGACACTAAGTGATCACTGATCAACAAATCTTCAACATAGCTATCTGTGTCTGTATATGTTCATAGGATAAAATATTAATCCAATCAGTCCAATAAAAGATGCATCTGTTGTACTAACAACCGAGCATATACTACTGGTCCTCTTGCCGCCATGGCGACGCAGATTTGTCACACATCTTGTACGCCAGGACAAACATTCCATATGTCTATAATCCCATAGATCGTAAAAGGCTGGCAAGTGGCTGAGCCAATCAGTACCATCGATTGGAAGTATATAGAAGATATTGATCACGCCTTTAAGAATTCTCAATAGTCCATCGCACACACACAAGGCTTATGTTTATTCATTGACCTTGCTTAATCTCGTAGAAAGTACAATGTCCACATTTTCTGACCCCACTCCTGCCCCAATGCAAAATGTGTTTTTTGTAACACTCTCACCGACTGTTGCTGTCACAACACCAGGAAAGAATCCACATAAAAATAATTCTTACTTAATGGTAATCAAGATCAAATATTTTATGAAACAAGGCTCACTTAGAATGTTCATATGTGGCAGCTCCAGTATGAGCCAACAGAGGTTCTTTTCATATGTCTGAAAGGGGTGAATTAGACTCAATGAACCATTGCTTCAATGGAACATGGATTCAATGGACCGCGGATTCAACAGACCATGAACCGTGACACAAGATCAATTTTCTTCTTGTCTTTGCTGCAGAAGACAATATTTGTCCATGCAAACTATGTACTATTGTGCCGAGTGGATTTACGCCCTACTCACTGGAATATCTTGCCACTGGAGCCCATAGGCAAATTGACCAATCAATGTCAAGGGGTGGAGTTAGCTAGTTCGCGATCCATGACAGTATAGAAAACATGGAAGCTCAAAGTGTTCAATCGCACAGTGCAGCCATGGCAATTCTCGGCACATACACAGGGGTGGTGTTTCAGATTAAATGCATGGACATGTCGCATTAATTCTAAAAAAATTCAAACAGAAACCAAAAACTGATAATGTTACCGTACTAATTTGGCTTGCAACAAGCAGCTAGAACCACAGTGTGAGCTCAAGGATCAGCACCCAAGATCAATACGCAAGGTTTACCTTAACACTTGAGACGAGGAAACAACATAAGATTGATAGCCTAGGAAAGGGAAATTAATGGCATGTTTTACTCTGATAATTAACCATTCAGAATAAAGTGAAACTTGATATTTGCATTCCAGACAAGCAGCATGTCATAAAAAAGACTTTTTATGTTTTATGGATAAATATCCTTGACTGAATAATTTTAGGTGTTTGATCTCAACCATTTTGTCTACAGCGCTAAAAGATAGAAACCCAAGACCAAAGTTCTTACGTGCTGAGTACGGTACTCTTTTCTCTAAGGGTTTATAAATTATCCCCTACTGTACCGGTAACAAAATGCCAAAGACAGTCAATGTATAATACAGTGGTCCCTGCATTCTAAGACCACCCCTTCAGCCTGATAAATATGGTCTTAAATTGGAAGTGGTCTTAAAATGGAGGGATGTTTATACTGAAAATATTAGATTGGTGTTGCTGATAGCTGGTCTTAAAATGGAATTTTGTTAAATGGAGGGGTCTTAAATTGCAGGGACCACTGTAGCTGTCTTTATGACAGACTAGGTATATCATGTACTCGATACTACTCATGATTTATACATTTACCCAGGATATTATATTCAGATATTCCTTTGCTCAAGAGGAATGTTTTTTTGGGTACTGTGGCTGCTTTTCAGGCATAACTAAATATAACTGATCCCCATATGATCATACAGATAGAACATACATATTAGGGGGAGTACATACCTCCCAATAGGGCCAACTCACCAGATTTCTCTGACCCAAATCACCAAAAAAAGGAATATATTCCTATCATCAAAATATTAATGTATTTTAGGAGAGTGTGGACAGCCGTGTTCATGCTGCACTCTGGTCATATAGAGAACATTTCACAGGCTATATAGTCAATCACCAATCACGCAATTTCTACAGGGCCCCATAATGATGCACTGAAAATGTATGTACAGTGGTCCCTCTATTTTAAGACCACCTACGGGACCAAGAAAATGTGGTCTTATATTGCAGGTGGTCTTAAAATAAAGGTCATTTAACACAGAAAGTTGTCCTTTGGGACCAAATCAAGCGGTCTTATAATCAAGGGTGGTCTTAAAAGAGAGGGTTGTAAAATTTAGGGACTACTGTACTCCCCCTCATATTAACAGTGACAAGTTGGGACAGATAAGTGTGACAAGTTGAGGAAGTAGTGTGACAAGTTGGGATAGTACAGTGATTTAAGTTAGAAGAGTAGGATTACCTTGCAAACTTGTCCTTTTTGGTAATGGAACCAAAATACAATCTCCTTGGAACAGTCAGCATATAGGGACTGAATGACAATGGCTTTATACAGTTGACCCTCTGATGTAAGACAACCTTATAATGGTCAATACCCAATTGGTCATAATTCTGATGTGGTCTTTATGATATTTCCAGCGTTGTTTTAAAGTAGGGGGTTCTACTGTAGGGTGCTCTGTACAAAGCTGCTGCATTTGGTATTGTCTGTAATTTTGAAATGACTAAAACTGTTCAATATTGGTAGAGCTTTCTTCAATGTAGGAGGCCGAATCAACAACTTTGACTGTACAGTTTTCCATTATAACCCTCATCACCTAAAAATAAACTGTACTTAAGGGGTACAAACTTAAGATTTAAAGCTTAATATTCTTAAGAGGCCTTTCCTAATCTAGACCCACTGTTTTGGGGCATGTTCAGATAAGGCTTGATTTGAACTGAACCCAGAATTACTGCAGTATATTCAACAAACACCGAAGTTACAATTGAGAAATTGTTGCATATATCATGCACATTTTCATGCTCTCTGTGAAGTTCCATTATCTGCAGGTGTTTAAATAAGACCACCCCTTCAGTCAGAAAAACATGGTCTTAAATTGGGAAAGGTCTTAAAATGAAGGGATATTTTAATTGAAAATATAAGAATATTGCCACTGATGAACGGTCTTAAAATGGAGGGAACTGTAATGGAAGGAATTTAAATTGCAGGGACCACTGTAACTGGAATTTACTGAGACTGAAAAAAAATAATGGAAACTATTCCAAAATTGGAAACCATTTTAATTCCTTTGTCCCTTTCCTACATGTTCCTATATATGTAATAAAATATAGTTATCGGACTGTATAACAGCTGTTGCTAATTGAAATGTTTTCCCTGCAATTGTCCATCCTCATGCACTTTTGTTTATCCTCCAGCTAGCTATAATGAAAACAAATTACAAATGATGCCTACATGTACTTACTTGTTCGAAAAACTCTAAGCATTTAGCCCGGGGCATTTAGTATCTATTAATAATTACTTTGTTCCATGATGCCATCTATACTTGAAAGTTTGACATGTTTAGCAGAAATTTACACACATTGAGGGACCATATATTCATCAAGATACCTGTCATGACAGAGGCTTGAATATGATGTAGTTAATTTTCAGGCCAAATTAGCAAAGTCCAATTAAGGTTTAGCTAGGGGTCATGGAAATTTCATGTTAATGGCATATACATGCAGTGGTATCTCTATTTTAAGACTACCCATGGGACCAAGGAAATGTGTTCTTATATTACAGGTGGTCTTAAAATAAAGGTCATTTAACACAGAAAATATAAATTAGCGTTTGGGACAAAATCAAGAGGTCTTATAATCAAGGGTGGTCTTAAAATAGAGGGTTGTAAAATAGAGCGTAATCGTATACCGTATCATTAGCTCTGAATAAAGTGTCACACTTACGAACTTATATTGCAGATATATACTCACAATTTAAAATTTTGTTGGTTATACATAATAGCCCCGGCTTATAGCTAAGTTACAATAGAATAACTGTTACATGTAGCTGTCTGTCTACATGTAGAATTTGCTTGGTTTTGGTCTTTTTCATTTGTTTAATACTGTCTCAAATAGAGTTCTTGGAATTAACAGGCTAAGTACAGGTGCCTCAATGCTTTAGCACTTTACTCAATATCAATCGTTAATTTACTCTTAATTACTAAATAATTGTAACTACCACTAAATGCGCGACATCTTACATGAGTAAAAGTTAGTTTCGTCGAATGTTTTAACTCACAGATTCCATTTTACTTTAGGGTAATGGAAGAATTCAAATAAAAAGTTTTCCTGTGAAAAAGGTGTTAAAGTGAAACACATCAACAAAGTGTGCATATACATGTATACCGGCGCTATACATTACACATGTACCACCAGACCACTGACACTGTGCATGCCAATTACCTACTCACTGAATAGCACGGGTAACAATTAGTGCCCGGGAATGTGTCAGTCTTGCAACGTTTCTACATTCTCATCGATATTTTCCTTTTCTTGCTTCTGCCAACAAAAGAAACTCGTTCTTTTCTCCAGACTGCCAATATATCACAGATAAATCCCCCAAAACACTGATTATCGACTACAGTTTGTTTGACAGTTGCCTGGTAATTTCAGATGGCGCTATGATCGCTGTCATTTTTTTTCCCGCCAAAATATCGACGCCGGCGCGCGAGGTTGGCACGTGGGCTAAGCAGACGGCCCTGAGATGGGTACAATGCGTGTGGAAGTGCTGATTAGAGTCATCGTGTCGAAGAAGCTCACAGGAGAGAGAAGTAACAATCAGATTATTTCCCATGTTTTTCAATTGGGTAAATATTGGTTTGTGCCTGCTGCCGAAAGTAAAGGAGCATACTCATAAGCCAGACAAAGAAATATGTCATGAACAAAATACCGTGCCACTTAAGTGCAGTACAGTATTTTATATTAAAGATTATCAGAAACCAGAACGTTTGTAATACCAATAACTGCACTAATATCAGGTGTTTGTAAATAAAAAAAAAATAATCGATGAATTCAATTCATCGATTATTTTTTTATTTACAAACACCTGCTATTAGTGCAGTGTCTCTGTTTTTGTGAGTTAATTATATTGATTGACACTGTCATTAATTTGGATTGTACGGGCAGGTTGATACTGATTAGCTGGTATCTGATGGCTCATTAAGGTTAAAATTGAATAGCACAACTTCGATGACCCAGACAGCTACCGTGCTGCAGGAATAGTTATATAGTGAAAACGATTGCTCAGGATGAGTCAAAAGTGCCTAGTAAACAAATGTTTACAGTTCGAATGTAACCTACAACATTTTCACTGTGTTGGTTGTATTGTATGCAATAATTTAATTAATGAATTAAGCTGAACATAGAATTTGCTTGGTCTTACAAACACATTCATTGAAAAGTAAAATTATACATTTTACAACAGAACAAAACTCTCAGCTGACTCTCAGTGGTGGGATAGCTCAGTGGTAGAAGGTCCCGGGTTCAATCCCCTCTTGGGCCAACAGAAAAAAGAAAAGCAGGTTCACGTGTCATAACGCCCCCCTCAAGTCTTCTGTCCAGAGTGGGACGTTACAAAGCCGGGTCTGGATGGTGCATGTAGTTGCTGTGCTACATTGCGCTAGCGGTGATGACTGGGGAAGCAGATAGATGTACCCTGATTCATGTAGGCCACCTAATAAATTCCACACAAGCAGCACAGAACAGAAACCTCCCGCACACCCACACTGCATACACTACAACACAACAAGTTGGGAGGCTTGGCTTCACTGTGGGCCGGGCCCCTTCAGCCCCACTACCACAGATAAAAATAGGTGGCTGTGGGTTGGGGACTACGGAGCACACAAGGGGACGGCTTGCAGTATAGTCATTAATGCCCCAATGGGGAATGAGTCCCCAATATAGGCAACGCCACCAGCTACACCCAAAAAGGGAAGTTGACTTATTAAATAGGCAAGTGAACAAAGAACCAGAACCAGAACCTGACAGACACAAATGTAATTTGTACAAATTAATCTATTTTTTAAGGTAGGGTAATGCCAAAGCTGTTAAATGTCAAACAGGTTACAGGTATGACTGTCACATCAAATCTCAGGTTAGATCTGTCTGGCAGTGTGTGGCCATGATCCTGCCTGCATCATAAACTTGGATGGCAAATAGAAGGATACATATCTTTTACTGTGTACATGTCCAACAACATGGTATTAAAATAAAACAATTATGCAAAATTGACTGAAAGCAGACTTTTGCCTTTGGCCTTAATAAACACTAGTAAACAGATCTGAAAGGGGAATTTATAGCCTTTTATTGTCCTGTAGACAACATGTATCATTGTTCACAACTTCACATAGACTTCAGAAGGTGCAGGAAACATTATAAAGTTAAAGATTTTAGCCCTGTGACGGATTGGGGGGGTGATCAGCAAACTTTTCTCAATGCACTAATCAGCTAGACTGGAAAAACTAAGGGGAGGCGGATGATTTCCGAGGCAAATTCAATTCTATTAGAATCGAGGCTCTTGTTGGACAGCTTCTGTTAATAAAACTGAAAAACTTCGCATTATTTATTTTAGTATGTGTATACTCATAAAACAAGCACTGTGCGCAGCGAAAGGAACTTAAGAAGTGAATATCCATACCAACACCGTGAAAAATCCTAGTCCAGAAAGTCACTTATTTCGCAGTTGCATGTACGTGACGTTATCGTTAACAAAGCGCTGTGCTGCAGACTTTCCAGCTCGTCACCCTTGAAAATAATGGCGTCAGCGGATTTGGTAAGTGTCGTTAAAAAGGTTTTAACATATTTAATGGATGAGTGTCATGGATTGTTACCTCCTTTGGATAATCGAGCTTGGATATTGTTATCAAATTTAGTCAATGTTGCAGCGAATAACGTAACAAATTATGGAAAATAACGCATACACTAGCTGTCTTGAGCGAAATATCGGTGATCAAGCATTGCCATTGTGAAGTACTGAGTAGCCATTCACCCGGGGTCCGCCTGCCGAGTTTAATACGCAGGCTGTCGGTATTATTGCCCTGTCATGGGCAAGCCGGCGATCTGAGGTCGAGGTCTTGATTTGATATTGCCCAAATTTCGTTGTGATATGGCCGGCTAAGCAGGGTTCATGCCCGGGGTTCATGAATTAAAATAAAAGTCATTAAGTGATACATTTTTATACTCGTTTGGTAGGTGATGTGTTTGCATTGTTTGGAATAGCTTGGGACATGTATCATCTGATCATGGTGTGTATATGCATGAAGTAATTCCCATTAAATTGGTGGTAGGCTGATGATCGACTCAAGTGAACAATCGGCTCGCAATAGTTCATTGATGGCAGAGACAATACATTTTACTGTCGATCTGGAACTTTGTGATAAACAATATAATTTTGTGATTTATGATTAGGCATCCCGTCCATAGGACGAGATGTCTTATGGTTTTGTCGGATTTTGTTTCTGATCCTTTTCTTCTTCTGCCACTGCCCAGCCTCCACTAAATTATGTCTACACCGTTGACAAATATTCACGGACGACTTTCATATTTGGGGCATCCCGTCCACTGACGGAATCCCCTATGCCCTTGCCGAATTTTTTTTTGTTGCTTTTTTTTTTTTTTCCCTTCCTTTTCTTCTGCCTCTCTTCCGCCGCACTTTCGGGAAGTCCTAACACATTGATGAAAAGTCCGATTGGGCTGATATTTTGCAGAAACATGCCTATGGACACTCTACAGGGGCAGTTAAAAAATGG